>ENA-OQNM01000929-OQNM01000929.1-human-gut-metagenome-genome-assembly--contig:-NODE-929-length-9793-cov-2.394372_pt1 | contig 9793 bp, 9 predicted proteins | sample MGYA00242632_ERZ504886 | MGnify/ENA primary metagenome ERZ504886 (study PRJEB26092, sample SAMD00036424) | human gut metagenome | host: Homo sapiens | study: EMG produced TPA metagenomics assembly of the... | reverse complement strand
AAGAACGGCTATTCACGTGTAGGCGCAGTGGTCGGAGCCACGCACCCAGAGGAAGGCAAGGCATTGCGCGCACGCATGCCGCACACGTTCTTCCTTGTACCGGGATACGGCGCTCAAGGCGGCACCGCGCAAGGCGTGGCCGGCATGTTCGACCGTGACGGCATGGGTGCGCTTGTCAACTCGTCACGTGGCGTTATCGGTGCATGGAAAAAGTCCGGCAAGTATTCTGAATCCATGAGCGCCGACGATGCTCTGGATCTGGTTGCGGAATCAGCCCGTGAGGCAGCCAAAGATATGCGTGACAATCTGCGTGCGGTCTTGCCGTAACCTGCCGACTGGCCAACTGTTCAATCTGAAAGAAAAACAACCACCAAACCATCGAACGTAACAGAGAGGGAGTTCATGACCACCGCAACAACGTTCGTTCCGACCGTTGCCGAAGCGACTGCGGCAGGCTTTTTCCCGAGCCGGCATGAAGTCGAGGTCGTTGACAATCAGGAACTGACCGACGGCGTGTACCGTTTGACGTTCCGTGACGAATACATCGCCAGCCATGCAAAGCCGGCACAATTCGTTGACGTATATTCCAACGATCCAAGCAAGCTGATGCCGCGTCCGCTCGGCGTTTGCGAAACCAACGGCGACGAAGTCAGCCTTATGTTCGCTGTGGTAGGCAAGGGCACCGCCGAATTCGCGCAGCTGAAGCCGGGAGACACCATTCGTGTGATGGGGTCCGCTTGGCAATTCGGTTCAAAACCAAGGAGCCGGCCAATTATGTGCTGGTGGCTGGTGGCCTTGGCGTGCCTCCGCTTGTGCATGCGGCGCAGCATATTGCCGGCGTCGAAGGCGCGGTCAGCACCGCGGTGTTCGGCTACCGTAATGTGCATTTCGGCGACGAATATGTGGGGCAAGTATGCCGACAAGGTGTACAGCATCGACGAGAGCGAAGGCAATGTGATCACCCTGCTCGACCGTATCGAAAACGGGCTGCTCGGTGGCGAGCTCAAGCCGGTGATTCTGACCTGCGGACCTCTGCCGATGATGAAGGCCGTGGCCGCATGGGCTGCGAAGCGTGACCTGGCATGTCAGCTGAGCTTGGAACAGCGCATGGGCTGTGGTTATGGCACTTGCGTGCTGTGTACGGTCGACACGTTGGACGGACGTTTGAAGGTCTGCTCCGACGGTCCGGTCTTTACTCGCGAACGTTTGGGATGGGGTGAATAAGATGATCTACGATACCCAGCATGAGAACCTGTACGGTTCGTACGAATGGAAGCATCCCACGCAGGTGGCGGGTGTGCCGTGGAAGAATCCGGTCGCCACGGCTTCCGGCACCTTCCAGTATGCGGCGGTCCGCTGGTTCTACGACGTGAGCCAACTGGGCGCGGTCACCACCAAGGGCGTCTCCCCGGTGCCATGGGAAGGCAATCCCGGCATCCGTACCGCTGAAGGCCCATCCAGCAACATCAACGCGGTCGGCCTGCAGAACCCGGGCGTGGACCATTATTTGGAAGACGATTTGCCCAAGCTCAAGGCCATCAACGCCACGGTCATCGCCAATGTGGCTGGTCACTGCGACGACGACTATGTCGAAGTCGTGTCCAAGCTGAACGATTCGCCGGCCGACATGCTGGAAATCAATGTGAGCTGCCCGAACGTGTCCGCTGGAGGCATGAGCGTCGGCACCGATCCGGTAGCCTTGAGCCGTCTGATCACCCGACTGCGCAAGCTTACTGACAAGAAGATGATTGTCAAGCTCACGCCGAACGTCACCGACATCACCGTGCCTGCCCGCGCGGCCGTGGAAAGCGGTGCCGACGCGTTGAGTATGATCAACACACTGCTCGGCATGCGCATCAACATTCGCACCGGAGAGCCGATCATCGACCATGTGACCGGCGGCGTTTCCGGACCGGCCGTGCTGCCGATGGGACTCGTGGCTGTGTGGAAGACCCGCTCCGCATTACCGAACACTCCGATCATCGGCATCGGCGGCATCGATTCCGGCGAGAAGGCGCTCGAATACCTGTATGCCGGAGCGAACGCCGTGGAAGTCGGAGCGGCCGCACTGTTCGAACCGACCGCGCCATTGCGCGTGGCCCGCGAACTCGACGACCTGCTCGACGCACGTCCCGAACTCGCAGACAAGCTCGCCAAGGGCGAAACTTGGCGCTGACCTCGATCATTCATCAAAGGAGCATGACATGACTGAATTCCTCGACCACCGTTTTACCAAGTTCCTGCTGGACGCACAGGCGCTGAAATTCGGCGAGTTCACGCTGAAGTCCGGTCGCAAGTCGCCGTATTTCATCAATGCCGGCGCATTCAACGACGGACGTAAGATCGCCACGCTCGGCGCATTCTATGCGGAGAAGATCGCGGCGGAAATCGAAGCAGGCAATCTGCCGAACGACATCGACACCATTTTCGGCCCTGCCTACAAGGGTATTCCGCTGGGCGTCTCCACCGCGATCGCTCTGACTTCCGACCACGGTATGGAAGTCGGCTACACCTTCGACCGCAAGGAGAAGAAGGATCATGGCGACGGCGGCATGATGGTCGGCACCCAGCTGACCGACGGCATGAAGGTACTGCTCGTCGACGATGTGATGACCGCAGGCACCGCAGTACGCGAGGTCATTCCCAAGCTCAAGGCCGAAGCGAATGTGGAGGTCGTCGGATTGGTGCTTTCCGTGGATCGTATGGAAAAGACCAAGGATTCCGACACGTCCGCGGTGAAGGCCGTCGAAGCAGAGTTCGGCTTCCCGGTATTCGCCATTGCCAACGTGCGTGAGATCTTCGAGGCCGGCCAGCATATCGAAACCGCTGACGGCACCGCGTACGTGACCGACGAGATCAAGGCCGCTGCCGACGACTATCTGGAGCAGTATGGCGCCTGAATTCTATAGGCAGGTCCTATAGTCGAACATATGAAAAGTGCCTCACACCAATCGAAAGCATCGGTGCGGGGCACTTGTCATATCTCATATCAGAGTGTATCCAGTTGATGAGTGCACTCAGTCAATCAGGTTGTATCCATGGTCGGCCACCACCGACTTGAGCTTCTCCAAATAGTTTTCCGCGGCCTTCGACAGCTTCGCACGCTCGTTCGTGATCCAGCCGACCAGCATGGTCTCATCAGTGTCAAGCGGCACGGTCACGATTTTCTCATTGTTGAGATCGCCGTTGTCGATGCCGGTGCACACGGTGTAGCCGTTCAGACCGATGATGAAGTTCAGAATCGTCGCACGGTCGGTCACGTTGATCTGCTTGGGGGAGTATTCCGGCCAGACCGCCTCTTCGGCGAAGAAGAAGCTGCCCTCCTCACCCTGCTCGTACTGGATGAACGGGAACGGCTTCAAGTCGTTCATCGTGACTTTCTTCTTGCCGGCCAGCGGATTGTTGCGTGAAATGAACACATGCAACGGAGCACGGAACAGTGGATGGAATTCCAAATGCTTTTCGCGCAACATCTTGCCGATTACGTCTTTGTTGAAATCGGACAGGTAGATGATGCCGATTTCGGAAAGCATGTTCGCCACTTGGTTGATGATGTCTTTGGTGCGCGTCTCACGAATGGTGAACTCGTATTCGTCGGATTTGATGGAGTTGATCATTTCCACGAACGCTTCGACGGCGAACATGTAATGCTGTGTGGACACGGAGCACAGCTGCTTGCGTGGCTTCGCGTTCTTGTAACGTTCTTCGAGCAGCGACGCCTGATCGAGCACCTGGCGCGCGTAGGTGAGGAATTCCGCTCCGTCCACGGTCAAGGCGATGCCTTGCGACGAGCGGGTGAAGATCTCGATGCCAAGCTCGTTCTCGAGTTCCTTCACAGACGAGCTCAACGCGGGCTGTGACACGTACAGCTCGTGCGAGGCTTCGTTCATGGAACCGCATTCCACGATTTTCACAATATATTTCAGCTGAAGAAGAGTCATAAACTCAGGTTAGAGCCATGTACTGACCGTAGGGGGAGTGCTTATACCCTCTTGTCTGGATAGTGGACTGCCGATCACGCAGATCGAAGACGTGAAAAACCAATTGCAGCTTGACGAGGATCGCACACAGTTGGAAACCCCAAAACCGTGCTCGACAAAACCGGTCAGGTGTTCGCCCAATGGGAGCAGACCGGCTTGACGGGTCAGGGCCTACAAGCAAAGTTGTCCCTATCGGAGTGCCCTATATCGACATACAATCGACAAAAAAGGGATTGCCCGGTTTTCTCTACAAACCAGACAATCCCGTTCGTCACAACCTACTACAGTTCGGTCTACTGGTACAGATGGCCGCCCTGCTCGCGGAAGCGCTCGCTCATTTCTTGCATACCGGCAGCGATGGTTTGCGCGTCAGCGACGAGCTTCTCCTGTGCTTCGGCATTACCGAATTTCTTGCGGATGTTTTGGCTGATGGCCATGGAGCAGAACTTCGGACCGCACATCGAACAGAAATGCGCCATCTTCGCAGGCTCGGCCGGCAAAGTATCATCATGGAACGCGATGGCGGTGTCCGGATCGTAGCTCAGGTTGAACTGGTCAAGCCAACGGAATTCGAAACGTGCCTTGCTCATGGCATTGTCGCGGTCGATGGCGTGCGGATGATGCTTGGCGATATCAGCCGCATGGCAGGCGATCTTGTATGCGATCACGCCCTGCTTGACATCGTCCTTGTTCGGCAGACCGAGGTGTTCCTTCGGCGTCACATAACACAGCATGGCAGTGCCATAGCGGGCGATTTCCACACCGCCGATCGCCGACGTGATGTGGTCGTAGCCAGGAGCGGTATCCGTGGTGAGCGGTCCAAGCGTATAGAACGGCGCGTCCTTGCAGATCGCCTTTTCCATTTCGATGTTCATGCGCACGGTATCGAACGGAATATGGCCGGGTCCTTCGATCATCACCTGCACGTCGTGTTCCCATGCGCGCTGGGTAAGCTCGCCCAAAGTCATGAGCTCGGCGAACTGTGCGGCGTCGTTCGCATCGGCAAGCGATCCCGGACGAAGTCCATCACCCAGTGAGAACGCCACATCATACTTGGCGAAGATCTCACACAATTCATCGAAATGCGTGTACAGGAAGCTTTCCTGATGATGCTGCAAGCACCATTCGGCCATGATCGAACCGCCACGCGAAACGATGCCCGTCATACGATTCGCCGTCAAAGGTACGAAACGCAGCAGCACGCCGGCATGAATCGTCATATAATCCACGCCCTGCTCGCACTGTTCGATCACCGTGTCGCGGAACAGTTCCCAGCTGAGCTTGGACGCATCATCCTCCACCTTTTCGAGCGCCTGATACATTGGCACGGTGCCAATCGGCACGGGGGAGTTGCGCAAAATCCATTCACGAGTGGTGTGGATGTCGTTGCCGGTAGACAGATCCATCACAGTGTCGGCACCCCACTTGGTGGCCCACGTCAGCTTCTCCACTTCCTCATCGATGGAGGAGGTGACGGCGGAATTGCCCATGTTGGCGTTGAGCTTGGTGAGGAACTTCGAGCCGATGATCATAGGCTCGGCCTCGGGATGGTTGATGTTGCATGGCATCACCGCGCGTCCTGCGGCCAGCTCGGAACGTACCAGCTCCACGCTGCAATGCTCGCGTTCCGCCACATAGCGCATTTCCGGTGTGATGATGTTGTGGCGCGCATACCACATTTGCGTCACCGGATGATCCTTGGCCTTCATCGGCTTATGCTGGCGACCACGCCATTCCTTGGAGGCCTTGCCGCGCTTGATGGCGCGCTTGCCGTCATCTTCCAAATTGCGGCGACGTCCTTCATATTCTTCGACGTCTCCACGGTCAAGAATCCAGTCCAAACGTAGGGAGCGAGACCCTCTTCGGATCGCATTTCGGACCTTCGGTGTTATAATCCTTGAATGGTGCGTTCGGTCCGACGCCAGGAGTGTCAGACAATTTGATTTCGGTGTACGGCACTTGCAGATCGTAGGAACCGAATTCGTTTTCGAAATGCACCGGCGTGGTTTTACGAATATGTGCTTTGTCTCGCTGCTTGGAATCGCGTGCGGCAATGTCGACGCGCTGTTGCTTGGCAAGCTTGGATGCGGCCTTGGCTTCCTTCGCATTGGTGAACTTCTTTTCGCCGGATGCGCCGTCGGCTGTGTTGTCAGTGTTGATTTCCGCCGTTTTCTGGGCTTTCATGCGCGGCGCGTACCCGTGCTTCGTGTCGCCACGTACGGCTTTCCAACGCGCTACCATATCTCGGGTTGCGGCTTCAGGATCATCGGCTCCTGCAATCGCGGACACCACGAACCAGCCTGCCGCCTTTGAATGCGCCAGCATTTCCATATCATCTGCGGTCACGCCACCGCCTACCACTACCGGAAAACCACTGGCTGAACAAATAGTGTTGATCTGCTCTTCGTCAAGCGTGCGACCTGAACCGTCATTGCCGCCTACGGATGCTTCCGGCTTGGTGACGGAAACATGCAACGGCGCCGCACCGATATAGTCGATGCAGCCGTCAGGCAATTCGTTGATGAGTTTGACCAGGCTTTCCGTTTCCGCCGACAATCCCACGATGGCATCTTCGCCAAGCAGTGCACGGGCTTCACGCGGTTCCATATCGGTCTGCCCGATGTGCACGCCGTCAACCTTGATGCCTTTGCTGCGGGCCTGCCAGACCACGTCCACGCGGTCGTCGATCACGAATGCCACGGAATCCGACTTATTGTTGTCTTCGATGATTTGCGCGATATCACGCGCCATGTCGGTAAGATCCTTCGCGTCAGCGTCTTTGGCGCGCAGTTGGATGAAGCTTGCGCCCCCGCGCAATGCGTCATCGATGACGTCGGTAATCGGTCGGCCTTTGCAATCCTGTGGTCCTACCACAAGATAGGCGCTCAGGTCGAAGCTGTCTCGCATCGACGCATATGGATAATTGTTCATGATTCCCCCTTGATTATGCTGTTTTGGGTTGGGAAATTTGATTTCGTCAGTAGATGGGTATACTGACACGCCCGTATTCTTGGATACGCGGGATAGAAAACGAAATTACGATTGATGATTTCGCGATGCAGGCTGTTTGGTCGACGCGTCTGCTGCGCAGACTTTTACGGATGCCAATTGATGCTGACAATGCGTGTGTGCTGTGGCACTCATTCTCCGCTCCCTACGTTGGTCCTAACCAACAGGTTCAAAGGGTCAGGCATTCGCCTATCTCAGCTCCGTTGGGGAGCCCCCCTGCTTTATGTGTTGGCTATGAATCTACGCCCTGCACTGGACGTAACTTTCATCGAAGCCCACAGGAGAGTTAGGCCAGTCGTCACTTTCGCATGCATCGACTTCATCCGTATCACGACCTCGCCGCGCAACTCACAGCAAAACTCTCCTTGCAGGCCAAGCTATACTTCAATTAAATGCATTGCGTGTGAAAGAGGTTGACTATATGTTGGAGACGGAACGGCTGACATTGAGGGCTTGGTCAGAAACAGATGCGGAAAGCTTGTACGCCTACGCGAAAGATCCGGATATCGGGCCTATCGCGGGCTGGCCCGCACACCGGTCGAAAGAAGAAAGTCTCAATACGATTCGTCATGTGCTCAATGGCAAGGAATGCTACGCGATTTGCGAGCGCGGCAGCAATAGCCCCATTGGTTCGATTGAGTTAAAGCTTAATGGTCATACGGATATGACGGATCGTGATGATGAGTGTGAGTTGGGTTACTGGTTGGGCAAGCCTTTCTGGGGGAGGGGTTATATGCCGGAGGCAGCCAAGGAGGTTATCCGTCATGGTTTTGTTGATCTTGGTATGAGTGCGATTTGGTGCGGCTATTATGACGGCAATCTGAAGTCGAAGCGGGTGCAGGAGAAGGTTGGTTTTGTCTATCATCACACGTGTGATGAGGTGCCGGTGCCTCTTATGCATGAGGTGCGTGTCGGGCACGTGAATATTCTTACCAAATCACGCTGGCAAAATTTGGATTCCCGCTGATTGTGCCAGAAGCCAACCTAGAATGCTTTGGAAAGGTCTTGGTGGGCTTCGAACGGATGCTGGTCAAGACCCTTTAGAGCTTCATGATGTTTTCTTCGATGCGATGGATGACGTCAATGAAAGCTTCATCGTTTTTCCCGGTTGGATCTGGCAGATTCCAATTATCGTCGAAAGCTCTGCCGATATAGGGGCAGCCCACGTCGCAGCCCATGGAGATCGCGGTGTCAGGTTTTGGAATATCCGAAATCAGTTTGGAGTATTGCGTTTTCTTCATGTCGATGCCGTAAAGCTCTTTCATGAGTCGTACGGCATCCTGATTGATCTGCGGCTTGGTTTCCACGCCTGCGGAATAAAAGTCAAAATCGGTTCCGCGTAAATGCTTTCCCAACGCTTCGGCAATCTGGCTGCGGCATGAATTATGCACGCAAATAAAAGCCACTTTTCTCATAGCTTCCCCTGTCTGCGATGTTATGATTTCGCGATTGCTGTTCCGTATTATACGTTTCGCCCAATGCTCCGCGTTCACATCATCGAATAACACAATGCCCGGTGCGACCATGGCATAAGCTGGTCGTACCGGGTATTGGCTTGGATTATTCGCCCCAGACTTCTTCGGCGATGGACCTTACGAGTGCGATCTTAGTCCACTGCTGCTCCTCAGTGAGCTTGTTGCCTTCCTCAGTGGAGGCAAAACCGCATTGGGTGGACAGGCACAGACGCTCCAACGGCACATACTGGGCCGCTTCGTAGATGCGAGCCTTGATCGTTTCCGGATCTTCAAGTTCCGACCTCTTGGAGGTGACGAGGCCAAGCACAACCTGCTTATCACCGGAAACCTCAGCCAGTGGCGCAAAGTCACCGGAACGGTCGTCGTCGAACTCCAGATAGTAGGCGTCCACGTTCTCTTCGCCAAACAACTTGGCTGCGACTGGAGCGTAACCGCCGGATGACAGCCACGTGGAATGGAAATTACCGCGGCAGATATGAGTATTGATCACCAGATCGTCAGGCTGGTCAGCGATTACCGCGTTAATCACGTCGAGATTCTCCTGCTGCAGGCGGGCCGCATCTTTGTCGCTCCAGCCGAGACGCTCACGCACGCTCTTGTCGCACAGGCGGGTCCACGTGCAATCGTCGAACTGCACGTTACGGCAGCCGGCAGCATACAGGTCGGCGATGACCTGACGATATGCGGCCACAATATCCGCGGTCAGCTCGCCGTCATCCTTGTAGAACTCGTCGTACGGGTAGGCGTTCTTGTTGCCGGTAAGCACGAAACGGGTCTGCGCTGGGGAAGGCATGGTCTGACGAGCTACGGTATTGTCATCTTCAAACTGCTTGATGAACTTGAAATGCTCCACGAACGGATGATCGTGTCCGTCGAGCTTGCCGGTCACCGTGGCAGTGTCGGCGGGAGTGACCTCGTCATGGAAGGCAACGCGATGGGCGGCGGCGACATGGTCCACGCCATTGAAGCCCCACATGAAATCGAAATGCCACCAGCCGCGACGGAATTCACCATCGGTGATGACATGCAGGCCAGCGGCCTTCTGCTTGGCAACCAGATCAGTGATCAGCCTGTCTTCGACAGCCTTCAACCCAGCGGCATCAATAATACCTGCAGCATAATCTGCGCGAGCCTGCTTGAGTTCGTCCGGACGCAGATAAGAACCGACCACATCGGCGCGGAACGGTGCATTCTTGGAATATGCCATGATTCTCCTTTGACTATTGACTTGCGATTAACAATCAAAAACGACAAAACTAACAATATGCTATCCCACCACCCACGAACGCGACGCGACTCCACTCCGCCTGGTTCGATAACGTACTTCCG
>ENA-OQNM01000927-OQNM01000927.1-human-gut-metagenome-genome-assembly--contig:-NODE-927-length-9812-cov-3.033660_pt1 | contig 9812 bp, 10 predicted proteins | sample MGYA00242632_ERZ504886 | MGnify/ENA primary metagenome ERZ504886 (study PRJEB26092, sample SAMD00036424) | human gut metagenome | host: Homo sapiens | study: EMG produced TPA metagenomics assembly of the... | reverse complement strand
ATTGATATTGAAAGATATCGTTCTTTAATTGAGCGTTTAGGACTCAGAAAATAATTGTAAACAAAGAGCGGAGTTTTATATTCCGCTCTTCTTTTTGTTGTATGGCAGAACTTTTTTCCGGGACCACTGAAGAGGACAAAACGCTGTTTTGTATTGTTCAGTAGTTTCGGGGTTTTGACATACCGTATTAAATTTTGAAGGAGAGAATACATGTACAAAAGTTATTCAATGGAACTGGCAGGCAGAACACTGACCGTTGATATCGGAAGAGTATGTGCACAGGCAAATGGTGCCGCATTATTAAAATATGGAGAGACTACCGTATTATCTACGGCTACTGCTTCCGACAAGCCGAGAGATGGCGTTGATTTCTTCCCGCTGAGCGTGGAATTTGAAGAAAAAATGTACTCGGTTGGAAAAATTCCTGGCGGATTTAACAAGCGTGAAGGAAAAGCATCAGAGAACTCTATTCTTACCGCACGTGTCATTGACCGTCCGATGAGACCTCTGTTTCCAAAAGATTACCGCAATGATGTAACCTTAAATAATATGGTTATGTCTGTAGATCCGGAGTGTCGTCCGGAGCTGGTTGCCATGATCGGTGCAGCACTTTCTACTACCATTTCCGATATTCCGTTTGACGGTCCATGTGCCATGACCCAGATGGGAATGAAGAATGGTGAATTTATTGTAAACCCATCCCAGAAAGACTGGGACGAGGGAGATTTAAAGCTTACGGTTGCATCTACAGCAACAAAGGTCATCATGATTGAGGCCGGTGCCAATGAGATTCCGGAAGCAAAGATGATTGAGGCTATTTATAAGTGCCATGATGTCAACCAGACAGTCATTGCATTTATCAATAAGATCCGGGAAGAGGTTGGCAAACCGAAGCATGCGTATACAAGCTGTGCGATTCCGGAAGAAATGTTTGCAGCTATGCGGGAAATCGTCACTCCGGAGCAGATGGAAGAAGCGGTATTTACCGATGAAAAGCAGCAGAGAGAAGAGAATATCCGTGAAATCACAGATAAATTTGCAGAGGCTTTTGCAGAGAACGAGGAGTGGCTTGCTGTTCTTGACGAGGCCGTTTACCAGTATCAGAAGAAGACTGTTCGTAAGATGATCTTAAAGGATCATAAGCGTCCAGACGGACGTGCGATCGATCAGATCCGTCCGCTGGCTGCAGAAGTAGATCTGATCCCTCGTGTACATGGTTCTGCCATGTTTACCCGTGGACAGACACAGATCTGCGATGTTGTTACACTTGCACCGCTTTCGGAAGTACAGAAGATTGACGGACTTGATGAGAACGTGACAACCAAGCGTTATATGCATCAGTACAATTTCCCGTCCTATTCTGTTGGAGAGACAAAGCCAAGCAGAGGTCCGGGACGTCGTGAGATCGGACACGGTGCGCTTGCAGAGCGTGCATTACTTCCGGTTCTTCCTTCTGTGGAGGAGTTCCCGTATGCAATCCGTGCAGTTTCCGAGACATTTGAATCCAATGGATCTACTTCCATGGCATCTACCTGTGCGTCCTGTATGTCACTGATGGCTGCAGGTGTTCCGATTAAAAAGATGGTTGCAGGTATTTCCTGTGGTCTTGTGACCGGAGAGACGGATGATGATTATCTGGTACTGACAGATATCCAGGGACTTGAAGATTTCTTCGGAGATATGGATTTCAAGGTAACCGGTACACATGATGGTATCACTGCAATCCAGATGGATATCAAGATCCATGGCCTGACCCGTCCAATCGTAGAAGAAGCCATTGCCCGTACCCGTGAGGCACGCGTCTACATTATGGATGAAGTTATGAGCAAGGCAATTGCAGAGCCACGAAAAGAAGTAAATCAGTGGGCACCGAAGATTGAACAGATCACCATTGATCCGAATAAAATTGGAGATGTTGTGGGACAGAAGGGTAAGACAATCAATGAGATCATTGCCCGTACAGGTGTCAAGATTGATATTACAGATGATGGTGCGGTTTCTGTCTGTGGAACAGACAAGGAGGCAATCGCAAAGGCCATTGATATGATAAAAATCATCACAACCGATTTTAAGGAAGGACAGATCTTTACCGGTACAGTTGTAAGTATCAAAGAGTTTGGTGCTTTTATCGAGTTTGCACCAGGCAAGGAAGGAATGGTTCACATTTCAAAGATTGCCAAGGAACGCATTGAGCATGTCGAGGATGTACTGACACTTGGAGATGTTGTGAAAGTTGTCTGTCTTGGAAAGGACAAGATGGGAAGAATCAGTTTTTCCATTAAGGACGTTCCGGCAGATCAGAAATAAAATACCGTACAGAATTAAGATCCATGAAAGATGTACTTCAGGGGCCGCACCATGCGGCCCTTTTTTCATACCATGAAAGAAAAAGGCGATGATTCGAAAAGTTCGGAGTTGAAATATGAATCGTGTCAAACAGCTTGTACATGCAGAGAATGTATATCGTATGGGTTACACGGGGAAAAATATCCGGGTGGTGACACTGGACACAGGCGTTTATCTACATCCGGATCTGCGGCAGAATGTGGTTGGATTTCTGGATTTTGTGGCAATGAAACGAGCCTGTTATGATGATAATGGACACGGAACACATGTTGGCGGAATTTTGTGTGCGAATGGCAGAATGAAGGGAATGGCACCGCAGGCACAGCTGATTGCGCTGAAAGTCCTCGGGAAGGATGGAGGAGGACAGACGGAGCGGGTGATTCGTGGCCTGCAATGGGTGCTTGCACATCATAAAGAACTGGGAATCCGGATTCTGAATTTTTCCGTAGGATTTCTTCCGGGGGCACTCGACCGTGAGCAGAAGCAGATTATGGAACTTTTAGAACAGCTGTGGGATGATGGCGTGACGGTTGTCACAGCGGCCGGAAATAATGGCCCGGGAGCCGGGACAGTCACGGCTCCCGGTATTTCGAGAAAAGTGATTACGGTGGGGGCAAGTGATGACCGGAGTTCTCCTGGGGAAAGGCGTGGTGGCTACAGTGGCAGTGGTCCGACCGGATGCTGTATTATGAAGCCGGAAATTTTAGCACCGGGGACGAATATTGTAAGTCTGGATCATCACGGTAGCACTATATTCCAAAAAAAGTGGCACCTCTATGGCAACCCCTGTCGTATGCGGGGCACTGGCACTTGCATTACAGAAAAATCCAAAGCTGCGGCCGGAAGAACTTAAACTGAAATTATATGAATCGGCGCGGAAAGAAACGGGAATGTCCATGGCGTGGGGCGTTCTTGATGTTGATAATTTGCTGGCATTGGTATAAAATACTCTCTAAAAGCCTGTCGGTGACATTTTATGAGAACCAAAGGAGGAGACAGATGAAACGAATATTAAATAAACTCTTCAGTAAACTTGTCCTTGGAGGATTGATTATTATATTGCAGTTCAGCTGGTTTGTCTATCTGTTGTACAGTGCGACCGTATACAGTTCCATGGTAGATGCATTGTTTAAAATTGCATCCATTGTGCTTGCATTGTTTGTCTCCAGCAGGGATATGCGTTCCACATATAAAACTTCCTGGATTTTTCTGATACTGGCACTTCCTCTGTTCGGAATTCCGGCATACTATCTGTTTGGCCGTCCGGGACTGACAAAACGGACCCGTATGAAGATGGACGTGGTCAGCAGCAGGATACGGGCATACAGTTCTCCTTCCGATGATGTGATGTCTGCTTTAAGGGCAGAGGATGATTCTGCCGGACAGCAGGCACAGTATCTTACCTGTTATGCAGGGTATCCGGTGTACCGTGAGGCGGATACACAGTATTATTGCTGTGGAGAAGAGATGTATCCGCAGTTTCTGGAAGATTTAAAAGCGGCAAAATCTTATATCTTTCTGGAGTAGTTTTATTGCGGAACCCGGCAAGATGCTGGATGCAATTGTTGAAATTCTGGCACAGAAAGTAAAAGAGGGTGTGGATGTGCGATTTATGTACGATGGAATCGGATGTATCCAGACACTGCCGAATAAATATTATTGTTATCTGCAGGAAAAGGGAATCAAATGTGCCTGTTTCCAGCCATTTCGCCCACTGATGTCAATTATCCAGAATAACCGGGATCACCGGAAGATCACGGTGATTGACGGAAAGGTTGCCTATACCGGGGGAATGAACCTGGCGGATGAGTATATCAATGCCAGAGTGCGTTTTGGGTATTGGAAGGATGCGGCAATCCGTCTGACCGGAGAATGTGTCTGGAGTTTTACAAGCATGTTCTTGGAACTGTGGGATTATATTTTGAAAATAGAAAGTGATTATACATTTTATCGGGCAACTTCCATGGAAAAACACAGGTTGCAGGAAAAAATCCATGCAGATGAAAAAGGATTCGTCCAGCCGTATACCGATTCTCCACTGGATCACGAAGATGTCGGCGAAAATGTATATCTGAATATCATCAGCAGGGCAAAAAAATATCTTTACATCTTTACTCCGTATCTGATCATCGGATCCGAGATGCGTACGGCACTTGTAAATGCGGCAAAATCCGGCGTGGATGTGCGTCTGGTTGTACCGGGAATTCCGGATAAGAAACTGGTGTATTTCCTGACACAGTCGAATTTCCCGTATCTGATCAAAAACGGAGTGAAAATATACACATATACGCCAGGTTTTATCCATGCAAAATGTTTTGTGTCGGATGATGTACAGGCAACCGTGGGAACGGTAAACATGGATTACCGCAGTCTGTGTCTGCATTTTGAATGTGGCGTCTGGATGTATCGTACCCGGGCAGTTTTGCAGGTAAAAGAAGATGCGTTAAAAACATTTGCGGAAAGCCACGAAGTGACCCTGGAGGAATTTCAAAGAAAATCGTTTCTTGTGCGTACATTTATGGGAGCATTGAAATTGTTTGCCCCTCTTCTGTAAAACACTAAATATAGTAAATTGTCCTTGCATTTTCTACAACATAAAGATAAAATATAGATTATGACAGAAAGGACGAGAGGGATGGAACTGACCGTTAAACTCCAGGTATTTGAGGGACCGCTGGATCTGCTTTTGTATCTGCTCGAAAAGAATAAAGTGAATATCTATGATATTCCGATTGTGGAGATCACGGAACAGTATATGGAGTATATCCGGGAAATGAAACGGCAGGATCTGGAGGTGCTCAGTGAGTTTCTGGTTATGGCTGCAACACTGGTCGATATCAAATCACGCATGCTTCTCCCGTCGAATCCGGACAGTGAAGAGGAAGAAGAAGATCCGCGTGCGGAACTGGTACAGCAGCTTCTGGAATACAAGATGTACAAATGTATGGCGTATGAACTAAAAGACCGGCAGATGGATGCCGGTCGTGTTATGTATAAGAAGCCGACGATTCCGGAGGAAGTGCGTGCGTATGAACCGCCGGTTGATATCCACGAACTGATATCGGACATTACGCTTTCACGCCTGCATGAAATTTTTGAGAGCATTATGAAAAAACAGCAGGATAAAATTGATCCTCTGCGGTCAAAATTCGGAAAGATTGAAAAAGAAGAGGTATCGCTGGAAGACAAGATGGAGGATTTGAAAAAATATGCGGCCGGACACAGACATTTCAGTTTCCGGGGACTTTTGACGGCACAGTCATCGAAAGTGGAAGTGATCGTTACGTTTCTTGCGATTCTGGAGCTGATGAAAATGGGAACGATACGGATTTCGCAGGAACATATTTTTGATGATATCCAGATTGATTCGAAAGTTGCAGCATAGATTATCATGTATTGCAGGATGGACGGAAAATATGGAAGAAAAAAAATACAAGGCAATTATAGAAGGAATTCTGTTTTCTATGGGAGAATCCGTAGAACTGGAAAAAATTGCAGGAACTCTTGGACTTGATCAGAAGAAAACAAAGGACCTGATCGATGAAATGAGAAACGAGTGGGAAGAACAGAAACGCGGCGTTACCATCACGGAACTGGATGGAGCCTACCAGATGTGCACCAGACCCGAAATTTACGAATATCTGATTAAAATTGCAAAGCAGCCCAAACGCCGGGTTTTAACCGATGTTCTTTTGGAGACGCTTTCCATTATTGCATATAAGCAGCCGGTGACAAAGATGGAAATAGAAAAAATACGTGGCGTGTCATCGGATCATGCGGTAAACAAACTTGGTGGAATATCATCTGGTGTGTGAACTTGGAAGACTTGATGCACCGGGGCGTCCGTTACTTTTCGGAACAACAGAAGAATTTTTACGCAGTTTCGGCGTACATTCAATCGATGATCTGCCGGTACTCAGTCCGGTACAGGTGGAAGAGTTTAAGCAGGAAGCAGAAGAAGAGATGCATGTGAAACTGGACGTATAAAAGAAGCAGGAATAATCATATACATAGAATAAAAATGTATATGGTTATTTTTTATGTTTCAAAAAAGAATCTGCACAAAAACTAGTAAGTCTGTTGCTGGTAATCGGATGTCTGATGAGCGAACCGGTTTTAGGCAGAAAAGCAAAAAGAACCCGAAGCGCAGACACTGTATTCAAAATCCTGCGCCATGGTGGATGGTGACAGTGGGCGCCTTTTGTATGGAAAAGAGGCACAGACAGCACTGCCGAATGCAAGTACCACAAAAACTTCTGACCTGTATCGTGGCGATGGAACAATGTAAGCCCGATGAAGTGGTCACATTCAGCGCAAAAGCGGCATCACAGCCGAAGGTACATCTCGGGGCGAAAAAAGGAGAACAGTTCTATATGCAGGATCTGTGGTATGGGCTGATGCTGGAATCCTATAATGACTGTGCATATGCAATCGCAGAACATGTGGCGGGATCTGCGGAAAAATTTGCAGCACTTATGAATGAAAAAGCAAAGAAGATCGGGTGCACCGACAGCCATTTTGTGACACCGAACGGTCTGGATGCAAAGGATGAGCAGGGGGAACACCATACCACAGCATATGATCTGTGCAGGATTATGAGTTATTGCGCATGGAAGTCTCCGGTAAGCAAGCAGTTTCTGGAAGTGACGCAGACCCGGTCACATACATTTCAGAGCCTGGAGGGAACCGGATATGCTGTTTCCAATAAAAATGCCCTGCTGGATATGATGGATCATGTGATTACCGGAAAAACCGGATATACGTCCAAAGCCGGATATTGCTATGTGGCTGCACTTGAAGAAGGGGGGAGACATTATGCAATCGCACTTCTTGCCTGCGGCTGGCCGAACCACAAAAATTATAAGTGGTCCGATGCAAAGACACTGTTTCAATACGGAATGGATGCCTATCATCTGTATCGGGGATCGGAAGCATCCATGGAGCTGCCGGATATAGAGATTGCGCAGGGCTGTCGGAAAGAAACACTCGAGGAATGGGCTACCCATGCCAAACTGCCGGTTTATGTTGATACGGATATCACAAAACTGACGTTTTTGAAAAAAGACGGGGATACCGCTGAAATAAAGAAAGTATGGTCTGATCCGATAAGCCTTCCGGTCAAAAAAGGGCAGACGCTTGGACGTGTTTCCTACTGTATGAACGGCAGGGAAATTTACTCCGGAAAAATTAAAGCAGAGGTTTCCGTAAAAAAATGGTCTCCTGAAAAGTTTTTTCAAATTATGTGGAAAGAGGCACTGTTGGGCAAATAGGAAATTAGTCACAAAGAATTAGTGAAAAAATTAACAAATTATGTTGAAAAGAATTGGGAAATGAGATACAATACAAACTAGCGGAAATTTTTATTTTTTATAGATGGAGGGCATAAAATGAGTAGTAACAATGAAAACTTGGCAATTCAGCGTATTGCTAAGTTGGTCGATGAGAACAGTTTTATGGAAATCGGTTCTCTCGTAACAGCACGTAGCACAGATTTTAATCTTACCGCTGCAAAGACCCCTTCAGATGGCGTTGTAATCGGTCATGGACTGATCGACGGCAATCTGGTATTTATTTACAGCCAGGATGCATCCGTATTAAACGGTACCATCGGAGAGATGCACGCAAAGAAGATTGCGTCTGTGTATGACATGGCAATGAAGATGGGAGCTCCTGTCATCGGTCTGATTGACTGTGGCGGCATTCGTCTTCAGGAGTCGGTTGATGCATTGGATGGGTTTGGAACTATTTATGCGAAGGAAGTAGCAGCTTCCGGTCTTGTACCTCAGATTTGTGGTGTATTTGGCAATTGTGGCGGCGGCCTTTCCGTTGTCCCGGCACTTTGCGATTTCGCGTTCATTGAAGAGAAGAAAGGACGCATGTTTGTAAATGCTCCGGATGCAATCGAAGGCAATAACACAGAAAAATGTGATACAGCCAGCGCAGCATTCCAGAGTGAAAACAACGGATGTGTGGATTTCGTTGGTTCAGAAGATGAAATCATGGAGCAGATTCGTCAGCTGGTATGTATGCTTCCAAGCAACAATGAGGGAGATGTCTATACAGATGACTGTGAAGATGATTTAAATCGTGCCTGCGAGAGCATGGAGAATATGAAGGGTGATCCAAGATATCTGTTATCCCAGATTTCAGATAATAACGTATTCTTCGAGACAAAGGCAGATTATGCCAGGAATATGGTAACCGGACTGATCAAGTTAAACGGAATGACAGTCGGCGCTGTGGCAAACTGTAGCGAAGTATATGATGCAGAAGGCAAGAAAGCAGAGAGCTTTGACAAGTCCCTGACCGCGCAGGGATGCAACAAGGCAGCTGAATTTGTTCAGTTCTGTGATGCATTCTCAATCCCGGTACTTACCATTACAAATGTAAATGGATTGAAAAACTGCATGTGCTCTGAGAAGAAACTTGCAAAGGCACTTGCGAGAATGACTTACGCATTTTCCAATGCAACCTGTGCAAAGGTAAACCTGATCACAGGAGAGGCTTACGGAAGTGCTTATGTATTTATGAATTCCAAGTCTGTCGGAGCAGATCTTGTATACGCATGGAGCGGAGCAAAGATCGGTGCGATGGATTCTACTCTGGCTGCAAAGATTATGTATCCGGAAGCTGGTGCAGATGAGATCAAGCAGAAAGCTGCTGATTATGAAAAACTTCAGGATTCTGCCGCATCTGCTGCTGCAAGAGGATATGTGGATCGTCTGATTGATCCGGCAGATACCAGAAAATACCTTGTAGCTGCTTTTGAAATGCTTTATACAAAGTATGTAAGCGAGCCAGAAAAGAAACACGGTACCAAGTAGAAAGGTGAAGTTTTATGAAAAAGAGAATTGCTTTTGCACTTTGCATGATCCTGATGGTTCTGATGCTTGGTGCATGTGGAACAGACCCGACTACCGTGGATTACAATGGAAAGTCCTATTCAGATCTTCAGTCTGAAATGGATACCAATGCGGGCATGGTACAGAGTCTGGCTCAGTTGTTCAAAGAAAACAAACTGACAGCAGATACTCTTCCGGACGATGTAAAGGATCAGCTTACTTCAAGCTACGGTGTCACAGAGGCACAGATTGAGGCAGCTGCAAAGTGGCAGGATACTTTGGATGAGTTTGGTAAAATGAAAAAGATCGAAGACGATACTTTAAGGTTACCAAATCCGGTAAGACACTTACCACAGATATGACCATCAAGTTCGCGAAGAAAGATGTGAATTTCGAAGTAGTATATGATTACTATTCCATGGATGTTACCGGCATTTCGGTAGATCCGATTTATACACTCGGTGAGAAAATGGAAAAGGCAGGACTGAATACTGTAATTTCTATGGCAGTTGTATTTGCTGTATTGATTCTGATCAGTCTTCTTATTTCCTGCTTTAAGATCTTCCCTTATCTGGAGAAAAGAAAGCTGCCAAAGCAGCCGGACAGGCTCCACAGCAGGAAGAG
>ENA-OQNM01000923-OQNM01000923.1-human-gut-metagenome-genome-assembly--contig:-NODE-923-length-9846-cov-3.528758_pt1 | contig 9846 bp, 8 predicted proteins | sample MGYA00242632_ERZ504886 | MGnify/ENA primary metagenome ERZ504886 (study PRJEB26092, sample SAMD00036424) | human gut metagenome | host: Homo sapiens | study: EMG produced TPA metagenomics assembly of the... | reverse complement strand
GTCAGTAGAGAAAAAACCTACTCCCCCAGATATTCTGGTTTGACCGTTTCTTGAAAAAATCGCATTTTGCACACCGTAAAATGGAGCGGAAATTCCCATAACAGTACAGCACACAACAAAGACAAGAAATGCGTCTGGCGGCAAAAGCCCGGAGAGCATATTGCTAACGCCCATCAGGAGAACGGAAAGACCGATGGTGTACCGCCGTTTCTTAAAACCGCCCCAAATGCTCAGAATGACTCCGCCAAGCAGCATACCAACCGCAAAAGCAATTTCAGCGGCAGAGGCATGGGCCGGTGTTCCTTTGAAGTATGACATACAGATGAGAGGAAAAAGCGTACTGATTGGCATATAAAAGAACATATAAATTACACCAATCCAGAGCAGAGCAAAGAGGCCCCTGTTTTGCTTTAATACCACATACCCCTCTTTCATATCCTGTAAAAACTGTTGTCTTTTCGTTTCTGGACATAGTTCAGGCGTTGGTATGGACGAAATCGCAACAGTCACACAGGCAAGGATTGCACCCACAATATCTAACAATATAATTGCATTAAGAGGCCAAACAGCATATAAAAACGCTGCGGCAGCTGGACTGATAATCGCACTTACTGCTTGCATGGTCTGCGTGTAACCAGCGCATTTTGTAAGTTCCTCTTTTGGCACAATCATAGGTGTTGCTGCGCTGAATGCTGGAGAATGAAAAGCAGTTCCCGCACTTCGGATTAACAGGACAACCATAATAGACCATACGGGCAATTCCATGTAAAACGCCACCAGCGCCAGAATACCGCCAGCGGCGGCAATTATCAAATCCGCACCAATCATTACGCTTTTACGGCTGTGCCGGTCAACAAAAGCACCTGCAAACGGGCCTAAACAGGCTTGCGGCAAAAATCCAATCAGTGTTGCCGCCGTCAATATGATTGCAGAATTAGTTTTCGCAACCAAATAAAAGATAATGGCCATTTGCAAAATACCGCTGCTAATAAAGGATATTGCTTGTCCGGCAAGAAGTGTAAAATAAGTTTTTCTCCATGAATTGTTGTTTTGGGTCATAATGCGAACCTCCTTTTTTATTGCATTGTTCCTTTGTTTCTGCAATAAAAAGCAGGCGTTGTCCCACAGAGAGGGCAGACGCCTGCATAACAACAAAGCACGAAAAAACACCACGATACAGTTCAAAGACTGCTCGTGTCAAACCTACGTGTTCCTTTGCATACGCACGCAAAAAAAGCCCACCATCATGTGGAAAGGTACTTCTACTTTTTATTGCTTATTAGCGTACACAAATTAACACACGTAAGCCTCCTTCCAATCTCAAACTGTCGCACAGTATAACACACATCCGATAGACTTGTCAACCATTTTTAACCTTGTTTTCCATCTTGTTTTTCCATCTCTTACGGGCAGTAGCAAAGCCAGGCGAGCCAGTCAACGGTCAAGATGAACGGCGCTTTCAGCGCCGCCGTTGACAGTCTCGCCCGTCTTTGCTAATGGGCAATCAAGGCGGGAAAGCCCTAAAATGGCTTCCCGCCCATTTCAATTTTGGGAGAAGAAAGGCCCCAAAATGAACGAGTGCGGCCAAACACTTTTAGGGATTGGCCACCTTGTCCACCCATCCAGCGGGGCGGCGGGGAACGGTCAAGGCCGGGCGTCAGCCCATTCATTTCAGCCTTGACGGTTTCCTGCCGTCCTGCTACTTTTCCCGGAGTGTGGCCACACATCTGGTCACGGTGTCCAGAGCTTTGGGACTTTTTGTCCCATAGGCCGGGGCGGAGGACGAGGACGGGGGCTTTCATAATACGCCCTGTCTGCTGCTGAAATCAGCCCTTGTTTCCGGCTTACCAGCCCCAAACAAAGCCCTGCTTTCCTGCCGCGTCAAATGCCCTTGCCCTCCCCGGCGGCAACGGTATTTTCAGGGCAACGCCGACAGAGCGTATAACACACTACACTTTGCTCCGCAAAGTCGTGTGCCAAATGGGGCGCTGCCCCCTTTGGAAACCCCCGCAACAAACAGGTGCTATGCACCCAGCCGGGAGCATAGCGCCGTTTGTTGTCAGCAGCCCGTTTCACGGTCTGCGTGTAGTTCCTTGTAAACTGAACCTAAACAACGGGAAAAATAAGAGCAATTTATACATCAATGGTAAAAAATGTTTTGAGAAATTGTTATCACTTGTGGAAGGGATGCAAACAAAATTGTGTATTTTGCTAAAAATCAAGACATTTCGATGTACGGTTGAAACACACCTGAATTTGTGCTAAAATCGTGTTAGCTATCTGTGGCCAAATTGCCGTAAAGCACAACTACTTTACATAAACATGCGTGCTAAGATTTTGCATGTGGGGCAGCTGCGGGCCCCAATTGTAAGAGTGGTGCTTTGCGTCAAAAAGCCGACCGAAGCGGCAGACCTGGCCAACCATCTTTGACTGGAAAACAGGAATTAAGAGATTAGAGAGGTGCCTTTTGTGGATAATGAAGAAAATGAAGTAATTGACCTAACAGAAATTTTAAGTGCGGTTCGCCAGCATCTTCTTAAACTGATTTTTGTAACTTTGGCTGCTGCGCTGGTTGGCTTTACGGCGTCTAAGTTTTTGATGACCCCAAAGTATGATTCTTCTGCCCTGATGATTGTCAATACCCGGCAGGATGTCAACGCCAATGTTACCAGTGACCAGATCAATTCTGCAACCAAGCTGGTTTCTACTTACAGCATTATAATCAAGAGTGATACGGTTCTGCAGCAGGTTATTGATAACCTGGGCCTGAACCTGACTTATGCTCAGCTGAACAAGCGCGTTACCGTAGCAGCTGTGGACGATACCCAGGTTATGAAGATCACTGTGCAGAGCGACAGCCCGGAATGGGCACGGCAGGTGTGTGAACAGATCATTACAGTGGCTCCGGATGTGATCAAGGAGGCTGTTGAAGCGGGTTCCGTCAAAGTGATCTCCAATGCTTCTTTGGCAACGGAGCCCGGTTTCCCCCAACATTAAGAAGAACACGATGTTGGCCGCAGCGGTTGGTTTTGTTCTGGTGATTGGTATTATTGTGCTGCTAGGTTTTGCTGGACAATAAGATCAACACGGAGGAAGATGTTACCAAGTATCTGGATATGACTGTTCTGGGCGTGATCCCGCAGTATGATCAGGGTAGGTAAAAGGAATGAGTAAAAAGCGTGAACATCATAAGCTGTTTATAGGTTGGCTCAGATGCACCGTTCCAGTTTACAGAAGCTTACAAGTCTCTGCGAACCAACCTGGAGTTCCTTGCCGCAACCAGCGATTGCAAGACTATCCTGATTACCTCCTCTGTCCCCGGCGAAGGGAAGAGCAACGTCGCAGTAAACCTTGCGATTACCCTGGCAGACAGTGGCAAGCGTGTGGTGCTGGTTGACTGCGATATGCGTAAGTCTACCATCTCCCGCTACCTGCATATTCCGCGTGATCATATCGGCATTACCAACACCATTACGGGCAAGGACCGTACCCAACTGGCCAATGCACTGGTCAACTTCAAAGACCTGGGCATTGTGGTGCTACCTGTTGGCACCATCCCCCCGAACCATCGGAATTGTTGGCAACGAAGGCGATGGAAAATACCTTTGAGGCCCTGAAGCAGGTATACGATTATATTATTGTAGATACGCCGCCGGTTTCTGTTGTTACCGATGCTGCAGTATTGTGCAAGTATGTGGATGGGGCATTGCTGGTTGTACGCCCGGGTGTTACCACCATTGAAGGTGCCCAGCTGAGCAAGAAAAACCTGGAAGCTGTGAATGCCCGCGTCCTTGGCGTAGTAATGAACGGATACGATGTTAAAAAAGCCGGTAAGAAAGATGGCTACTACTATTCTTATTCTTACGGGTACAGCAATGACGACGCAGCTGGAAAGAAGAGCCGGAGTAAGGCATAATGAGTTCGCAACTGGTTGATCTCCATTGTCATATTTTGCCTGGTATTGATGACGGTGCCAAAAACCTGGATGTTTCCATGTCCTTGATCCAGAAAGAAATGGAAGACGGGGTTGTTGGCATTGTGTTCACACCGCACTTCCATTATGAGCGCATTACGCTGGATGCTTTTGTGCAGCAGCGCAAAATGGCTTATCGCAGCGTTGTGGCGCAGCTGGCAGAACGCAAACTTCCCCTTGCCGTCAAATTGGGTGCAGAGGTCTATTTTACCACAGCTTTGGCCAGCCTGGATCTTTCCAAATTGGCATTTGCAGGGTCGCGGTATATCTTGATTGAATTCCCGACCAGCATCCATCCCGGTGGAATTGAGGATACCCTGTTTGCGGTGCAAAACCGTGGGTATACTCCCATTTTGGCCCATGTGGAGCGCTACCCCTATGTTACCGAGGATCCTACCCTGCTGTACCGCTGGGTCAGCTCCGGCGCATTGGCGCAGATCAATGCTTCGGGTTTGGTGCGCGGTGGACATACGGCCAAATGGCTGCACAAACTGCTGGATTGGAACTTAGTTCATCTGATGTGTTCTGACTGCCATTCTGTTACAACCCGCCCGCCAAACCTGAAAGACGGGATGGCACAGATAAGCAGTTCAACGGCAAAACTTTTACAGAAAAATGCCATTGATGTCTACCTGAACAAAGAAATTTCCATCAAAGAACCAATTGAGCCAAAATTCCGCTTTGGACGCTGGGTATAATAGGCTTGCAAGTTACGGTTTGCTGCCCTACTATATTCCGGGGCCATCATGCGTGGCAGAAAGCCCGTTTCACATGCCGCAAAGGGAACGGTCTTTCTTCATACTTTTGCGGCTTTTAATTGTATCATGAACCATTCTACATCAAAAATACTGCATATTCTGGATGCTTTTCTGGACTTTTTCCTGCTGTTGGGAGCGTATGAGGTTTCCAGCCTGCTACGTATGCACAGCCCCTGGGGTGAAGCGTTCTGGTGGGTCGATGTTGCCCGCTTCCGCCCGCTGGCACTTGTATACGCAGCGGCAATCATTCTGATTTATATTGCACAGGGTGAATACCGCACTTTTAAGCGGCGCGGCTTAGTGAGAGAACTGGCAAAAGCCCTTTTGGGAAACCTGGGCGGCTTTGCGCTGGCAGCAACCATTTTGTATGTATTCCAACTTTCGCAGTTTTCCCGCCTGCTGCTTGTTTACTATTACCTGCTGTCCAGCGTGGTCATTACGGTCAAGCGGTTATTGCTGCACCGGATCAGCCTTTGGTATGCAAAGCGGCGCCATATTATAGCCCGCGTTTTGCTGGTCGGCAATGGAAACCTGGCATTACGCTATTATAATGATGTTGTAAAGGGCAAGGATGTATCGGCAGAGTATGCCGGCTATGCAGCGCAGAACCCGGTAGTGGAACTGCCGAATTACCTTGGCACAGTAGCCGATCTGCATAAGATTCTGGAAAGTACCCGGATTACCCATATTGTGATTGCGGAGGAAACCCAGAACCGCAGCGAGTTGCTGCAGATCACCGCGATTGCAGAAAATTACGGCATTAAGGTCAGTGTAATTCCGGTCTATTCGGACTTTCTCTCTTCCCGCACAATGGATAATACCGTAAACGGGTTGTATGTGATCGACCTGAAAATGCAGGAAACCTGCGATATTATGGGTGTGAACATTGTGGTAACGGACATGGACAAAACCATGACGCTGCTGGAAAGCCAGCTGGAACAATGGCGTGGGAAATATATCTGCGTAGCCAATGTACATACCACCGTAACGGCGCACGAGGATGCCGAGTACCGCTATATTCAGAACCATGCGGTCATGGCGCTGCCGGACGGCGGTCCCCTTTCGCAGTTCAGCCGCAGGCAGGGGTATGCTGCTGCGCAGCGCGTTACGGGGCCGGATTTGATGAAGCAGGTTTTGGCGGTCAGCGCAGAAAAGGGCTGGCGGCACTATTTTTATGGCTCTACCCCGGAAACGTTGCAGTTACTGCGCAAAAAGGTGGAAGAGCGCTACCCTGGTGTTGTGATTTCCGGTATGATGTCGCCACCGTTCCGCGAGATGACCCCGCAGGAGGACGCTCAGGCGGTAGCGGAAATCAACGCAACAAAGCCGGACTTTGTGTGGGTTGGCCTTGGTGCCCCCAAACAGGAACGCTGGATGGCCGCCCATGAGGATCGCGTACAAGCCTTGATGATCGGCGTTGGTGCGGCGTTTGACTATGAGGCGGGCAACATTAAGCGTGCGCCCATGTGGATGCAGAAGCACAACCTGGAATGGCTTTACCGATTGATGCAGGACCCGAAGCGCCTGTTCCACCGCTACCTGAAAACAAATGTAAAATATCTTTTGTGGACCTGGCGCAGCGGCGAATAACGGAAAAGATAAAACAATAGCAAAAATACCATGCTGTACATTGGAAGGAGGAACCGTCCCCGGTTTCTTGCCCGATGTGCGGCATTTTTTATGGCTTTGGGGCGCCGACCGACAATCTGATTCTATGCAGAATAAGTGAACAGATTCCGGCTGTGCGACAAATCAGAATCGAAGAATCTCGACTTTTTTCTCAAGCCCCCTACCTATTTGCCGGGAGCTATGGTATAATATCTGTATATGCTGTTATATATGCAAATTTAGATGTTTGGGAAGGAGCTACCACATGCAGCAGGAAACTGTCATTGTGTTGGACTTTGGTGGCCAGTATAACCAGCTGATCGCCCGCCGTGTCCGTGAATGCAACGTTTATTGCGAAATTTATTCTTACCGTACTGACCTGGCCAAAATCAAGGCCAAAAATCCGAAGGGTATTATCTTTACCGGTGGTCCCAACAGCGCTTACCTGCCGGATTCCCCTACCATCGATCCCGAAATATATACTTGGGGTGTTCCGGTACTGGGCATCTGCTATGGCAGCCAGCTGATGATGCATATGCTGGGCGGTAAGGTTTGCAAGGCTCCGGAACGCGAATATGGCAAGACGGTTGTGGATCTGGATACCACCAGCCCGCTGTTTGACGGCCTGCCGAACCAGAATGTTTGCTGGATGAGCCATAATGACTATATCGAGCAGGCTGCCCCCGGCTTTGATATTATTGCCCACACCCCCAACTGCCCGGTTGCCGCTGCACAGGATGCCGCCCGCGGCCTGTACTGTGTGCAGTTCCACCCGGAAGTGCTGCATACCGAAAACGGTACTAAGATTCTGCATAACTTTGTTTACAAAGTTTGCGGCTGTGCCGGTACCTGGAAGATGGACTCCTTTGTGGAGCATAGCGTGAACGCCCTGCGCGAGAAGATCGGCAATGGCAAGGTGCTGTGCGCTCTTTCCGGTGGTGTGGATTCCAGCGTATGTGCTGCCATGCTGGCAAAGGCCATTGGTAAGCAGTTAACCTGCGTGTTTGTTGACCACGGCCTGCTGCGCAAGAACGAACGTGAGCAGGTTTGCGAAGTGTTCGGCGAGGGCGGCCAGTTCGACATCAACTTTGTCTGCGTGGACGCCCGCGAACGTTTTTACAGCAAGCTGGCCGGTGTTACCGAGCCGGAGCGCAAGCGTAAAATCATTGGCGAAGAGTTCATCCGTGTGTTTGAGGACGAGGCCAAAAAGATCGGTGCTGTAGACTTTTTGGCACAGGGCACCATCTACCCCGACGTGGTGGAAAGCGGCCTGGGCGGTGAATCTGCTACCATCAAGAGCCACCACAATGTTGGCGGCTTGCCGGATTATGTAGACTTTAAGGAAATTGTGGAGCCGCTGCGCGACCTGTTCAAGGATGAAGTCCGCCAGGCTGGCCGTGAACTGGGCTTGCCTGAATATCTGGTCGCCCGCCAGCCGTTCCCCGGCCCCGGCCTTGCCATTCGCATTATCGGCGATATCACCCAGGAAAAGGTTGCCATTGTACAGGATGCTGATGCAATCTGGCGCGAGGAAGTGGATAAGCTGCCCGCCGCTCAGCGCCCCAGCCAGTATTTTGCCGCGCTGACCAACATGCGCAGCGTTGGTGTTATGGGTGATGAGCGCACCTATGATTACGCCATCGCCCTGCGCGCTGTGACCACGACCGACTTTATGACCGCGGAAGTTACCCTGCTGCCCACCGAAACCATTACCACCGCAGCAAACCGCATCGTAAACGAAGTAAAGCATATCAACCGTGTTCTGTTCGACTATACCACCAAGCCGCCAGCAACAATCGAGTTTGAATAATTTGAAATGCTAAATCCAGTGTTTATGCGGGTTTGAGGCACTTCAAGAAGTCTTTTGATAACAATTTGATAACGGTTGCATGAGAGCTATTATTCTTGTAAGCCAGTGGTTTTGGGGTTAGAGAATGATTGACAGGTGGTTGTGCAACAAATAAATCCATATTATTTATTTAGAAAGCCCTTAGCTGTGGGTAAAAACTCATAGCTAAGGGTTTTTTGTCGTCTTTATTTATCTGGCTTGAGCTGGTCTTGGAACATTAGACCAGCGCGTCGCTAAATGCCTGCGATGGTACTTTCGCCCAGATTTGCGTGGTATCAAACTCCGGGTAATGGTAACGCCACTCATCGTATTTGTCTTTACTGATTTCCTCGGAAGATAGCTTGTCAGCCTGCTCTTTCCAGGCATACAGCATTTTCCGGAGTTCGTGAGCAGTCTTTGCCTTTGGAAGTATCGACTTTCAGACAGATTTCTCCGTCTGATTTACTAACAGTCAGACCGTACAAATCTTCAATGGTATGTGCTGACCAATGCGCTGCAAGCCCGCGGCGCGGCGACGGAATCCCTGATCGTCAATATCTCCCGTCAGGAGCTGATCTACATTCCGTCTATGTTCATCCTTGGGGCGATCTTTCACGAAACAGGACTGATCTGGGCACAGCCTGTGGCGGATGTCTTGTTTCTGCTGTTGGCTATTGGGCTGTATTTCCGCATGTCGGGTAAAGGGAACGATTAAAGTTCAAAAGGGTTTGGGACTATCCCAAAAGTCATAATTCCCGGCTAAGCCGGAGGCTTGAGCAAGCCCTGGAAGGGCTTTATACCGGCACGCATCTCAAGATGCACCGAAAAATCCTTCACTTGCATCACTCGTACCGCTGCCCACAAGTGGGCAAAACTACATTTACTGCATGCTACAGCAAATCCGACTTTTAATCACAGTTCGCTTCGCTCATTGCTGTAAATGCTAAAGCTTACAATAAAAAGTTCCTGAAACCATACAGCAACCTGCTGCGATTTCAGGAACTTTTTATTTGTGATTTATTCAGCCGGGAGCGGATCAATCAAAACTGAGCACGCGCAGCAACATTGCTGCGCACCAAAGCACGTTTCAAGCGGGCCTGGGCAAGTTCCAGCTCACGGGCATCCAGGTTTTTCTGGGCCAGCAATTCCTCGGCGCGGGCTTTGCTGCGCTCAGCACGTTCTTTGTCAATGGAATCGGCCCATTCAAAGGTGGTGGCCAGCAGGCGGCATTCGCCGCCAAACATGCTCAACATACCGCCCATACAGGCGGCGCTGCGCTGGGTGCCATCCTCCAATGTGATGTGGGCCTCCCCCATGCCAAGGGCAGTGCAATAATCGATGTGACGGGCCATCAACTGAACCTGCCCGGTGATGGTCCGGCAGGACACCGACTGTACCTGCCCATCAAAAGCAGTGCCGTCCGGCGTCATGATTTTAAGTGGGAAACTGGACATGGTCCTGCCTCCTTACTGCTGCTTGGCCTTAGCCAGAACGTCATCAATCGTACCGGCAAACAGGAAGCAACTTTCGGGGAGTGGAATCACATTCGCCGTTCAAAATCATCTTAAAGCCGCGCAGGTTTCGTTTCTAACGGCACATACTGGCCGGGCGATACCGGTAAACTGCTCCGCAACATGGAACGACTGTGAAAGAAAACGACTGTACCTTACGGGTCGCGG
>ENA-OQNM01000920-OQNM01000920.1-human-gut-metagenome-genome-assembly--contig:-NODE-920-length-9876-cov-3.643963_pt1 | contig 9876 bp, 10 predicted proteins | sample MGYA00242632_ERZ504886 | MGnify/ENA primary metagenome ERZ504886 (study PRJEB26092, sample SAMD00036424) | human gut metagenome | host: Homo sapiens | study: EMG produced TPA metagenomics assembly of the... | reverse complement strand
ATTATTCAAACATTTTGTTGAATTCTTCCATAGAAACCGTTTTGTGGTTTAAAGTAGCCTTAGCTTTCAATGCGGCAGAAAGTTTGCTTTCAGCAGCACGGTTTACCAAACCTTCTACAGATTCCTGCTTCTTCAACATTTCTTTTGCATAGTTCTCTAGAACTTCTTCAGGGATATTCAACATTCCGTATTGAGCAAACTGAATGCGAGTTGCTTCCTTGGCCATATTCATCACATCGGCTTGTTCCACTTTAATCTCATTATTCTTGAGCAATTGCTCTTTAATCAGATGCCAAGTCAGTTCTTCGATGCTCTTGTCGTAATTGTCTTCTACGAATTTTTCGTCCTTGTCCTGGTTGTTCAGACGCATGATACGCTTGAGCAATGCATCCGGGAATTCCAATTTACCGACTTTTTCCATCAGCATCTTACGAACATCCAACAGGAATTTATAATCGCTGTCAGCTACAAACTGGTTGGCGATAACCTCTTTCACTTTGGCACGGAATTCTTCTTCGGTCTTGACAACGCCTTCGCCAAATACCTGATCGAAAATCTCCTGATTCAGCTCACCTGCCACGAAACGGGTAATTTCCTCTACCTGGAAGCTGAAGTTGGATTTCATTTCGGCAGCAGCTTCTTTGTCTACCTTCAGCAGCGAAGAGAGTTCGGCTGCATTGCCATCCCATGCTGTATAAGGATTGAATACGAGTACATCGTTTACCTTTGCATTGGCAAAGATGGCTTTCTGGTCGTCGTTCTTCATATATGCCGGCATCATAACGGCACCTTCCACCTGAATGCCACCTTCTTTGGTGTTGCCTTCTGCATCCAGTTCGGCGAGCAGACCCTTCAACATATCGTTGTCGGCATAGGCGTCTACCTTTTCGTACTTACCGTTACGCTGCGTATAAGCCTTCACCTGGTTGTCAACCATTTCTTCGGTTACATCGATCGTATAGTAATCTACTTTATCGTCTGCAGCAACCTCAGCTTTGAATTCCGGAGCCAAAGCAATGTCGAACAGGAATTCAAATTCTTCCATTGTATCGAAGTCGATAGCTTTCTGCTTGTCTTCATTAGGCAGAGGCTCGCCCAAAATATTCACCTTATTATCTTGGATATACTTATATACAGAATCAGAAAGAAGCTTATTAACCTCTTCAGCCAATACCGACTTACCATACATTTTCTTCACCAGGCTCATCGGAACCATGCCTTTACGGAAACCGGGGATTTGAGCTTTCTGACGGAAGTTCTTCAATGATTTGTCTACCTTTTCCTGATAGTCTGCTTTCTCAAGCTTTACAGTAAGCAGTGCGCTTACTTTGTCAATGTTTTGCAATGAAACGTTCATTCTGACAATTATTTATTTGATTTATACTTTGTTCCATATCTCAAATGAGCGTGCAAAATTAGCGTTATTCTTTCAATTATCAAAAGAACATTGCCGATTTATTTCAGTTTAATTCTTGGATAGAGCGGTAGAAGAGCCCAACAATCGGGCTGACAACAGAGGAAGTTTACTGGAAAGATACTCGAGGAAAAGACGATGATAAACCGAATCGTCCGGTTTCTATGAGGAGAAACGAGAGTTGCCCGAAGACACGACAATCCACAAAAATAATTAAAGAAAAACATTGTTTATCCGAATTTTATGCGTTTCTTTGTCGCGGAATGATGGCGCATTAGTTTTTCGATTTCCATTACATGGTTTTTACTTCCGTTTTCAAGAACGCTTTTGTAAACTCTCTGTCGTTGTAATCCATTTATTATTCAGCCTTCCTTCCAAGAGAGTTTTATTCATTATATTTATTTTATCATTTTCATTATGAACATTTATGTTGGAAACCTTAACTACCGCGTTAAGGAGAATGACCTGCAGAAGGCAATGGAAGATTACGGCACAGTATCTTCTGTAAAATTTATCAATGACCGCACCACCGGACGTTTCAGAGGCATCGCTTTTGTAGAAATGGAAGATGACGCTGCTGCAGCTAAAGCTATTGCCGAACTAGACGGTGCTGAATTCTTCGGCCGCCAGATGGTAGTGAAAGAAGCAAGACCTCCAAAATATTAATCATAGAGATTTAAGGAGAAATGAAAAAGACCACTGAATGAGTGGTCTTTTTTTATTTCTATCAATGGCAGTATTCGGATCACTTCATAAAATCCTTGCGACGAAGCACGAAACTGTTACTCAGATACTTTTCACGCACAATCTTATTCTCGGCCAGCTCTTCGGGCGTACCCTGGAACAGAATCTTTCCTTCAAACAACAGATAAGCACGATCGGTAATACTCAGCGTCTCCTGCACATTGTGGTCAGTAATCAAAATGCCGATATTCCTATCCTTCAACTTCCACACAATCTGCTGAATATCCTCCACTGCAATCGGGTCTACACCGGCAAAAGGCTCGTCCAACATAATAAATTTGGGGTCAATGGCCAGACAACGGGCAATTTCTGTACGGCGCCGCTCGCCACCTGACAACTGGTTACCCTTGTTCTTCCTTACCTTCTGCAAGCGGAACTCTGCAATCAGGCTCTCCAGCTTGTCTTTCTGATACTCCAAAGGCTTGTCGGTCATTTCCAGTACAGATGCAATATTGTCTTCCACACTCATTTGACGGAATACGGAAGCCTCCTGCGCCAGATAACCGATACCCGTCTGTGCACGCTTGTATACCGGATATTTCGTTATATCCAAATCATTCAAGAAGATACGTCCCTCATTGGGAGTTATCAGCCCTACGGTCATATAAAACGAAGTTGTCTTACCGGCGCCATTCGGTCCCAACAAACCAACAATCTCCCCTTGCTTCACATCAATAGACACATGGCTCACTACCGTACGCTTTCCGTACTTTTTCACCAAATCCTCTGTACGCAGCACCATGCTACCTTCCTCCCGTCGGCTCTGCCCCGGCAGTCAAGCCTAGTCCGACCTGCAGATTTTCCTTAACTTCCTCTACATTGTCCTTTATGCCTTTTTCTTCTTCCATACTCTAAAGGTTTTCGCCGCAAATGTAGCAAAAATAAGCCGAAATAGTGTACATTTGCATTCAAATACTTATATGTTATGTTTAAAGCACTTAAGACAGTGGGACAATATATCATACTAATGGGGCGCGTATTTGCCCGTCCCGAACGTATGCGTATGTTTTTCCGCCAATATGTCAACGAGTTGGAACAGCTCGGCGTGAACTCTATCGGCATCGTATTGCTGATATCCTTCTTCATCGGAGCTGTAATCACCATACAGATAAAGTTGAACATTGAGAGTCCCTTCATGCCCCGTTGGACAGTGGGATATGTAACCCGTGAAATCATGCTGCTGGAATTCTCTTCCTCCATCATGTGTCTGATTCTGGCAGGAAAGGTCGGATCAAACATCGCCTCGGAGCTGGGCACCATGCGGGTCACCCAGCAGATAGACGCCCTTGAAATTATGGGTGTCAATTCTGCAAACTACCTTATCCTACCGAAAATTGCTGCTATGGTGACAACCATTCCACTGATGGTGACGTTCAGTATATTCGCTGGTATCATAGGTGCCTTCTGTACTTGCTGGTTCGGCGGCATCATGTCGGCAGTAGATTTAGAATACGGCTTGCAGTACATGTTTGTCGAATGGTTTATTTGGTGCGGCATCATCAAGTCGCTGTTCTTTGCCTTTATCATTGCCAGTGTATCGGCATTCTTCGGTTACACCGTCGAAGGCGGTTCCATCGAAGTGGGTAAGGCGTCCACCGACTCCGTAGTATGCAGCAGCGTACTTATCTTATTCGCCGACCTAATATTAACTCAACTTTTAATGGGATGATTGAACTGAAAGGACTTTGCAAATCATTTGAAGAAAAAGAGGTACTGAAAGATATCAATGCCACTTTCGAGAATGGAAAGACCAACCTGATTATAGGGCAGAGCGGTTCGGGAAAAACCGTACTCATGAAATGTATCGTGGGTCTGCTGACACCAGACAAAGGAGAACTGTTGTATGACCACCGCAACTTCCTCGCCATGGGAAAGAAGGAAAAGAAAGCGCTCCGCCGGGAAATGGGAATGATTTTCCAAAGTGCCGCGCTGTTTGATTCCATGACGGTACTGGACAATGTAATGTTTCCACTGAACATGTTCAGCAACGATACCCTGCGCGACCGGACTCGTCGTGCCATGTTCTGCCTGGAACGTGTAAACCTGATTGAAGCCAAAGACAAATTTCCCGGAGAAATCAGCGGCGGTATGCAGAAGCGCGTAGCCATTGCCCGTGCCATTGCCCTAAATCCGCAATACTTGTTCTGTGACGAACCTAATTCAGGACTTGACCCCAAGACCTCGCTTGTCATCGACGAACTGATACAAGATATAACCCGGGAATACAATATGACTACTCTCATCAACACTCATGACATGAACTCTGTAATGGGCATCGGAAGAAAAATTATCTATATTTACGAAGGACACAAAGAATGGGAAGGCAATAAAGACGACATCTTCACTTCCACCAACGAGCGGTTGAACAGTTTCATATTTGCATCCGACCTATTCCGGAAAGTCAAAGAAGTGGAGATACAGAACCTTGAAGGATAAAACTGCACCTCATTTTCTAACCTATTACATAAGAAAGCGTCCGGAAACTATATTCCGAACGCTTTCTCTTCATAAAACCAGTTAATAGAATCGACTTATATCATCACGATATATTTTACTTCTGCCGGATATAGATATTTATCGGAGTTCCGGTCAACTTCCATTTCTCACGCATCTTATTTTCCAAGAATCGTCTGTAAGGCTCTTTCACATATTGTGGAAGATTTGCAAAATAAACAAATGACGGCACCTGGGTATTGGGCAACTGCGTAATATATTTTATCTTGATATACTTACCCTTAATTGAAGGGGGTGGATACGCCTCAATAAGCGGCAGCATTTCCTCGTTCAAACGAGCTGTCGGAATACGCGTCATACGATTTTCGTACACATCACGCGCCTCCTCCAATACCTTCAGAATACGCTGTTTGGTCAGTGCCGAAGCAAAGATGATAGGGAAATCCACAAACGGAGCGAAACGGTTGCGGATAGCATCTTCGAAAGTCTTCATCACCTTCACAGTCTTGTCCTGCACCAAGTCCCACTTGTTTACCACAACCACTAGCCCCTTGGCATTCTTCTGAATCAAAGAGAAGATATTCAAATCCTGGCTTTCGATGCCACGCGTAGCGTCTACCATCAAAATACATACATCTGCATTCTCAATGGAACGAATGGAACGGATTACAGAGTAGTACTCCAAATCCTCATTCACCTTGTTCTTCTTACGGATACCCGCCGTATCTACCAGGTAGAAATCAAAACCGAATTTATTGTAGCGGGTATAGATAGAATCGCGCGTGGTACCGGCAATCTCCGTCACGATGTTGCGGTCTTCTCCAATAAAGGCATTGACTATGGAAGACTTTCCGGCATTCGGGCGTCCCACTACTGCAAAGCGGGGAATATCCTCGTCCAGAATTTCATCAGATTCCTTTTTGAACTTGCTGACGATAAGGTCCATCATATCGCCCGTACCGCTACCCGTTACAGCAGAAATACAGTAAGGATCACCCAAACCCAGGCTATAAAACTCAGGGGCATTATATTGTAATTCATGATTATCGGTCTTATTGGCAACCAGCAGCACAGGCTTCTTGGCACGACGCAAGATGGCAGCCACCTGCTCGTCGAGGTCCGTAACTCCGTTCATCACATCCACCACAAACAGAATCACGTCGGCTTCGTCCACCGCCATCAATACCTGCTTACGAATCTCTTCTTCGAAAATATCATCAGAGTTCACTACCCAACCGCCAGTATCTACCACTGAGAACTCACGTCCCAACCATTCGGTCTTTCCATATTGGCGGTCACGGGTGGTTCCCGCTTCCTCATTCACAATTGCCTGACGTGTCTTGGTCAGGCGGTTAAATAATGTAGACTTTCCCACATTGGGACGTCCTACGATTGCAACTAAATTTCCCATAGCTCACTCTCTTTGTTTTTTGCGACTGTCACAGTCGTATGAATAACTCTTAATCCAACTGATAACCAAAATTACGCAGTTCTTTGTCCGAACTCCGCCAATCCTTATCAACTTTCACAAACGTCTCCAGGAATATCGTTTTCCCGAAAAACCTCTCCAAATCACGGCGCGCTTCAGTAGCCACTTTCTTCAAAGCCTTTCCTTGCTTGCCTATGATAATACCTTTTTGCGAATCACGCTCCACATAGATTACGGCACTGATATGAATTTTCTTTGCCTCCTCCTTAAACTGTTCTACCATCACCTCCACCGAATAAGGGATTTCCTTATCATAGTACAACAGAATTTTCTCACGGATTATTTCGGTCACGAAGAAACGCGCCGGCTTGTCCGTCCACTGGTCCTTGTCGAAATAGGGAGGAGAGTCGGGTAACAGCTCCTTCACCCGCTTCATGACATAATCCACATTAAATTTCGAAATAGCAGAGATAGGAATAATTTCTGCCTTCGGCAGCAATTCCTTCCACGCTTCCACCAGTTCCACCAGCTTTTCCTGGTTGGTTAAATCAATCTTATTGATAAGCAGCAATACCGGAACGTCCAACTGTCCTACTTTCTCCACAAAATCATTATGCTTGTCGGGAGTCTCAACCACATCTGTCACATACAGCAACACATCCGCATCCGCCAATGCCGAAGTGGAGAAATTCAGCATGGACTCCTGCAACTTATAGTTTGGCTTCAATACACCCGGAGTGTCCGAAAACACAATTTGCATGTCATCCGTATTATAGATGCCCATAATCCGATGACGGGTGGTCTGCGCCTTGAAAGTGGCGATAGAAATACGCTCACCTACCAAAACATTCATCAATGTGGACTTGCCTACATTCGGATTTCCTACGATATTTACAAAACCTGCTTTGTGCATGACTTCAGTATTTGAATTGAGACAAAAAAACGCATCGAATCGAGATAGGATGCGTTTTTATCATATTATATTCAGCAATAGCATGTTACTGCTTCTTTCCGTCGTATCCCCACTTCACATACACAGCTCCCCAGGTAAATCCTGCGCCGAATGCAGTGAAAATAAGGTTGTCGCCTTTCTTCAGCTTATCTTCAAAGTCCCAGATGCAAAGAGGTAACGTAGCAGCACTAGTATTGCCATAACGTTCGATATTAATCAGCACTTTCTCACGAGGAACTTCCAGACGATGTGCCACAGCATCGATGATACGAAGATTGGCCTGGTGCGGAATCACCCAGTCAATGCTATCCTTTGTCAGACCGTTTTTCTCGGCAATGGCCGCGCTAACATCCGACATATTGGATACGGCATACTTAAACACAGTACGTCCTTCCTGATAAATGTAATGCATGTGATTGTCTACAGTAAAATAAGAGGGAGGACAAACCGAACCACCCGCTTTCATATGCAGGAAAGGCAAACCTTTGCCGTCGGTTCTCAGAATAGCATCCATAATACCTACATCTTCTGTTGTCGGCTCGAGCATGAAAGCTGCAGCGCCGTCTCCAAAGATAGGACAAGTAGCACGATCTGTATAATCAACCATTGACGACATCTTGTCGGCTCCCACAATGATAACCTTCTTATATCTACCAGAACCGGATAAAAATTGGCCGCAGTCTCCATCAGATAGAGAAATCCGCTGCAGGCTGCCTGCAAGTCAAAAGCATATGCATTTTTCAGCCTTAGCTTATCACACAAAATAGAAGCTGTAGAAGGGAAGTGGTAATCCGGAGTAGAAGTAGCTACAATCACCAGATCTATATCATCCGGGTCTGCGCCAGTACGTTGCATCAGCTGTTTGGCAGCTTTACGCGCCATATAGGAACTACCTAGCCCCTCTTCATTCAGGATACGTCTTTCCTTTACTCCGATACGAGTCATAATCCATTCGTCATTGGTATCCACCATTCTTGAGATTTCGTCGTTTGTCAAGACGTAATCAGGTACATAACCGCCGACTCCTGTAATTACTGCATTTATTTTTTCCATTAAAATCTTGTTTACTTATAGAACTACTGAAACAACGGTAGTCTAAAAAGGTTTGCTTATTAAATTACAAATCTTTTTAGACGCCCGATATTCAAGTATAAGTTTTAGTCAAACTGACCGTAATTATACGGCAGCTTCCTTTTCAACTGCAAGCTTACCTCTATAGTAACCGCATGCACTACATACAGTATGATATACATGCCACTCACCACAATTCGGGCAAATAGCCAGTGTAGGAGCTACTGCTTTATCATGAGTTCTTCTCTTCGCAGTTCTTGTTTTTGACTGTCTTCTCTTAGGATGTGCCATTTTCTTTAATCTTTAATTGTTATCTAATATTTTCTTTAATTCGTCCCAACGCGGGTCTACCTGCGTTTCTTCTTCATTCATCAGCTCCACCTCTTCTTCCGGAGCAAATGTATCCTCAGCCATATCATCATCCGGAGTGGTGCGCATATGCTTACTCAATTTGCTGGTCATTGCCTTGTTACACTTACCCGGAGCATGCACATGCTTCATGGGGATGGCCAAAGCTACAAACTCGTACATAAACCATGCTACATTAATCTCACCTTCCTCTTCGGGAATTACTATGAGATTGTCACCTTCTTCGGCATATTCATGACCGAACTTAACCAGCAGCTTATCTGTCGAGCTGACAAGCTGTTCCATATCGTCCAAACAACGGTCACATGGCACCCACACCATTCCGTCTGTCTGGAAGTTCAATTCGAAAGCACGAGATGTTTTCTTTACAACTAACACCACATTGACTTTACCCTTCTGCACTTCCGGTCCATCAATATTGGCAAAGAAAAGGTTGTCTAGCACAAACTCATATTTGCATGAATCTGCTTGCATACCTTTCAGGTCTATTTTGTATTTATCAAACTTTCCCAAAGCTTCTTTTGTTTATTCGGGCGACAAAGATACGAATAATTATCCTCATTATGTAGTATTTAGAGTAAAATATTCATTTTTTTATGTTCATTTCACCCAGATATCACTACAAATCAGCAGAAAACTCATGAACTAAAACACAAGAACAATCCATACCAGCATCCAAGTATATGTAAAGAAAACGAACTAAGCGTTTTTAATCATTATTTAGCACCTTAATTCGGGAATTAATCTGATGAACATGCGATGAATAATTATATATAATAAGGTATAGTGATTAGCGGTAGAAACGGAATGTTAGAGGAGATATATGTAAACGAACGAAGCCTCCGTATCCTTATCAGACACGGAGGCTTCTTCTGAAAAACGGCGACTACCTACTCTCCCACTGTTACGCAGTACCATCGGCGTGACCGGGCTTAACTTCTCTGTTCGGAATGGGAAGAGGTGGAACCCCGGTGCTGTAGTCACCTGAATAAGGTAGACATGATGCGAAAAAAGCAAAGCATTCATTTATGGCTGAACGTATATACCTCCATACAAGGCAAGGCAAAAAGTGAACGGGCAATTAGTAACGCTCGGCTATGACATCGCTGCCTGTACACCTGCGTCCTATCAACGTTGTAGTCTACAACGACCCTGAGAAATCTAATCTTGTGGCTGGCTTCGTACTTAGATGCTTTCAGCACTTATCCAATCCCGACTTAGATACCCGGCAATGCACCTGGCGGCACAACCGGTAAACCAGAGGTCAGTCCAACACGGTCCTCTCGTACTAGTGTCAGAGCCACGCAAATTTCATGCGCCCACGATAGATAGAGACCGAACTGTCTCACGACGTTCTGAACCCAGCTCGCGTGCCACTTTAATGGGCGAACAGCCCAACCCTTGGGACCTTCTCCAGCCCCAGGATGTGACGAGCCGACATCG
>ENA-OQNM01000919-OQNM01000919.1-human-gut-metagenome-genome-assembly--contig:-NODE-919-length-9887-cov-3.339549_pt1 | contig 9887 bp, 9 predicted proteins | sample MGYA00242632_ERZ504886 | MGnify/ENA primary metagenome ERZ504886 (study PRJEB26092, sample SAMD00036424) | human gut metagenome | host: Homo sapiens | study: EMG produced TPA metagenomics assembly of the... | reverse complement strand
ATTCTGGGGAGGGGTCAGAGTATCTCATGGCATCTCTCGGAGACTTGAAGATGTTTCTTGTTCATTATTTGAGTGTTGAACAATGCCGAGATGAATGGATTCGTCGGAGAGAACGAGTAAATAAGGATAATTTGTTTTTTGTAATGAATGATCGTAACTATTGCACGGAAGAAGACATTAAAGCGTTTGATGAGCTTCCATATGATAATAAAGTCTGCTTTACACATATCAGATATCCACAATATAAATCTACATATTATATTTCAGGAAGCGAAAAAGACGATTATTTGAAAAGCGTCATGGACTATGTGCATCAGTGGTGGATTAAAAGATATTATGACCAGTTTGACTTTGTAACATGGCTTAATAATGGCGGCTCGGAATGGACACAAAGTCTTTGACAGGAGATTTAAAATGAGTGACAAGCTGTTAGCAAGCAAGGGAATACTTTTATATATTGATGTTCTAAAGGGAATGGCAATGCTGGCTGTTATCCTTGTTCATTTTAATAATGCATGGAACGCGCCGATCGGCATTTTGAATAAGGCTTCCGCAATAGGAGCAAGATGTCCACAGTTGTTTTTCATCATTTCGGCTTACTTGACATGGACGGCGTTGGATAAGAGACCAGTTGGCCATATCGAATTCTTGAAGAAACGGTATAAAAGAATGGCTCCGCTGTATTGTGTGTCATTGGTAACTGCCGTGCTGATTCCAACCTTTAAGGTTTTCAATATCAGTCTAGGAAATTACATATCTCACATCGTATTTTTGAATGGCTTGAATCCGAAGTGGTGCAATGGAATCATAGGTGTGGAATGGTATATTGCAAATTTGGCGTTGTTTTATTTGATGGTTCCGTGCTTGCGCAAGCTGATAACGAACTTAAATACGGCGGTTATAGCGTTTCTTGCTTCGGCTGTGATCTCATCAGGTGTCTTGGTAATTGTTAATCATGTGTTTTCTGCACAGATGGCAGAAAATAATGCATATGAGGCATATTTCCATACAAGTTTTATCGTATATCAGATTCCAGTGCTGATAGTTGGAATCATTCTGTACTACCTAATAAAAGAAATTGCAGAAGGAAAAATTTCAAGGTGTCTTGCAGTTGACATCTTTGGACTGGCGGCAATGGCAACGTCAATCGGGTTTGTTGTTCTGCACTTGAATAAGCGGTACATGACAAGCTCGCTGATTGCAGGATTGCTATTTGGTCTCCTGTTCTTGCTGTGTAGTGGAATTGACAATAAGTTCTTTGCAGGGAGAGTGTTCAAGCCTTTTATATTCGTTGGAAAGCATAGTTATGGAATATACTGCTTCCACCAGATCGTCATAAACTGCATAATGAGATATGCCTTCAACAAGGAAAATCTCTTGCAATGGGGAATGGCGTATCTGGCAATCGCTACGATTTCCTGTCTGGTAGGATATGCGACTGAAAAGGCGGAAAAGCAGTTGGTAGCATAAGAGAGGGGAGGTGTCCAAGATGAATGACTTGTTTTTACATGATTCACAGGACACCTCCCCAATTGTTTCCTCTGACCGTGTCCTTTACACGCCAACATCATTTGCAAAGTCTGCACTGCTTTATCTTCAGGAAATCGGTTTTCTGCAGGCCAAACAGCCTCACACTTCCTCGCGCACCCATCTGTCCTCTTACCTGTTTTTCTGCGTCAATTCTGGCTCGGGTGAACTGGAATACCAAGACAAGAGGCACAAGCTGACAACTGGGGACTGCGTGTTCATCGATTGCCAGCAACCGTATTCCCATAGTACAGATAAAGATCTGTGGTCGTTGTCGTGGATTCACTTTTCCGGTGTGACTATGCAGGACATCTACAGGAAATATCAAGAACGCGGAGGTTGCCCAGTATTCCATCCGGAGAATATTACCGCATTTACAGAACTGCATAAGTCCCTTTTTACGCTTGCCTCGTCAGATGATTACATCCGGGATATGCGGATTAACAGCGGTTTAAATGAACTGCTGGTGCTACTCATGAAAGAGTCATGGCATCCAGCAGAGCGTTCAGATGCTATATTGAAAAAGCAGAACCTTGACCCGATCCGAGATTATCTGGATACACACTACACCGAAAAAGTTTCATTGGATGCACTGGCAGATCAGTTCTTTATCAGCAAGTTCTATCTGACCCGAGTGTTCAAGGAGCAGTTTGGGGTGAGCATCAATACATATGTGCTAAATCTTCGCATTACAAAAGCGAAGCAGATGCTACGGTTTACCGATAAGAAATTGGAAGATATCGGATACCAGTGTGGTTTGGGCGCACCGCATTATTTCAGCCGTATCTTTAAACAGGTCGAGGGAATTACACCATCAGAGTTCCGTGAAAAGTGGTAAACGCTGTATTGACTCTAATGCGGTCGTGTGAATGTAACGGCTTTCTTCAAAAGAGGGCAATATTGTGTAAGCGATTTGCCTCGAAAGGCAAGATAGTGAATTCAGTTTTGATTCGGGATTCGCTAAAATAATATACGGTATTACAAGAAAACCAAGCAGAGAACTGCAAAGAACAACAGGAAAGTTGAGGTCAATATATGTCTAGAGTTGCGCTGATCACCGGTATTACCGGTCAGGATGGTTCCTATCTGGCAGAGTTCCTTCTGGAGAAGGGCTACGAGGTTCACGGCATCGTCCGCCGCGCTTCCATCTCCAACACCGCTCGTATCGACCACCTGATCGAGAAGAACGCTATCACCCTGCATGACGGCGACCTGTCCGATTCCTCCGGTCTGATCCGTCTGGTGGGCGAGATCAAGCCCGATGAGATCTACAATCTGGCTGCACAGAGCCATGTTCAGGTTTCTTTTGATGCTCCTGAATATTCCGGCGATGTGGACGCTCTGGGCGTTCTGCGCGTGCTGGAGGCTGTCCGTGTTTGCGGCCTGACCAAGACCTGCAAGGTGTATCAGGCTTCTACCTCTGAACTGTATGGTAAGGTCGAGGAAGTTCCCCAGCGCGAGACCACCCCGTTCCATCCCTACTCTCCGTATGCTGTCGCAAAGCAGTATGGCTTCTGGATGGTCAAGGAGTACCGCGATGCTTATGGTATGTTCGCGGTTAACGGCATCCTGTTCAACCATGAGTCCGAGCGCCGTGGTGAGAACTTCGTCACCCGTAAGATCACGCTGGCTGCCGGTCGTATCGCCGAGGGTCTGCAGGATCATCTGGAGCTGGGCAACATGGATTCCCTGCGTGACTGGGGTTACGCTAAGGACTACGTCGAGTGCATGTGGCTGATTATGCAGCAGGATAAGCCGGAAGACTTCGTCATTGCTACCGGTGTGCAGCACACGGTCCGCGACTTCACCGAGAAAGCCTTCGCTGCCAACGGCATCACCATCCGCTGGGAGGGCAACGGCATCGACGAGAAGGGCTACGATGCAGCTACCGGCAAGATGCTGGTCTGCGTGAACCCGCAGTGGTTCCGTCCAACCGATGTAGATAACCTGTGGGGTGATCCGACCAAGGCAAAGACGGTTCTGGGCTGGAATCCGCAGTCCACTACTTACGAGCAGCTGGTGGAGATCATGGCGAAGCACGACCGTGAGCGTGCAAAGCGCGAAAAGGCACTCAAGGCAGTTCTGTAATTTGGAAAGAAGGCAATTCTGTTATGATGGAAAAGAATGCTAAGATTTATGTCGCGGGTCATCGCGGCATGGTGGGCTCTGCAATCGTCCGTGAGCTGCAGCGTCAGGGCTACACCAATATCATCACCCGCACCCACAAGGAGCTGGATCTGACTCGTCAGGATGCTGTGGAAGAGTTCTTTGCACAGGAGAAGCCAGAGTATGTATTCCTTGCTGCTGCCAAGGTCGGCGGCATCGTGGCAAATCAGGAAGCTCTGGCCGACTTCATGTATGACAATATGACGCTGGAAATGAACGTCATCCACTCTGCATGGAAGAACGGCTGCAAGAAGCTGGAGTTCCTCGGTTCCTCTTGCATCTACCCCCGCATGGCACCGCAGCCCATGAAGGAGGACTGCCTGCTGACCAGTGAGCTGGAAAAGACCAACGAAGCCTATGCGCTGGCTAAGATCAGCGGTCTGAAGTACTGCGAGTTCCTGAACCGCCAGTATGGCACCGACTACATCAGCGTCATGCCCACCAACCTCTATGGCCCCAACGACAACTATCATCCCACCCACAGCCACGTGGTTCCGGCACTGATTCGTCGTTTCCATGAAGCTAAGGAGCAGAATCTGCCCAGCGTTACCTGCTGGGGCGATGGCTCTCCGCTGCGTGAGTTCCTGTATGTGGACGATCTGGCAAACCTGTGCGTATTCCTGATGAACAACTACTCCGGTAACGAGACGGTCAACGCCGGCACCGGCAAGGAGCTGACCATCAAGGAACTGACCGAGCTGGTCGCCAGGGTCGTGGGCTACACCGGTGAGATCAAGTGGGATACCACCAAGCCCAACGGCACTCCCCGCAAGCTGCTGGATGTGTCCAAGGCTACCAATCTGGGCTGGACTTACAAGACCGAGCTGGAAGACGGTCTGCGCCTGTCCTACGAGGATTTCCTGAATAATCCGATGCGTGCCGAACGCTAAAGAATCATGGAGCCGCATCCTGAACCGGGGTGCGGCTCTTTCTGATAAGAGGAGAAGTTTATGAATATCATCTTGTTGTCCGGCGGTTCCGGCAAGCGTCTGTGGCCTTTGTCCAATGACATTCGTTCCAAGCAGTTCATCAAAATCTTCAAGAAGGATGATGACACCTATGAGTCGATGGTGCAGCGTGTCTATCGCCAGATCAAGAAGGTAGACACGGATGCAACTGTGACGATTGCTACCAGCAAAACGCAGGTTTCTGCCATTCACAACCAGTTGGGCGAGGATGTGGGCATCAGTGTGGAGCCGTGCCGTCGGGATACCTTCCCGGCAATTGCGCTGGCAACTGCCTATTTGGTAGATGTGATGCACGTTGATCCTTCTGAATCCGTGGTTGTATGCCCAGTCGACCCCTATGTAGAGGATAATTACTTTGAAGCCCTGAAAGAATTGTCAGAGCAGGCGGATAAATGCGATGCAAACCTTGTGCTGATGGGCATCGAGCCGACGTATCCCAGTGAAAAGTACGGGTATATCATTCCGGAAAGTGCGAATCATGTGGCTACAGTCAAGACCTTCAAAGAAAAGCCGACTGCCGATGTGGCAGAGCAGTACATTGCGCAGGGCGCACTTTGGAACGGTGGTGTGTTTGCTTATAAGCTGGGCTATGTGATGAACAAGGCTCATGAGCTGATGGATTTTACCGACTATCAGGACTTGTTCGATAAGTACGATACATTGAAAAAAATCTCCTTTGACTATGCGGTGGTGGAGCATGAGCCGAAGATCCAAGTCGTTCGTTTTGCCGGTATGTGGAAGGATCTCGGCACATGGAACACACTGACCGAGGCAATGGAAGAAAACGTTATCGGTAAGGGCGAACTGAACGACAAGTGCTCTGATGTGCACATCATCAATGAGATGGATGTTCCTGTGCTGGCAATGGGGCTGCATGATGTCGTTATCTCCGCATCGCCGGAGGGCATTCTGGTTTCGGATAAGGAGCAAAGCTCCTACATTAAGCCCTTCGTGGACAAGTTCGAGCAGCAGATCATGTTCGCAGAAAAGTCTTGGGGCAGCTTTAAGGTTGTGGACGTGGAAACCACCTCTTTGACCATTAAGGTAACGCTGAACCCCGGTCACAGCATGAACTACCACAGCCACAAGAACCGTGATGAGGTGTGGGTCGTTATTTCTGGTGAGGGCAAGACCATTGTTGACGGCATGGAGCAGAATGTCAAGGCAGGCGACGTGATCACCATGTCTGCCGGCTGCCGCCATACTGTCATGGCAGATTCCGAGCTGAAGCTGATCGAGGTGCAGCTGGGCGAGGACATCAACGTCCACGACAAGCAGAAATTTGAACTGGAATACTGATACAATGCAGGAGGCATCTATGCCAAATAAGAATGAGCCTCTTTTGCTCCGACCGTCCGGTAAAGATTATCTTTGGGGCGGCAGTCGTTTAAATGATGAATTTGAGAAAAACATTGATTTGACCCCACTGGCAGAGACATGGGAGTGCTCCACGCACCCCGATGGACCCAGCTATGTGGTGGGTGGCACATTTGATGGACAGGAACTGGCAGAGGTGCTAAGAGCGCATCCGGAGTATCTGGGTGAGCGTCATAAGGGTGAAAACACGTTGCCGATCCTTATCAAATTCATCGATGCCAAGAAAGACCTGTCGGTACAGGTGCATCCTACCGACGCCTTCGCACAGGAGCATGAAAACGGGCAGCTTGGCAAGACGGAAATGTGGTATGTACTGGATGCCAGCAAGGACGCAAAGCTCGTGTATGGTCTTAAGCAGGACTGCACAAAGGAAGAAATCCGCAAGGCAATTGTGGATGGAACAGTGATGAAGTACCTGCAAAAGGTGTCCATCCATAAGGATGACCTATTTTTCATTCCTGCAGGGACGGTTCATGCCATTGGCGCAGGGGCGCTGGTGGCAGAAATTCAGGAAAGCTCCAACTTGACCTATCGACTGTACGATTATGACCGCATCGGCAAAGACGGTAAAAAGCGTGAGCTGCATATCGACAAGGCACTGGATGTGGCAAATCTTTACAGCAGCGCGGAACCGAAACAGCCGCTGCGTGTTCTGAAATATCGGCAGGGCGTGGCATCTGAGTTGCTGACCCGATGCAAGTATTTTGAGGTGTATCGGATGATCGTCAACACCGAACGACGCCAAACTGTGCATTACCGGGCGGATGAATTGGCTTTCTGTGTGCTGCTCTGCGTAAACGGCTGCGGTACGATTTCCCATGAGAACGGAACTATTCCGTTCTATAAGGGAGACTGCATCTTTGTCCCGGCAGATTCCGTAACTCTAACCATTCATGGACAGGCACAATTTCTGGATGTAAGAGGCTGATATATGGAAAAGTGGAAGACAATAAAATCTGAACCACTTGTAGACAGCCGATGGGTCAAGGTGCGAAAAGATTCAGTGGACTTGCCGAATGGTCAGCACATTGATGACTTCTATGCCATTTCACTCAACGATGCGGCGGCCATTGTGGCACTGGATGATGCCGGAAATATAGTTCTGAAAAAGGAATATCGGTATTGCCTTGACCGTGACCTTATTGAAGTTCCTGCAGGAGGCTTTGAGAGAGGCGAAGATGGCTTGACAGTTGCCAAACGGGAACTTCTGGAAGAAACTGGCTATGTTTCGGACGACTGGCAATATATCGGAGCAACGGTAGAAAGCTCGGCAAAGCTAACGAACTATATGCATCTATTTTTTGCCAATCATTGCCGAAAGGTTGGCGAACAGAATCTTGACCCTACGGAAGAACTGGATGTTCTCGTTGTTCCGTTAAAACAGGCGGTTGAGATGGTGATGAATAACGAAATATGCTGCAATAGCGCTGCACATGGAATCCTTTGGGCTGCAAGAAAGCTCGGAGTGTAATGAAAGGTGACCGGAGATGGATATCAAGAAAGAATACGAACGCTGGTTGGCAAATGCCACCGCAGATGCCGACGTAGTGGCAGAACTGAAAACGCTGGATGACGCCAAAATCGAGGATGCATTCTATCGTGACCTTGCATTTGGCACGGGCGGCCTGCGCGGCGTCATCGGCGCTGGCACCAACCGGATGAACGTTTACACGGTGGCAAAGGCCTCTCAGGGTCTGGCAGACTATTTGAAAAAGATTTTGCAGAGCCGTCTGTGGCCATCGGTTATGACAGCCGTATCAAGAGCGATGTGTTTGCAAAAGTTGCCGCCGGGGTGTTTGCTGCTAATGGCGTCAAGGTGAATATCTGGCCTGTTCTGATGCCAGTTCCTACCGTGTCCTTTGCAACTCGCTATCTGCACACCTCTGCCGGTGTTATGGTGACGGCGTCCCACAACCCCAGCAAATACAACGGCTATAAGGTCTACGGCGCGGACGGCTGTCAGATCACCACCGAGGCCGCAGCAGAAATTCTGGCTGAGATCGAGAAGTTGGACATCTTTGCCGATGTCAAGACCGGCGATTTTGAAGCAGGTGTGGCAGACGGCAGCATCCAGTACATCCCGGACGAGGTCTACACCGCATTCGTGGAGCAGGTCAAGAGCCAGTCTGTTCTGTTTGGCGAGGAAGTCAATAAGGATGTGGCTATCGTGTACAGCCCGCTGAACGGCACCGGTCTGAAGCCTGTGACACGCACTCTGAAGGAGATGGGCTACACCAACATTACGGTGGTCAATGAGCAGGAGCAGCCGGACGGCAACTTCCCGACCTGCCCCTACCCCAACCCGGAGATCAAGGAAGCAATGGCGCTGGGCATGGAATATGCCAAGAAGTGCAACGCCGACCTGCTGCTGGCGACCGACCCCGACTGTGACCGCGTGGGTATTGCCGTCAAGAACAAGGCAGGGGAGTACGAGCTGCTGACCGGCAACCAGACGGGTATGCTGCTGCTGGATTATATTTGCAGTCAGCGTGTAAAGCACGGCAAGATGCCTGCGGACCCGGTTATGGTAAAGACAATCGTTACTATGGATATGGGCGAACAGATCGCTACCCATTACGGACTGCGTACCATCAATGTACTGACCGGCTTCAAGTTCATCGGTGAGCAGATCGGCAAGCTGGAAAAGCAGGGCAAGGCAGACAGTTATGTGTTCGGCTTTGAGGAAAGCTACGGCTACCTGACCGGTTCCTATGTCCGCGACAAGGACGGTGTAGACGGTGCGTACATGATCTGCGAGATGTTCAGCTACTATGCAACCAAGGGCATCAGCCTGTTAGACAAGCTGGACGAGTTGTACAAGACCTACGGATACTGCCTGAACACGCTACACAGCTATGAGTTCGATGGCAGCGCCGGTTTTGCCAAGATGCAGAACATTATGCAGGCATTCCGGGGTGACATCAAGGAGTTTGGTGGCAAGAAGGTCGTCAAGCTGTTAGACTACGCGCCGGGTCTGGATGGTCTGCCCAAGTCCGATGTACTCAAGTTCTTGCTGGAAGATAACTGTTCCATTGTGGTGCGTCCCTCTGGCACTGAGCCGAAGCTGAAGACCTATATCTCCGTCAGCGCAGAGAATAAGGAAGCTGCGGAGAAGGTTGAGGTGGAGATTGCTAAAGCCGCGGAAAAGTGGTTCAATTAACACAGCAACTGTAAAAGACCAAGGCCATGTGTTCCGCCACATGGCTGTGTTGCTCAAGTGTGCTACCTCTCCGTGGTGAGCAGCAGGCAACGAGAACCTATCTCGGCTAAAGCATATAAGCACTATATGCGTAAGCACGGTCCAAACGCTTATTATGGTCAGAATAAGTAAACAGGGTTCAATTTTCGGGGTGTATTTGCTTAGATAAAGAATGCTACAAGTAACAAGTTTTTTGGACCATGAGATTCCACAAAAAAATAAATAATAGCCGGCCATGCACTGGCCTGACTATGCTGCTCGGATGTGCTACCTCTTCGGGATGAACAGCAGGCAACGAGAGACTTTCTCAGCTAAAAGTATAGAAACGTTTGTATTTAGATAAATACTGCGGTTATGGTAGCAAAAATTCATACGATAAAATTTTCGCTGTTTCTCGTAGTTGGATTAGTTGTACAGTGGTTGTATTCCGGTGAAATAAGAGGAATAAATAGTATGGAAAGATTACCAGATTTCCTTGTATTGGATTTTTGTGAGTGGTTAAAACAGTCAATCATTTGTAAGACAGAGTATGATGATATTGATATATGGGATTTACTGTTTGACGATAGATATGAGGACATACTCACGAAAAAGGCAGAAGAATATTGCAATAGACGATGTGATAAGAATTTATATTATTGGAGGCACCT
>ENA-OQNM01000918-OQNM01000918.1-human-gut-metagenome-genome-assembly--contig:-NODE-918-length-9892-cov-2.534050_pt1 | contig 9892 bp, 8 predicted proteins | sample MGYA00242632_ERZ504886 | MGnify/ENA primary metagenome ERZ504886 (study PRJEB26092, sample SAMD00036424) | human gut metagenome | host: Homo sapiens | study: EMG produced TPA metagenomics assembly of the... | reverse complement strand
GCGCTTATCCACGCCGCTGGCATCCACGATCTTGGGCGGCAGACCCGGATTGATGATAAAGTTCTGTCCAAAACCCTTGGAGAGTGCAAAATCGTATTTTTCACACAGGGCGCGGATCACCGAGAGGTCGGTCAGTTCGGGCATAGATTCCATCCTTTTTCATAGTACGATTTGAATGCCCTCCGCGTCGCTTTGGGCATATTCAGCGGAAATATTATTATAATATGGCAACCCAGCCAAACCTGCGGGTCTGGCTGGGTTGCATTTTCACGAGAAGGGATCAATACGGCAAACAGCACCGCAATAAACCGGTTTCCTTTTTACAAAAAGAAGCCCATGCAGCATTTCTGCCGGTTTCACCCTTTATTCTGCGCTGGATGCTGCTTCTCTGCCAGCTTCTGCTTCGGTGGAGAAAGCCGTTTCCTCAGAGGAAGCGTTCTCCGGCTCAGTGGCAGCGCTGTCGGCTTCTTCGGAAGCAGCAGCCGAAGAAGCTGCTTCGTTGACACCGCCCAGAGTCGTGGTACCGCTCAGCTGCTGTGCTGCGCTGACCGCACGCTGGATCTGCGGGTCATCCTCGGGGGTATAATCGTAGAAATTCGTGGTCTCTTCGGCACTGAGGGCACGCTCCACATCCACGCTCAGGCCGGTGCCATCAAAGCAGGAGCCGTCGCCGCAGATGAGCTTTGCCACCGTGACCACGACAGCGCTGCCGTCCGAGAGGCGCTGGGGGCTGCTCTGGATGGTGCCTTTGCCCATCGTGGTGCTGCCCACGAGGCGGGTGCCGCACAGGGTGCGCAGGCTGGACGCAAAGAGTTCTGCCGCGCTGGCGGTGTTCTCGTTCACGAGGCAGACGGTGGGCTGGCTGATGACCGAGTCGCCGGTGCTGCTGCCCAGCAGGGTGCGGTTGCCTGCCTTATCCTCCGCGTAGGCCAGCACGCCTTCCGGCGCGACGAGTTCGATGCAGCTGATGGCGTCATCAAGGATGCCGCCGCCGTTGTCGCGCAGGTCGAAGATGAAGCTCTGGGCGCCGCTGGCGGTCAGGCTGCGGAGCGCAAAGTCCAGCTCACTGGGGTGGAGTTGTCGAACTGCCAGATCTTGATATAGCCCACATTGCCCTGCACCAGCGCGGAATCGACGCTGTTGGCCGTAAAGCCGGAGTGGGTCAGATCGGCGGTGTGCTGGGCGTTCTCGCTGTCCAGCCAGCCTACATTGACGCTCGTGCCGCTCTCGCCCCCGGAGTTTGTTCTGGACAGCCTCCACGCTGCCCAGACTTTTGATGTCTGCGCCGTCGATGGTGGTGATGTAATCGCCCCGCTGGAGGCCGGCCTCCTTGGCAGGAGACTCGTCATACACTTTGATGACCTTGGCGTAGCCGGACTGGTCGATGGCCAGCTCCACGCCGATGCCCATCAGCTTGCCGCTCTGGGCGTTGAGCAGGTCGGTATAGGCCGAGGCGGTGTAGTAACGGGCGTACTTGTCGCCGGTACCCAGCAGATAACCGGCAGTCAGACGGTCGTACAGCACGGTCTCGTCGATGTCGTAGTAGTCGTTGGCGCGCACATAGCGGTCTACCTCGGCCACCTTGTTGTACATGCTCTCCTTTTCCTTCACGCTGGTGACGGTGTGGTCAAACAGCCGCATCGCCAGCAGCATCGTGATGGAAAAAGTGACCGTCATTGCCAGAATGACGATGGTCACGGTCATCCCTACGGAAATTTTGCGGTTCATTCAATGTCCTCCCCCAGTTCAGACCAAAAACATCAGGATGACGCTGCCCAGTACCGACAGCAGGAACACTCCTGCCAGAATCAGACAGCCCACCCGAAGGATACGCTTGCGTTTTTGCTCGTTCATTTCGCCTTGTGGCCTCCTTTGACCCCTCGACTTCAATTACAGTTGTATTATCTTATCGGAATATAACCGCGGGGATTGACCGCATTGGCCTTGGAGCCGCCCTTCCACACCTCGAGATGGAGGTGGTTGCCGGTAGAGTTGCCGGTGGAGCCCACATAGCCGATGAGGTCGCCCTGGTTGACATACTTGCCCGCCGACGTTGCCACCGAGCGCATATGGCCGTAGAGGGTGGAGTAGGCGTTGCCGTCTGTCATTTTGCCGTGATAGATGACGACATAGTTGCCATAGCCGCCGCTGGACCAGCCTGCCACCTGCACATAGCCGCTGGCGGCTGCGTAGATGGGCGTGCCTGCGGGGGCGGCAAAGTCGGTGCCGGCGTGGAGTTTGTTGACGCCGGAGACCGGGTTTTTGCGCCAGCCGTACTCGCTGGAGATGCGGGTATAGCTCTTGAGCGGGCAGATAAAGCCGCTGAAGCTCAGCTGGGGCTTGCTGGCCGCTGCCGCTGCGATGAGCTTCTGGATCTCTTTCTTGACGGCCTCGTAGTTCATCTCGTCCGACTCGATGGCCGCCTGGGCGTTCTTCTGGGCCTGCTGGGCCTCAGCGGCGCTCAGCGGGCCTCCTTGCGCTGTTGTTGAGCTCGCTCTGCTTGGACTGCATCTGCTTGTTCTGGGCGTCCAGCTCAGCCTTTTTGTTCTGCAGCTGGGTGCGCTCCTCCACGAGCTGGGTGCGGTCGGCCACAAGGGCTTCCTTCGCAGCCTTCATGTTGTCGAGTATCTCGGTGTCCTTCACCGAGATGTCCTGCATGACCTCATTGAAGGTCAGAAGCTCGTACAGATCGTTCACAGACTGGAGCATGGCGACGCTGCCGCCGTCCCGCAGCTCCTGCATGGCGGCCATGTGGCTCTTGAAATCGTCCCACTGGTCGGCGATCTCCTGCTCTTTCCGGGCGATCTCATTCTGCTTGGCGGTGATCTCCTGCTCTTTGACGCCGATGCTGTTCTGCACCTCGGAGATCTGGCTCTTGAGGACGCCGATCTGGCTCTGGAGCACCGAGACTTTTTCCTTCAGCTCAGACTCGAGGGCCTTGGCAGCAGCTTCCTTCTTTTTGGCGTCGCTCAGCTCCGTCTTATGCTGCTTGATGGACGCAGAGATCTTGTCCAGCTTGTTCTGCAGCGAGCTCATGCTGGTGGCCGCACTGGCCGGGTAGACCGTCACGCTCAGCACGAGGCAGGCGGCGGCCAGAAAGGCGCAGGCGGCACGCATCATAGCCGAATGGCCCGACGGCTTTGCGTGGCGGGGCGGATGGTGCAGGACAAAGCCTGCGGAATGCTTGTCGTGGTACACAGTAGGCCCTCCTTACACGTTCAGGTGCTTTCGGATGGAGAACATACTGCCCAGACCGCCCACCAGAGCGCCGCCCGCGAGGCTGTAGGTCAGGATGGTGGGCCAGACATTTTCCAGCGGCACCAGAGCCGTACCCATGAGCATCTGCCACAGGCCGCCCAGCGTGGGCGACAGCTGAACGATGTAGGCATAGCCGCCGATGGTGGCAGCTGCCGTCAGGATGCCGGAGAGCAGGCCCATGGTCAGGCCCTCGATGACGAAAGGCAGGGTGACGAGGGCGTTGGTAGCGCCGACATACTTCATGATCTCAATTTCACGGCGGCGGGCAAAGACGCTCAGCCGGATGGTGGTACCCACCGTGATGATGCTGACAGCCATCAGCACCAGCACCAGACCGCGCCCGACCTTGGTGACAGCCTGCTGGACCTCCACAAAGGTCTTGGTCATCTCGATGGGAGCCGTGACGCTGTAGACGCCGCTGATGTTCTCGAACTGCTTGCTGATGGTCTCCATCTGGCTCAGATCAGACAGGGAAACGCGGTAATTGGCCTTAAAGGGGTTATCGTTCTCGAACTCGTTCAGCAGGGCGGCATAGTCAGACATATAGCCCTTGTACTGGTTGAGGACGTCTTCTTTGGACATATACTGCACCCGGCTCACACCTGCGGTGCCGCTGAGGGCATTGCCCACAGACTGGATGGTAGCGTCATCGGCCTCGGGGTCCACGTAGACCACCATCTCGTTCTGGCTGCCCAGATAACTCACCATGCTGTCCACATTGACTTCAATGAGGCTGGCGAAGATGTTCAGGGTCATGCAGACGCTGAGGGAGGCGATGCAGGCGATGGTCATGGCCCAGTGCTTGCCGAGGTTGCGCACGCCGCGCCGGGTGAGGAACCCAAACGTAGAGATCTTCATACGTGCACCTCCTCGCCGAAGCTGGCCGGAACATCGGAGATGATGCGGCCTTGCTTCAGGGTGATGGTGCGGCGGTTGAAGCGGCGCACCAGTTCATGCTCGTGGGTGACGACAAGCACCGTGATGCCCATCTCGCTGACACGTTCCAGCAGTTCCATCATCTCAAGGCTCATCTCGGGGTCGATGTTGCCGGTGGGCTCGTCCGCGATGACGAGGCGGGGGCTGTGGGCCAGAGCGCGGGCCACGGCCACGCGCTGCTGCTCACCGCCGGAGAGGAACTCGGGGTAGACCTTTGCCTTATCTTCCAGATGCACCAGCTCCAGCATGTAGTTGACGCGCTCTTTGATGTCTTTTTTGCCGATATTGGTGACATGCATGGCAAACGCCACATTCTCGTAGACCGTCATGGTGGGGATGAGGCGGAAGTCCTGGAAGATGATGCCCATCTGGCGGCGGAGGAAAGGCACTTTGCCCCGGCGCAGCCGGGCGACGTCCTTGCCGTCCACCATGACGCGGCCCTCGGTGGGCAGCTCTTCGCGGAGGATGAGCTTGAGCAGAGTGGACTTGCCGGCGCCGGAGTGGCCCACCAGAAAGACGAACTCGCCGTCGTCCACATGGAAGTCGATGTCCTCCAGAGCGGGAGTATCACTCCGTTTGTATATCTTGGTGACATGTTCAAAATCTATCATGAGTATCTTGCTCCTGAAAAGTTATTTGGCACAGAAGTTCCAGACCATTACAAAAGAAACCGGCCAGCATCGGGGTCGAGCGGCCGGTTTCGGCGTCCGCAGCCGGAGCGGCTGAGACGAAATATCAATATTTGGCCGGGTTGTTGGACAGGTACTTCTTGACCATCAGCGCTACCTTAAAGACGATAGCGTCGTCGAACTCACGCAGATCCAGACCGGTCAGCTTTTTGATCTTTTCCAGACGATACACCAGCGTGTTGCGGTGCACGAACAGACCACGGCTGGTTTCCGAAACGTTCAGGTTGTTCTCAAAGAAGCGCTGGATGGTGAACAGGGTCTCCTGATCCAGGCTCTCGATGCTGCCCTGCTTGAACACCTCGCGCAGGAACATCTCGCACACGGTGGTGGGCAGCTGGTAGATCAGGCGAGCGATGCCGAGGTTGTCGTAGCGGATGATCTGCTTCTCGGTGTCGAACACCTTGCTCACTTCCATGGCGATCTGGGCTTCCTTGAAGGAGGTGGCCAGATCCTTCACGTTGGAAATGGGGGTGCCGATGCCGACCACGGCCTTGATGTAATGCTCGCCGGACAGAGTATCCACGATGCTGGCGGCCAGCTTTTCCATGTCGGTGCGGTCGATGCCCTTGCGAATCTCCTTGACCAGCACGGTATCCGTCTCGCTGATGTTGAACACAAAGTCCTTCTGCTTGTCCGGGAACAGGCTGCTGACCACATCATAAGCCGAGATGTCGCCGCCGGAAGTCACGCGCACGATGAACACCACGCGGGAAACGTCGGTGGCAAAGTGCAGCTCGCGGGCCTTGGCGTAGATATCGCCGGGCAGGATGTTGTCCAGCACCACGTTCTTGATGAAGTTGGACTTGTCGAACTTTTCGTCATGATACTGCTTGATGCTCTGCAGGCTGATGGACAGCACGGCGGCAAACTGGCCGGCCGTCTCGTCGGCACCTTCCACGAACACCGCGTAATCGTTGTGCTTTGCGCTGGAGAACTGCTGGTAGGTGTAACCATCGCGCACAAAGCGGTCCCCTGCGGTCAGGCGCTCCGCCACAAAGCCGTCGCGCACTTCCCCGATCAGGTTCAGTTCCGAGCAGGAAATGACAGCGCCGGTCTCATCCACCACGCCGACCACCCGGTTGATCGCATCTTTCATCTGGTAGATCACGCTTTGAAATACTCTATTGGCCATAAATGGATACCCCTTTTCCTCTCTTGTGCAAACCGCAGGTGGGCGGGATTGTGATTTTTAACAATTTCGCGCATTACATTTTATATTTTACACAAAAGAATTTTACTTTTGCAACATATTTCAACCTAAAAAAAATTCTTCTTTCTTGGTGAAATTATCGTTTCGGGGTCAGTTTTTCGGGCCAAAAAAGGGCCTTTCTGCGTGGTTCTGAGGGCTTAGTTTTACCGGTAAAATGTGATACTTTTTTGAAAACCGGGTGAAAAGCCGTCCTTTACCCCGTGGTAATTTTCGCCACCTCGCCGGCTGTCAGCTCCCGCCACTGGCCCGGGGCAAGGCTCTCGTCCAGCGCAAGCCCGCCGATGGCGTCCCGGTGCAGGGCGTTGACGCCCGCACCGTAGACGCCGAACATCCGCTTGATCTGATGATACACGCCCTGCCTGAGCAGGACGCGGACCGTCAGCCCGTCGGGGGTGAGGGCGGACACTTCCGCCGGCGAAAGGGCCGTGCCGTCGGCAAGGGTGACGCCTGCGGCAAAGCCGGCCTTCATCTCTTCCGTCAGCGGGGTGTCGATGACGACGGTGTAGGTCTTGGAGACATGGCGCCTGGGCGCGAGGATGTCGTGGGCAAAGCCGCCGTCGTCCGTCAGCAGGACGAAACCGGTGCTGGTCTTGTCCAGCCGCCCGGCCGGGAACAGCTCCCGCCGGGGATAGGCATCCCCCACCAGATCCACGACTGTCGTGTCCCGCTTGTCGGTGGAGGCGCTGACGACGCCCTCGGGCTTGTTGAGCATGAGGTAGACGAACTGCCGGTAGGCCAGCGCTTTGCCGTCCACCGCCACGGCGTCAGCCTCTTTCAGCTGGGTATCCCCTTTCCTGCAGACCGCGCCGTTGACCGTGACGCGGCCTTTCGCCAGCAGTGCCTTCGCCTCGCTCCGGGTGCATTGGGCCGTCTCGGCTAAATATTTATCGAGTCGCATGAAAACTCCTTCTGTGTGCAGAAAAGAGGCCGTTGCCTGCGGCAACAGCCTCTTTTCCTGTAAAATCACGTTTAGACGCTCAGGTTTGCGTGCTGTTCCACAGCATCCGGGTTGGCGTCAAAGATGGGCTTGAGGATGTGAGCAATGAACTCCTCCACCTGCTGGGGAGCGCGGCCCACAAAGTTCTCCGGCACAAGGCCCGCCACGATCTCCTCCTTGGTCAGACCAAAGGCCGGGTCGGCGGCGATGCGGTCCACCATGTCGTTGGGCAGACCCTCTTCCTTGACCTGCTTGCCGGCGGCGATGGCGTGCTGGCGCAGACGCTCGTGGAGCTCCTGACGGTTGCCGCCCTTTTCCACGGCCTGCATCATGATGTTCTCGCTGGCCATGAAGGGCAGCTCAGCCATCAGGCGGCTGCGCACGACCTTCGGGTAGACCACGAGGCCGTCGGTGACGTTGAGCATGATGTTCAGGATGGCGTCGGCGGCGAGGAAGCCCTCAGCCATGGCAACGCGCTTGTTGGCGCTGTCGTCCAGGGTGCGCTCGAACCACTGGGTGCCGGTGGTGAAGCTGGGGTTCAGCACATCCACCATCAGGTAGCGGCTCAAAGCGCAGATGCGCTCGCAGCGCATGGGATTGCGCTTGTAAGGCATGGCGGAGGAACCGATCTGGTTCTTCTCAAACGGCTCTTCCATCTCCTTGAAGTTGGCCAGCAGACGCAGATCGGTGGCGAACTTCATGCAGCTCTGGCCGATGCCGGCCAGGGCGTTGAGGATGAAGGCGTCCACCTTGCGGCTGTAGGTCTGGCCGGACACCGGGATGACGGCCTCGCTGTCGAAGCCCATCTCCTCAGCGATGGAAGCATCCACGGCGCGGATCTTGTCGGCGTCGCCCTTGAACAGCTCCATAAAGGAAGCCTGGGTGCCGGTGGTACCCTTGACGCCGCGCAGCTGCAGGGTAGCCAGACGGTGGTCGATCTCGTTGAGGTCCATCACCAGCTCGTTGGCCCACAGGGTAGCGCGCTTGCCCACGGTGGTGGGCTGGGCAGGCTGGCAGTGGGTGTAGGCCATGCAGGGCATATCCTTGTATTCCTCGGCGAACTTTGCCAGCTTTGCCAGCACGCCGATGAGCTTCTTGCGCACCAGCTCGAGGCCCTGACGCATCACGATGATGTCGGTGTTGTCGCCGACGTAGCAGCTGGTGGCACCCAGATGGATGATGCCTGCCGCCTTGGGGCACTGCTGGCCGTAGGCGTAGACATGGCTCATGACGTCGTGGCGCACCAGCTTCTCCCGCTCGATGGCGACTTCATAGTTGATGTCGTCCACATGAGCTTCCAGCTCGGCCACCATCTCGGGAGTGATATTGGTCAGGCCCTGCTTCATCTCGGCCCGGGCCAGCGCCACCCACAGGCGGCGCCAGGTGCGGAACTTGTTATCGTCCGAGAAAGTATACTGCATCTCATCGGAAGCATAACGGGTGGAAAACGGCTGATATAACGGTCATGCTGAGACATGAAGATGTCCTCCTTGGGTAAGTTTTACGAAACCTCAACCTCTCAGTCTCGCTCCGCTCGACAGCTCCCCGTATCGAGGGGAGCCTCTGGCGAAGAGATAAAGCTTTACGAAATGCCAAAGCCTCCCTCGTTAGGGGAGTGGCATCGCGTCAGCGATGCCGGAAGGAGGTTTTCTCCTATTTTACCATCAAATCTTGAAATAGTCCACGCCGCCCTCGAAAATAGGCTGATACTTGTCGCCGGTGACGTTCTTGTACAGGTACTCGCCGCTGCGCTCCGAATGGCCCATCTTGCCGAAGACACGGCCATCCGGGCTGGTGATGCCCTCGATGGCGAGGACGGAGCCGTTGGGGTTGTACTTCATGTCCATGCTGGGGCTGCCGTCCTGATCGACGTACTGGGTCGCGATCTGGCCGTTGGCGATGAGGGTGTCCAGCACGCTCTGAGGTGCCACGAAGCGGCCCTCACCGTGGCTGATGGCCACGGTGTGCTGGTCGCCCACGCTGCACTTGGACAGCCAGGGGCTGCCGGTGGAGGCGATGCGGGTGCGCACCAGCATGCTCTGGTGGCGGCCGATGGTGTTGAAGGTCAGGGTCGGGTCGCAGGCCGTGATGGGGCGGATGTCGCCGTAAGCGGCCAGACCCAGCTTGATGAGGGCCTGGAAGCCGTTGCAGATGCCCAGCATCAGACCATCCCGGTGCTGCAGCAGGTCGCGGACCGCCTCGGCGACCGCAGGATTGCGGAAGAAGGAGGCGATGAACTTGGCGCTGCCGTCCGGCTCGTCGCCGCCGGAGAAGCCGCCGGGCAGCATGACGATCTGGCTCTCGTTGATGGCCTTGACCAGTGCCTCGCAGCTGGCGGTGACGTCAGCGGGGGTCAGGTTGCGGATGACCAGCACCTCGGGGTCCGCACCGGCGCGGGCAAAGGCGTGGGCGGTGTCGTACTCGCAGTTGGTACCCGGGAAGACCGGGATGATGACCTTCGGCTTTGCCACGCCGATCTTGGGCGCAGCGGGGGCGGTCAGGCTGCCGTTGATCTTCTCGACGGCGGGGCCGGCCTTACGGTAGGGATAGACGGGCTCGAGCTTGCTCTCCCAGATCTCCTGCAGCTGAGCCATATCCAGCTTGTCGCCGCAGCACTCGAAGGTGTAGTCTGCGGTGGTCTCGCCCAGCAGCTCACCGGCCGGGGCGTCAGAGACCATCTCCAGCACGATGGAGCCGTACATGGGGGCAAACATCTCGGCGGTGGTCATGTTGGTCATCATCTTGAAGCCGATGCGGTTGCCCAGACCCATCTTGAAGAGAGCCTCGGCCAGACCGCCATAGCCCACAGAGGAAGCAGCGGCCACCATGCCATCTTCCATCATCTGCTCAACTTTCGTTGTA
>ENA-OQNM01000917-OQNM01000917.1-human-gut-metagenome-genome-assembly--contig:-NODE-917-length-9901-cov-2.804174_pt1 | contig 9901 bp, 10 predicted proteins | sample MGYA00242632_ERZ504886 | MGnify/ENA primary metagenome ERZ504886 (study PRJEB26092, sample SAMD00036424) | human gut metagenome | host: Homo sapiens | study: EMG produced TPA metagenomics assembly of the... | reverse complement strand
TTTTGCTGTCAAAGGTATCAACGTTTTTGTGAGTAGTGACGAAGATGCGGATGCGCTGTTTGCTGTATTCATTGATGGTTTTCGCTGCTTCGATTCGTTCGTTAAGGTCATGCATGTGAATGGATGCACACGCAATTCGTATCTCCATATAGGATATAACCTCCGGGAATTTCATGAGCCCAATTATCTGATGTTGGGTATCGGCTATCGGTTCAATAACAAACGCCCCAAGCTGTTCTGAACAATAAAGAGGAGGCTATTTATATAGATTCTTTTATTTCATCTGCAAGCACATATTAGCAAGTGCCACGCGCATATCATCTACTATATATTATAGTTAGTTTGTTAGTTCACAGCGATGAACACTTTGTTCAAGTATAGAGAAACAGTTTGTTCCAATAAGGAAAAACAGTTTGTTTTCATATGATGAAACGAAATGTTTTGTTAAGGGAAACACTTTGTTCGCCATAATGAAACAACTTGTTCTATTAAGGGAAACACTTTGTTCGCTATAGAGAAACGGTCTTTCATATCAAGAGCTTATAAAGAAAAAGCTCTGCAAATCAATGATTCACAGAGCTTAATCGAGTACTCGAAGCGGGACTTGAACCCGCACAGCCGCAATGGCCAAAGGATTTTAAGTCCTTCGTGTCTACCATTCCACCATTCGAGCATCCTAAAAGGGAAAGAGAGCGGAAACGAGACTCGAACTCGCGACCCTAACCTTGGCAAGGTTATGCTCTACCAACTGAGCTATTTCCGCATTTGGAGAACGGGTGCAAAGATAAACAGTTTTCCCGTTTCTGCCAAATTTTTTTTATAAAAGTACAGTACTCGCAGCGGGACTTGAACCCGCAGAACCTTTTACCTGCCCAGCAACTCTTTCTCTGCAGCTTGCATGGTCTCAAAATTGAAACCATCTACCACTTTCTGCATCAAGGCAGAGACTTCATCGTTGCAAAGGTTTCCGATACTGCCTTCATGGGTATGATGTACCTCTTTGCTGTGCGAGAAGTTTCCGGCTTCAATATCCAGTCCCACCTTCTTGTAGGCATCGCGGAAAGGCATCCCTTCACGTGCCAAGCGGTTGACTTCCTCCACACTGAAAATAAGCAGATACTTGTCATCATCAAGAATATGTTCGTTCACCTTGATTTCATTCATAATGTAAGTCGTCATCTGCAGACAGTCTTTCAGTTCCTGAAAAGCAGGCAGGAAGACCTCTTTGATAATCTGCAAGTCACGGAAATAGCCGGAAGGAAGATTGTTGGCTATCATCATAATCTGCTGGGGAAGGGATTGCAGTTTGTTGCACTTGGCACGCGTCAGTTCAAAGACGTCCGGGTTCTTCTTGTGAGGCATGATGCTGGAGCCGGTAGTGCAATCGTCCGGCAGCTTCACAAAACCGAAGTTCTGACTGTTGAACATACATGCGTCAAAAGCCAATTTCGATATGGTTCCGGCCACACTGGCAAGGGCGAAAGCTACATTACGCTCCATTTTGCCACGCCCCATCTGGGCATACACTACGTTGTAGTTGAGGGAATCAAATCCCAAAAGACGGGTAGTCATCGTACGGTTCAGCGGGAACGAGGAACCGTATCCCGCAGCAGAACCCAAAGGATTGCGGTTGCACATCTTGAAAGCTGCCTGAAGGAACATCATATCGTCCACCAGGCTCTCGGCATATGCCCCAAACCAGAGTCCGAAAGAAGATGGCATGGCTATCTGCAAGTGTGTATAACCCGGCATCAGTACATCCTTGTAGCGTTCGCTCTGCATAATCAGCACATGGAACAATTGTTCCACAGCCTCCGCCACTTCCTTTATCTCTGCACGGGTAAAGAGCTTCAAATCGAGCAACACCTGGTCGTTGCGCGAACGTCCGCTGTGTATTTTCTTACCTATATCACCCAAGTTGCGCGTCAGCATAAGTTCCACTTGTGAGTGAACGTCTTCCACTCCCTCTTCTATCACAAATTCTCCACGCTCGGCCATCGCGTAGATTTTCTTTAATTCGGCCAGCAATTGCCGCAGTTCTTCCTTCGTCAACAAGCCAATGCTTTCGAGCATCGTGATGTGCGCCATGGAACCCAGCACATCGTGCTTTGCCAAATAAAGGTCCATTTCACGGTCACGGCCTACCGTGAAGCGTTCGATATCCTTATTTACCTGAACGGATTTTTCCCAAAGTTTCTGAGCCACGTTGTTTCTAATGATTAATGATTAATGATTAATATTGTATCATCGCCAGCATATCTGCCATCTTCTCCAATCCTTCCTGCAAGGGTTTCTGCACCATGGCCTTCATAAACGGATTTATATCCATGCCGATGGTCAGCTTCATCTTGCATTCGGTTTCAGTGACGGGTACAATCTGTATCCACAAATTGAAGGGCAGCGGTGAAGTGGTTGTTGCAAACTTGATACACTTGCAAGGTTCCTTCTCCACAATCTGCAACGTAATCTTTCCCACGGGAGCCACCTCTATCGTCATGCTCTCCGCATCAAAACTCAAGTTCTTCACTTTGTCTTCAGGCAGACGGTCTTTCACCTTCTCCAGATTGCTCAAGTCGGAAAGCTTTTCATAAACAGCTTCTTGTGAAGCCGGTACAACTTTCACTCCACTCTCAAATTTCGTCATAATCAATCGTATTCAAAAAGAAAAAAGAACTATCCGGACAGAATCTATCCGAATGGCTCTTTTATCCATATTAACATTTTTACAAATAAGTTCTTATTTCCCGGACTCCCAATGTGCAGGGTCTTTACGCCATTCATTCAGAGTCTCCACATCTTCTTCCTCGATATAGCCCGTACGCAACGCCACTTCCATCACAGCCTCGTAATTGGTCAGCGTCACCAAAGGCACTTTGGCATCCTTGAAGGCCTTTTCGGCAACCGGGAAACCATAAGTATAGGCAGCCACCATGCCGATGACCTCACATCCGTCACGGCGGATAGCCTCTACAGCCTTTAAGCTGCTTCCACCCGTAGAAATCAAATCTTCCACGACTACCACCTTCATGCCGGGACGAAGTTCACCTTCAATCAGATTCTCCAGTCCATGGTCTTTCGGAGTGGAGCGTACATATACAAACGGCAGGTTCAATGCATCGGCCACCAAGGCACCTCGCGGGATAGCCCCGTTGCCACACCGGCAATGGCATCCACCTGTCCGAAACGTTCCAAAATCAGACGCGTAATTTCAATCTTCACGAAACTACGGAGAGAAGGATAAGAAAGGGTTTTGCGGTTATCACAATAAAACGGAGACTTCCATCCGGATGCCCAAGTGAACGGGTTAGCCGGTTGTAGTTTAATCGCTTTTATCTTCAGCAACTTCTCTGCAAACAATCTTTCTAAAGTTTTCATAGCAAAACTAATCTATATATGATAAATATGGCGCAAAAATACGGAAACAGAATGAGAATAAAAAAGAGAAAGCCGATAATTTTCATTCGGAGTAGTCATTTTCCTCAGAAACCTCTATGCAACGACATATATCCTTCATTTCGAACCCTCTGCTCAAGGCAAAACGCACCAATTTGCCATTCAACTCATACTCACTTTCGGCACGGACGCTTTTACGCTTTGCCACCAGCAGCTTCTGCAGGACGGCGTGGTATTCCTCCTCATCAATCTCGTTCAAATAGAGCCAATAGACAGATGAAGATATCTTTTTCAACTGGAGCGCCTGCCCTATCTTCATCTTGCCCCATTTGGCAAACGGTATTTGTCGTTGATGAAAGCGCGGCAGAAGCGCTCTTCATCAATGTACTTCTCTTGTTCCAGACGGTTGATGATACGGTCTATGGCATCATAGGCAATGCCCCAGCGTTGCAGTTTCTCCGCAATCTCCGCCCGGCAATGCTCGGCAGTGGAGCAATATGCCGCCACTCTGTTCAAAGCTTCAGTTTCAGTTATTTCTATCATCGTTCTGCAATTACGTACCGGTCGTTGCCGGAAATATCTTTTCGGATACGGACATTCGTATAGCCTTGCTTGCGAAGCATCGAAGCGACAGCCTCTCCAAATGCCCGGTTGATTTCAAAATAGAGTCGGCCGCCGGCCGTCAGCATGCTCCGTCCCAGTTCACCTATACGCCGATAGAAACGGAGCGGGTCGCTATCTGGAACAAACAAAGCCCGTGAGGGTTCCCAGTTCAAGACGTTTGGTTCCATATCCCGCTTTTCTGTTTCCGTAACATAAGGCGGATTACTGACGATTACATCAAAACATTCACCCTCAACCGGTTGATACGTCAGGACATCACGCTGTACAAATAGCACGGAGGCCTGCAAAAGGTGGTTATTGTCGCCGGCTATGGCAAGAGCTTCTCCGGAAATGTCCCAAGCTGTTACTTCCGCCTCCGGCAACTCCTTAGACAAAGTGACGGCAATACACCCGCTTCCGGTGCCAATGTCGAGAATACGGGAAACCGGAGCGACTTCCTTCAGCATCCTCTCCACCAGTTCTTCCGTTTCGGGACGGGGAATAAGCACCCCCGGAGCCACCCGAAAAGTACGCCCCAGGAAACGGGAAGTACCCTGCACATACTGTATGGGCTCAAAATTGCACAGACGGGAAAGAATGCTTTCCAATTCCCTTTCATCGTTTGGAGATAAAATCATATCTTTGCCCAGGTAATAGTCAATATTACCCTGACCAAACATTTCACAGCAGACAATACGGGAAAGATTGGCCGCCTCCCGGGGAGGGTAGCATTCCTGCAAAGCACTGCGGATATGTGAAACGGTTACATTCATTCGGGGTCCGGTTTTATTCGGGCTGCAAAAGTAATCATTAATTTTGATTATTCAACCAAAAGGTAAGCAAGGATATGAATTCAGAAGAAGAGAAATACATGCTGCGATGTATCCAACTGGCACAAAACGGGCTATGCAATGCAGCACCCAACCCGATGGTGGGGGCGGTAATAGTATGTGACGGGAAAATCATAGGCGAGGGATACCATGTGCGCTGTGGAGAAGCCCACGCCGAGGTCAACGCCATCCGTTCCGTGAAAGACACGTCCCTGCTGAAACGTTCCACCATCTATGTCAGCCTGGAACCGTGTTCGCACTATGGCAAAACTCCTCCTTGTGCAGACCTCATCATCGAGAAGCAGATTCCACGTATCGTCATCGGGTGCCGGGACCCTTTTTCTAAGGTTGCGGGCCGGGGCATACAGAAACTGAAGGATGCCGGACGTGAAGTTATTGTCGGAGTGCTGGAAACAGAATGTCGGCAGCTCATCCGCAGGTTCATCACTTTCCATACTTTGCGACGCCCCTACATCACCCTAAAATGGGCGGAATCTTCTGACAGATATATCGATTACTCCCGCACGGACGGTAAACCAGTTATCCTCTCCAGCCTGCTGACTTCGATGCTGGTACACAAGAAACGGGCAGAGCACAGCGCCATATTAGTAGGTACCCGTACGGCTGAGCTGGACAATCCCGGCCTGAATGTCCGCCATTGGTATGGTCGTTCACCGGTACGTATCGTGCTGGACCGGCAACAAAAGCTATCCCCCAACCTTCACCTATTTGACGGTAGCGTGCCGACCCTCGTTTTTACAGAAGCCCCGCACGCTCCGCTACCGAATGTAGAGTATCTGCCAGTCAGCGACTACCGGCGGGATGTACTCCCCGAAATCATGGAAACGCTGTATACACGCGGATTACAATCCCTTTTGGTAGAGGGTGGCAGCCAAACGCTCCAATCCTTCATTGATGCCGGATTGTGGGACGAAATCTTTGTGGAAGAAGCTCCGTACCTTCTTCATTCCGGCGTCAAAGCACCCGAAATCAGTGACGGATATCCATTTGCAACAGAGTATTCTTTTGGCAGGAGTTTTCGCCATTATACGGCCTCAAGAAACAGTCAATAGCCTCATTTCAGGGCTTTTTTATCGAGAAAAAGGGGGATATTATCTATAATTTTATATAAAACTTCCCCGTAAAGCTGTTTATAGAAAAAAATGTTCCTATTTTTGCAACTTGTAAATAAACACTAACTTTCAAAATGAGAATAAAGTTTCTATCAGTAATTGTGAGTTTTCTTATTGTGTCATTTGCTCTAAGTTCATGCCTTGACTCTGACGACAATTATGAATTCAGCTCCGATGCTACTATACATGCTTTTGGTATCGATACCATACATGGCAAACATTACAAATTTACAATTGACCAGCTCAATAGACTCATCTATAACAGAGACTCATTGCCTGTAGGTTCAGACACCATCATTGACCGTATTCTGATTGATACTATGACCGTTACCGGTTGGATAACTTCAGGCTCGCCTACCGACACGGTATTCGTCATATCGGACTCCGTGGATTTGAGACCCGCCATGAACAACGATGCCGGCATGCTGTTCAAAGCACATGCCGCCGACGGCGTTACAGTCCGCGAATATAAACTGAAAGTTAATGTACATCTGCAAGACCCGGACTCACTCGTTTGGACAGACATGCAGAAAAGAGGAAATGTATTCTCCAATACCATCAATTCAGGTCAGCAAAAAGCGGTTGTACTGGGAGACGAACTATTTGTCTACACTTCCAACACTACTGCTTACAAGACATCGACTGCGCCCGATAAATACAACTGGAGCAAAGTCAATGTCAGCAACCTCCCCTCAGACGTAAAGCTGACATCTGCCGTAGAGTATAACAGTGCGCTTTATATGGTTACAGAAAGCAAAAGAGTATTCAGTTCCACCAACGGCGCCGCCTGGACAGAAGTCACTACATTGGGAGACAATGTTATAGTCCTCATCAATGGTTTCTCCGACCGGCTCTCGGGTATTGTGGAAATCAACGGAAAGCAATATTTCAACATCTGTAAAGACGGAAAGAATTGGGAAGCGGAAAACACTGCTGACAACCTTATCCTTGAAAGAAGTCCCGGCAGGATTCCCTACCGAAAACATATCCACCACCCAGACCAGCACCGGCAATGGTGTAGAGAAGGTGGTTCTGGCAGGAATGCCGCTAGCCAACGAAAAAGAGACAACACCTTGGTTCTCATTGGACGGCAAAGGTTGGGCAAGCCTGGCCAACACCATGTATGACACATATTGTCCCGGCATGGACAACCCAGCCATCATGTACTATGGCGGCATGTTCTATTGCTTCGGAGGGGAACTTGACGCTATCTACAGCTCCATCACCGGCATTGCATGGAGCAAGACAGAAACCAAATTCCTGTTACCCCAGGAATTCAAAGGAAAAGGCGCGTACTCCATTATAGTGGAACCGACAAAAGACAAAACTGTGGCCCCGGCAGACAAACGGGACTTCATTTGGGTGATATTCGGCGGTAACGGCACCAAAAATGAAGTATGGCGCGGACGTCTTAACAGATTGGGCTTCGAAATACAATAATAATGATGTCATATAAGGAAGAAATCGATCTAAACCGGATACCCCAGCACGTGGCGATTATCATGGACGGTAACGGACGGTGGGCCAAGCAGCGTGGACACGAACGCAGCTATGGACATCAGGCCGGCGCAGAGACTGTGCACGTCATTGCAGAGGAAGCCGCTAAATTAGGAGTCAGATACCTTACTTTATATACGTTCTCTACCGAGAACTGGAATCGTCCGTCGGACGAGGTAGCTGCCTTGATGGGGCTGCTCTTCGACTCCATAGAGGAAGAGACGTTCATGAAGAACAATATCAGTTTCCGAGTAATAGGAGATATTGAAAAACTGCCAGTCAACGTACAGCAACGGCTCAACACTTGCGTGGCACACACCTCCCACAACACGGGAATGTGCCTGGTGCTGGCATTGAGCTACTCTTCCCGCTGGGAAATAACGGAGGCTGCCCGGCAAATAGCCGGTTTGGTACAGAAAGGTGAGTTGAAACCCGAACAAATCGACAGTGAGCTCATATCCCGTCATCTGACGACCCACTTCATGCCCGACCCCGACCTGCTGATACGTACCGGAGGAGAGCTCCGCCTCAGTAACTACATGCTCTGGCAATGCGCCTATTCGGAACTTTATTTCTGTGATACCTATTGGCCCGACTTCCGTGAAGAAGAACTACGCAAAGCCATATGTGACTATCAGAAACGCGAACGCAGGTTCGGCAAGACCAGCGAGCAAATCAATTAATCACCGGACACACAAATAGTAAATAGTAAATTGTAAAATAGTAAATAAAAAGATGCACTATCGTATTTTCTCCATACTCGTAACGTTTGTCTGCCTTTTCGGCTGCGCACTGACAACAGCAGCACAGGACGTAAACAACACCGATGAAACCGAAAAGCCGGTTATACTCTATTCGGGAACCCCCAAGAAGTATGAAATAGCCGACATTAAGGTCGAAGGAGCCCAGAACTATGAAGATTATGTAATTGTCGGATTGTCCGGACTATCCAAAGGGCAGACTATCACCGTGCCGGGTGACGAGATTACACAAGCTTGTAAGCGCTACTGGCGCCACGGTCTGTTCTCTGACGTGGAAATTACAGCAGACAAGATTGAAGGCGACCAAATTTGGCTGACCATTCATCTGACCATGCGTCCGCGTGTTTCCGACATACGCTACAACGGTGTGAAGAAGTCGGAGCGTGAAGACCTGGAAAGCAGAATCGGCATGATAAAGGGCGGTCAGATTACACCTAACCTGGTGGACCGCGCCAAGACCCTGATAAAGCGCTACTTTGACGACAAGGGCTTCAAGAATGCAGATGTAATCATCACCCAACGTGATGATCCAGAAAAGAAGAATGAAGTGATTGTCAACATCGACATCGACAAGAAGGAGAAAGTGAAAGTACATCAAATCACCATTGTAGGCAACGAGGCCCTCACGACCAAGAAGCTGAAGCGTGTGATGAAGAAAACAAACGAAAAGGGCAAGCTGCTCAATCTGTTCCGCACCAAGAAATTCATTGAGGACAACTACGAAGCGGACAAACAACTGATTATCGACAAATACAACGAACTGGGTTATCGTGACGCCATCATCGTGACAGACAGTATCAAGCCCTACGATGACCGCACGGTAGACATCTTCATGCAGATTGAGGAAGGACAGAAATACTACCTCCGCAATGTAACCTGGGTAGGTAACACACTGTATCCTTCCGAACAACTGAACTTCCTCCTCCAGATGAAGAAGGGTGACGTCTACAACCAAAAGTTACTTGAAGAACGTACAATGACCGATGACGATGCCATCGGCAACCTCTACTACAACAACGGTTATCTGTTCTACAGCCTCGAACCGGTGGAAGTAAACATCGTGGGCGACTCCATCGACTTGGAAATGCGTATCTACGAAGGCCGCCAGGCTACCATCAATAAAGTCAGCATCAACGGTAACGACCGTTTGTATGAAAACGTAGTACGCCGTGAACTCCGTACCCGTCCGGGCGAACTCTTCAGCCGTGAAGACCTGATGCGTTCCATGCGTGAAATCCAGCAGATGGGACACTTCGACCCCGAACAAATCCAGCCCGACATCCAGCCGAGACCGGAAGACGGCACGGTAGACATCGGTTATGACCTTGTATCCAAAGCCAACGACCAGGTAGAGTTCTCCGCCGGTTGGGGACAAACGGGTATTATCGGTAAGTTAAGTCTGAAGTTCACCAATTTCTCTCTGTCCAACCTGCTGCATCCGGGTGAGAACTACCGCGGTATCCTCCCGCAAGGTGACGGTCAGACATTGACCATCAGCGGACAGACCAATGCCAAATACTATCAGTCATACAGCGTTTCATTCTACGACCCGTGGTTTGGCGGTAAACGCCCGAATGCGTTCTCCGTATCGGCTTTCTATTCCCGCCAGACCGACATCAGTAGCCGTTATTACAATTCGGCCTACATGAACAGCTATTACAACAGCTATTATAGTGGTATGTAT
>ENA-OQNM01000916-OQNM01000916.1-human-gut-metagenome-genome-assembly--contig:-NODE-916-length-9932-cov-3.080877_pt1 | contig 9932 bp, 12 predicted proteins | sample MGYA00242632_ERZ504886 | MGnify/ENA primary metagenome ERZ504886 (study PRJEB26092, sample SAMD00036424) | human gut metagenome | host: Homo sapiens | study: EMG produced TPA metagenomics assembly of the... | reverse complement strand
CTCGCATCTATTACGAGTTCCTGGACTTCTACCGGCTGTCCAAAGTCAACGATGTCGCACTTCAGCAAACCGGGCAGCTATGCCAAGCTGCAGACGCTGGTGTGCAAGGCGTCGGGCGAGAGCTGGACGGACGATGACCGGATGAACTTTGCGGCCTTTTACACCATGTTCTGCCAGCAGTTCCAGCAGCTGGGCGGCGACCGGCTCAACATCACCGCCGGGGATGCCATGCTGGTGTATCTGAGCGTTTACCGCTACTCGGACGCCTGCGACTCCACCCCGGCACAGATGAAGGCAAACATGGAAAAGCTGTGGAACGAGGTGCGGGTGCTCACCGAGCCGCAGGCCGTGCATCTTTCACTGGAGCCGACCCAGAGCACCGGCGAGCCGCTGCTGGCCAAGCTGAACATTTTCAGCTCCCGGCCCAGTGAACTCAAGGTGGTGTTCCTGCATGAGCACAATGCCGAGAACAGCGCCTGGGTGCGCAACCACGACAAGGGCCGTGCGGCGCTGGAAAAGGAATTTCCGGACCGGCTGTCTGTTACCTGCCGGGAGAATGTGAACCCGGAGGTGGACGCGGAACAGATCCTGGAGGACGTAGCCCACGACAACGCGGATGTGATCTTCACCACCAGTGCCCGGATGCACACGGCCTGCCTGAAGGTGGCGGCCCAGCACCCCAAGACCCGCATCCTGAACTGCTCGCTGAACGCGCCGCATCCGCTGGTGCGCACCTACTACCCCCGCACCTATGAGGTGACCTACCTGCTGGGCCTGCTGGCCGGTGCGCTTACCCGCACCGATCGGGTGGGCTATGTGGCGGCCAACCCGGTGTACGGCATCCCGGCGGCAGTCAACGCCTTCGCACTGGGCCTCAAGACGGTGCGCCCCTGCGCGCGGGTGCTGCTGCGCTGGGCCTGCCTGCCCGACCCGGCCCACCCGCTGGATTTCTCGGACTGCCCGGACGTGGACATTTTCTATGCCCACAGCAGGAAGGAGCCGGAAGGTACCTACCGGGATTACGGTCTGTGCCGCCGTCGGCCGGACGGCACGCTGGAGCCGCTGGGCCTGCCGGTGTGGAAATGGGAAACCTTCTATATTGAGATCATCCGCTCCATTTTTGACGGCACCTGGAACAACGACGGCAGCGGTGCCCGGGCGGTGAATTACTGGTGGGGCATGCGCAGCGGTGCCGAAGAAATCAACTACAGCGCCGACCTGCCGGCAGGCACTCTGCAGCTGCTGGACCTGATGGAAAAGCTGCTGAGCGAGGATGAACTGCGCATCTTCCATGGCGAGCTGTACGCTGCAGGCCATGTGCTGCATGCACCGGAAAAGCTGATCTATTCGCCCAAGGAGCTCATGGAGATGGACTGGCTGGACGAGTGCGTGGACGGTGCACTGCCGCATTACGACGATCTGGACGTCAAGACCCGGACGCTGGTGGCCATCAACGGCCTGGCGAACCTGAAGAAGCTGGAGTAAGGACCGGACGACCGGTACAAAAAACGGAGCAAACCAGACGTGAAAATACTTGCGATTTCGGATGTGCCCTCCAAAGCCTTGTGGGACTACGGCACCCGGGAACATCTGCAGGGGATCGACCTGATCCTTTCCTGCGGGGACCTGCCAAAGAAGTATCTGGAGTATCTGACCAATTTCACGACCGTGCCCATTTTGTATGTCCACGGCAACCACGACGGAAGCTACCGGGGCGATGAGCCGGGCGGCTGCATCTGTGTGGATGATCAGGTGTTCGTGTGGAACGGGCTGCGCATCATGGGGCTGGGCGGGTGTTTCCGCTACAACCAGGAAGATACCTACCAGTACACCGAGGCGGCCATGCGCCGCCGGGCACGCAAACTCTGGCTGCAGGCGCACAAGGTGGGCGGCATCGACATCCTGCTCACTCATGCCCCGGCCAGCGGCCTGAACGACGGCACCGACCGCGCCCACAAGGGCTTTGTGTGCTTCAATGAGTTGCTGGACGAATACCAGCCTGCCTGGTTCGTGCACGGGCATGTGCACCTGAACTATGACGCAAAGCTGCCCCGGGTGTGCACCCGCGGAAACACTACGGTGATCAATGCCACGGAGCGCTATGTGTTTGAGATCCCGGATCCGGACCCGCTGCAAAAGCGGAAATTCCTCTGGGGCAGCGCAAAGAAATAACAGGGCATCCAGGCAAAAAACAAAACGCTTCCGCAGGAGTTCTGCAGAAGCGTTTTTTGCGTGTTTTGTTTGTGCTCCGTCGTGCGGTGCGCGGCACCCGGAACGCAGAAAAATTACAGGTCCAGTTTGCCGGAGACCTTGTTGATGACGTAGTAGGCAGTGCCCTCTTCCGGCTTGACGTATACCTTGCAGGACTGCACGCCCACCTTGTGGGTGGCGCGGTAGTCGGCCTTGGCACGGTCGATGACATCGGTAATGTTGTACTGTTTGCCGTTCAGTTCCACATACAGCTCCGGAGCCAGCGGCGGACGGCCGCGGCGGGCAGGTGCCTTTGCGGCAGTTTTGCGGGTCTTGGGGTCCGCAGCAGATTCCGTTGCGGGGGAAACTGCAGGAGTCTTTTTCTCAGCCATAATAAAACCTTCTTTCTGGATTCTGAGCACAGCAGTGCGTGAAGGTCCGCCGTGCAGGTTCCGATTTAAACAAATTACTTATATAATAATTTTTTGCGGTTCGTTTGTAAAGCCTTTTTCCAAAAAAATCTCGCAAAACCGGCAGGAAACAGGATCTGCAATGCAAAGAAACGTTCCGGCAGCCGTCCGGGGAGCGGAAATTCCGGTTTCCCGGCAGAAATCAGGAATTTCCGACCGGAGACGGTTTTGTACTTCGGAGAGAAACAAATCGGGTAAATGCGGCGTGTGCGGCGTGCGGATTTTACCGGCGGCAAAGCTTTTCGGTCTGTGCGATCACCGGGTCCAGAAGTTCTTCGTCCCAGTCCTCGGAAAAGGCGAACAGGCCCCGGTAAATGGCCAGCTGCACGTCGGCATCCGGGTGCTGTGCAGCCAGGCGGAACACGGCCTGCAGCAGCCGCAGCTTGCGCTGCCGGACAGCGGGCGCTGCACTGCGCAGCCGGGTAAGATCATAGTCCTTTGTGTTGCCGCAGGGCATGGCGCAGGTGGCACAGTTGGGGGCCACCGCGTGCTTTTCGGCGCGGGTGATGTCCAGCATGCGCTGCAGCGTTTCGGCCGGGGCATCCGGCTGCGCAGCCAGACGCAGTCCGGCGTTGAGCACGGCGTCGGTGTTCTCGGTCTTGGGTTCGCTGGAAGTGGAGCGCGCAAGGCCCACAAGGGCACCCAGCAGGGTGTCCCGCAAGGTGTCTGCCGGGGTGTCCGGCGTGCGGAGATAGTCGGTCATGGCAGTGTCCTTTCAAGTGTAAATCTGCAAAGAGTATAGCCCATTTATCCGCGCAATACAAGCCGCAGAAAAAAGCCCCCTCACAGCGGAGGGGGCCGGAAATGAGAAAATCAGAGCAATGCAGGAACTTCTTTTGCCAGCATCTCAGCCAGCTGAGCATGACCTTTGCAGGTCAGGTGCATGAAATCCACCTGGTTGAACGCGCAGTTCTTTGCATCCAGAAAGTGCACGTTCTGGCGCGCGCAGATGATGCGGAACTGCTCGGCCACACCGGCGGATTTCTCCACACAGCCGTCGCCCATGACCGCGTCATGGAACCCGGCCCCGATGGGCGGCGGTGCCACCACCAGAATGTTGGGCTGTTTGGTTCCCCAGCAGTCCACGCTCTTGGCCTTGAGGATCAGGCGCTCCATACCGGCTGCAATGCAGGCGGCGTTGGCACCAAAGCGCTCTTTCACGTCGTTGGTGCCCAGCATGATGATGAGCAGGTCAATGACCTCATGGCTCTTGAGCAGGGAATAGATCACGCTCAGGGCGTCCATGGACTCGTGGATGGGGTCCACGAACACGGTGGTGCGGCCGGAAAGGCCCTCCTCGGTCACCAGATATTCGTCGCCCAGCGCCTTTTGCAGGCGGCAGGTCCAGCGCTCGTCCTCGTTGAAGCGGATGCCGTGGTCGGCACAGTCATTGGGGTCAGCACAATAGCCGTGGGTGTTGGAATCGCCCAGGCAGAGGATATGCGTTTTCATGGGAAATCACTCCTTTTCCATCGTCTGGCGGAAGTAATACACAGCGCCCACCATACCGGCGTCGTTGTGCAGCTGTGCGGCGCGGATCTCCAGCCCCTCGGCAAAGGCGGGCATCACCGATGCCTTTACTTTGGCGGCAATGGGGGCGATGAGCAGCTTCTGCTGGGCGCTCACGCCGCCGCCGATCAGGATCAGCTGCGGGTTGAAGATGTGCACCATGCCGGCAAGGCCCTGCGCGATCTCGTCGGTCCAGGCGTCCAGCAGGGCCAGCACCTCCGGGTTTCCGGCTTCTGCTGCGGCAAAGATGGCGCGGCCGTCCGTCCAGGCAGGGTCCTTCTCCTGTGCGGCACGCACAAGGGCAGTGGTGGCGGCGTAGCGCTCCCAGCAGCCGGTGGCCCCACAGGTGCAGGGGACGCCGTCCAGTGCGTGGGTGCGGTAGTGGCCCAGCTCACCGCCAAGGCCGCGGGCTCCCTCCAGCAGGCGGCCGCCGGTCAGGATGCCGCCGCCCACGCCGGTGCCCAGCGTCACACCGATGACGTCGGTATAGCCCTGTCGCCCCGCCCGACCCATACTTCGCCAAGGGTCATGCAGTTGGCGTCGTTGGCCACCGTGACGGGCAGGCCAAAGTCCTGCTCCAGCGCGGCCTTGATGGGGCTGCCGATGTAGTTGGGGAAATTGCCGCAGGTACCGGCCACGATGCCCTTGCGGCTGTCGATCTGGCCGGTGGCGGACACGCCGATGCCGGAAAGGTTTTCCACCGGGATGGCCTGTGCTGTTAAAAACTCTTTTGCAGCCTTGCGCACGGTGTCCAGCACGGGGGTCTGGTAGCCGTCAAAGTTCACGCTCTGCTCGCCCTTGCACAGCACTTTGCCGGTCTCGTCCACGATGCCCAGCTTGACGGCGGTGCCGCCGATGTCAATGCCAAAATACTGTTTCATGCAGCGTCTCCGTTTACTTGTTCATGGCGTTGATGGCACCGGTGAAGCGGGCCGTGATCTCGGCCGGGCGGGTGATGGCACCGCCCACCACCAGGGCAAAGGCCCCGGCTTCCAGTGCCTTGACGGCCTGCTCCGGGTAGTGGATGTGGCCCTCGGCAATGATCTTGGCCGGGCACTCGGTGGCCAGCTTGTGCACAAACTCAAAGTCGATGTCGTTGATGCCCTGGGTCTCGGGGGTGTAGCCCCGCATGGTGGTGCCCACAAAGTTGGCACCGGCTTCGGCGCAGAGCATGGCGTTCTCAAAGTTGTCGCAGTCGGCCATGAGCAGCTGATCCGGGTACTTAGCCTTGATGGCACGGATGAACTCGGCGGAGGTGGAGCCGTCAGGCCGCAGGGCCCCGGTGCCCTGGACTGCCAGGATATCCACACCGCAGGCCACCAGCTCGTCCACTTCCTTCATGGTGACAGTGATGTACATGGGGGTGGCCGGGGTAAGTCCTTTTTGATGATGCCGATGACCGGCAGGTCCACCACCTGCTTGATCTGGGTGATGTCGCGCACGGTGTTGGCACGGATGCCCACGGCACCGCTCATGGCGGCAGCCTTGGCCATCAGGGGCATCACGCCGCCCTCCTTGGTGTACAGCGGTTCGGTCTCCAGTGCCTGACAAGAGACGATCAGACCGCCCTTGATCTGAGCAAACAGTTTTTCCTTATCCATTGTTTCAGCCCTCCATTTTGATTTTGACAACGGCCTTGCGCACATTGGCACAGCCATCCTGTACCAGGCCGGGTTTGTGCAGCTCCGTGGGGAAGAACAGGACGAACCGCCCCTCGCCCAGGGCACCGCTCACAACGCTGGCGCTGTCCTGGAACCCGCAGTCCACGGTATATTCGCCGACTTCCTCGCCGGGCTCATTGGTGTAGCCCCAGCCCTCGCCGCCGGTGATGTCGATCTGCAGGTCGGCATACAATTTGTGATATTCGGGATGGTAGCCTGCATCCGGGTGCAGGGCGGCGTCCATCACGTTGATGAATACCTCGTCACCGTCCACCTCAGTGCGGCCGTTCGGCAGGGCCGAAAGGTCGTGGGTGAGCAGGTAGTCGATGGCGGTGTCCAGATTGGGATGCAGCCCGTTGTAGCGGGCCAGATGCTCCAGAGTATCGCAGATCATGGTGCATTCCTCCAAAAAAGAAGCGCCCGCCTCCCCTCTGAAAAGAGACGGAGAGGGGGCGCTGTTCGGTTTTACAGTTTTGCGATGGCAGCTTCGATCATGGCCTGTGCTTCGGCCACGATGGGCTCATCCTCCGGGACCAGGCCGGGCATGGGCTCGCGCACGCCGCCCAGCTCCAGACCATACATCCGGCGCAGAATCTCCTTCTGCACGGCGTACAGGTTGCCGTGGGCTTCGCACATCTTGTAGATGATGCGGTCGGCGTCGTACTGGATGGCCTGTGCTTCTTTGATCTCGCCCTTGTTGATGTGGTCGTTCATGGCCAGGTACAGCTCCGGCATCACGGCGTAGGTGCCGCCGATGCCGCCGTCGGCACCGATCACACGGCCGGAAACGAACTGCTCATCGGGGCCGTTGAACACCACGAAGTTGCCCTCGCCGCGGGCGGCGATGCCGGCATCCTTGAACATCTGGATATCCTGGGTGGGCATGGAGCTGTTCTTCACGGCCACCACGTTGGGGTTCTTCAGCATCTCCTTCAGCAGGCTCATGGTCAGGGCTGTGCCAGCCAGCTGGGGGATGTTGTAGATGACGAACTCGGTGTTGGGAGCAGCCGCGGACATGTCGTTCCAGTACTTGGCAATGGCGTACTCCGGCAGGTGGAAGTAGATGGGCGGGATGGAAGCGATGGCGTCCACGCCCACGCTCTCGGCATGGCGGGCCAGCTCCACGCTGTCGGCGGTGTTGTTGCAGCCAACATGAGCAATGACGGTGATCTTGCCCTTGGCCTCGCTCATCACGGCTTCCAGAACGGTCTTGCGCTCGTCCACATGCTGGTAGATGCACTCGCCGGAGGAGCCGCCCACATACACGCCCTTGACGCCCTTGGCGATCAGGTGGCGGGTGAGGGCCTTGACGCCCTCCACCGAGATGTTGCCCTCTGCGTCATAGCAGGCGTAAAAGGCAGGGAACACACCCTGATATTTGGTGATATCTTTCATGGGTCAATATCCTTCTTTCTGTAGTATAAACAGATACACGTTTCGTACTGCACTTAAACCTGCTCCCGGTCCAGCAAGCCCCATAGGCTTGTGTTCCGGGCAACGGTATCAGTGCCCTCTTGCGGTGCCCTGCATCCGCTTCGACCCTTGGGCGGGTCTTGCGTCTTGCAGACCGCTGCGCCAAAAATTGCTCCCGGTACTCCCCTTTTTGTCACTTGCGTGACATCTTCCCCCGGAGCGGGGGAAGTCTTTGCTCGCAGGCGGCGGTCGCAATTTTAGCCTTTGACCGCACCCATTGCGATGCCCTTGGTGAAGTACTTCTGGAAAATGAGGAAGATGATGATGATAGGCACGGCGGCCAGTGCGGCACCGGCCATGATCAGACCGAAGTCGGTGCTGTTCTCGGCCTGCAGCTTTGCAATGCCCAGCGAGATGGTCAGGTTGCTGGTGCTGGACAGCATGATCAACTGCATGAAGTAGTCGTTCCAGCTGTTGATGAAGGTGAAGATGGCCAGTGCGCCGATGCCGGGCTTGACCATGGGCAGCACGATCTTGACGAAGGTGCGTGCCTCGCTGGCACCGTCGATGCGGGCAGCTTCCAGCATTTCGGTGGGGATGCCCTCACTGAACTGCTTCATCAGGAACACGCCGAAGGGCCAGCCTACGATGGGGAAGATGACGGCCCAGATGGTGTTGTACAGGTTCAGGGCGCTCATCTCGCGCAGCAGGGGGATCAGGATGACCTGCTTGGGCAGAGCCATGGCGCACACGATGAGGGTGAACAGCAGCTTGCGGCCCACAAAGCGCTTCTTGGCCAGCGCATAACCGGCCATGGCGGCGGTGATGCAGGTGAAGATCATGGACATGACGGCCATGAACACGGTATTGATCATCCAGCGGATGGCAGCAGGAGCCGTGGGGCCCACCGAGAAGTAGATGGGCTCGCCGTCGGCACTGAACTTGCTGCCGAAGGGCACGGCTAGCTGCCACAGCGGGGCGCTCTTGCCGGCGAACAGCTTCTGGTAGTTGGTCAGTACCCACTGGCTGGGCCACCACTCCGGGGTAGTGGCGTTGATGGCGGCACCGGTCTTGAAGGAGCCGGTGATGATCCAGTACAGCGGGAAAGCAAACAGCACAGCCACGATGCTGATGAGGATGATGGTCAGGATCGTGTAGGCACTTGCCTGCTTGAGCTTGCTGGGATGACGTTTCAGCGGTTTTTGCTTTTTGGTTGCAGCAGTTGCACTCATTGCTCGGCACCTCCCTTAATTATCCTGGTTGCCCAGCTTGAACTGGACAGCCGACAGGATGGCGATGATGACCGCCAGCACAACGCCCATGGCATTGCCGTAGCCGTAGCGGTACAGCTTGAAGGCGGTGTAGTAGATGTAGTACATAATGGTGTCGGTGCTGTGGTTGGGGCCGCCGGAAGTCAACAGCTGGATCAGCGCAAAGCACTGGAAGGAGTTGATGGTGGTGATGACCAGAATGTACAGGGTGGTGGGCATGATGGCGGGCCACTTGATCTTCCAGAAGCACTGGAAATCGGTAGCGCCGTCCACCTCGGCAGCTTCCACGATGGACTGATCCACGTTGCCCAGGGCGGAAACATACAGCACGATGGGCTGACCCACCGAGGTGGTGAGCAGGATCAGGATGATGCAGCCCAGTGCAAACCGCTCGTCACCCAGCCAGTTGATGTTTTTGTCGATGAGGCCCAGGCTCTTGCCCAGATAGTTGAAGATGCCGTAGTAGTTGTTGTACATCCACTTCCACACCACGGTGACGGCAACGGAGCCGGTGACCACGGGCAGGTAGAACACGCAGCGGAAAAGGCTGGTGGCCCACTCCGGCAGGTCTACGATGGCCGAGGAGACCCACAGCGAAAAGACGCAGGTCACGGGCACCGAGACGATCACGATGATGAAGGTGTTCTTCAGAGCACCCAGGAAGATGGGGTCGGTAAACAGTTCTTTGTAGTTTGCCAGACCTACAAACACGTCGGCACGGTTCATGGTGGAATCAAAGAAGCTGGTCACCACGCAGAGGATCATGGGGTAGATGACGAAGCCCAGGAAGAAGATCAGGCTGGGCAGCAGGAAGCAGTAGGAGGCGAATGTTTCACGCCGGACCAGGGCGCTGCTGCGCTTTGGCTCCTTGATCGCTTGTTTTTGCAGCCAAGAAAATCACCAATCCGTTTCGGTTACAGTCGTTTTTTACAAACAAACGCCCCTCCTCGCCGGATCTTCGAGGAAGGGCTCGTTCCGTTCAGATAATGGAAATTCGGGGTGCCGGGTGCTTATGCTTCAGCGGCTGCGGCAGCGTTGGCGTTCTCCACGAAGGTGGCAACAGCAGTCTCGACGGCCTCGCCGGTGCCCACACGCTGCAGCATGTTCCACCATTCGGTACGGGCAGTTGCCCAGCCCGGAGTGATCTGGTAGTAGTCGCCCAGGTAGTTCATGAACTTGCTGTACTCGCTCATGATGTCGTTGCCGGCGTAGATGTCGCCCACGCTGGAACGGACCGGGAAGTAGGTGGAAGCCAGAACGCTTGCGCCCACCTGATCGGGGTCGGCAGCGATGAAGTCGATGAAGGTCTTGGCAGCCTCGATCTTGGAAGCATCGCCGTTGTCAAAGATGCCGAAGCCCCAGATGCCGCCGCACAGCTTCGGGTCGCCGCTGGCGGTGGGGAATGCCATGGGCATGAT
>ENA-OQNM01000915-OQNM01000915.1-human-gut-metagenome-genome-assembly--contig:-NODE-915-length-9940-cov-1.877204_pt1 | contig 9940 bp, 7 predicted proteins | sample MGYA00242632_ERZ504886 | MGnify/ENA primary metagenome ERZ504886 (study PRJEB26092, sample SAMD00036424) | human gut metagenome | host: Homo sapiens | study: EMG produced TPA metagenomics assembly of the... | reverse complement strand
TCCTGCTAGTTAGAAGTTACGATAGATAAAACGGCCACGTAGGGTTATCAAATGGATTCGGGCTACTCCCATAATACCACCTAGCAACTCCACCTCGTCCCGATCGCATGGGCACTGATCTTACCAGAAAAAAGTTGATGAGTAGTGCCATGATTAACGCCACGCAGCGCCCAGTAACAGGAGATGAACCAGAACGGCAGCATCATTTTATACATATAGAAAGCGCAGACCATGATTGATGTGATAAAGATCAGATACGGAACCACGCGTTCATGTCTGTCCGATAGCTCCATATCGACCGCCGACCCCGTTTTTTACCATCATAAAGATAAATGCTCCGGGGATAACCGCCGTAGACAGGAACGCTCCGCCTGCGAGCAACAGTTTCATTGCTGGCGGATAAATTGCCAGATATGTGAAGGTGAGAGCCAGCACAACTCCATACGTCACCATCAGCAACGGATGGAACATGCCGGATATGATATGTGAAAATAACCTCATAGCGCTTCAAATTTATATTTCTTTTCTGAGACGTGCAACCGGAATACCCAATTGTTCGCGGTATTTGGCTACCGTACGGCGTGCGATGATATATCCTTTCTCTTTTAGGATGGAGGCCAGTTCTTCATCGGTAAGCGGTTTGCGCTTGTCTTCGCCGTCGATATGTTCTTTCATGATCTTTTTCACCTCTCGGGTGGAAATTTCTTCACCGCTGTCGGTTTGCATCGATTCGGAGAAGAAGTATTTGAGCGGATAAATACCGAAATTTGTCTGTACGTACTTGCTGTTGCTCACACGTGAGATCGTCGATATGTCATATCCGGCCCGTTCCGCTACATCTTTAAGGATCATAGGCCGTAAAGTCGCTTCATCACCGGTGAGGAAGAAGTCGCGCTGCAAAAGGATGATTGTTTCCATCGTACGCTGCAAAGTCTCTTGACGCTGCTTGATGGCATCGATGAACCATTGGGCGGAATCGAGTTTCTGCTTCACAAACTGAACGGCCTCCTTCATCTGGGTCGTCTGGTTCGCTTTGTTGCCGGCATAATCCTGAAACATTTCCGCATATTCACGGTTGATGCGCATGTCGGGAATTCCCCGGTTGTTCATGCTTAGGATCAGTTCGCCGTTGACTGCTTCCACCACAAAATCGGGAATGATCTGGCTCAAAGCTGTTTCCATAGAACCTCCCCAACTGGCGCAGGGTTTAGGGTCGAGGGTTGTGATTTCACGGATGGCCCTTTTTAGGGCGGTTTCGTCGATATCCAGTCCTTTTATGATCTTGTCGTAATGCTTGCGGGTGAACTCTTCAAAAAAATCGGTTAACATCAAGGTGGCCAACCTCGTCTCAGATGTTTTTTCCCGGCGGGCCAACTGGAGCAGAAGGCATTCCTGAAGATTACGGGCACCGACTCCTGCCGGATCAAAGTCCTGTATGATTGCAAGAACTGTCTCTATTTCTTTTTCCGTCACATCCTGTCCTGCCTGGAACACCAAGTCATCGGCTATGGCGGACAGGTCACGGCGTAGATAACCGTCATCATCTATATTTCCGATGATATATTCAGCGATCTTCACCCTGCTTCTCCGGCAGATCCCGCAGTCCGAGTTGTTGGAGCAGATATTCGTTCAAGGATTCGCTGACCGAGAAAGGAACGTCCTCTTTCTTTTCCGCCCGCTCGTTCAGTTCACGAAGTTTGTAATCGGGTATGTCGTCCTCACTCATGTAGTCACCGAGTGAAAGGTCGGTATCTGTCTCGCTTTCTCCTTCCATCTCGTTAGCTGCCAACTCCTCACCACCTTTCGTCAGTACGGTCAAAGTCATCCGCAATTTTCCTTTCCTTCTTCCAAAGCGGGATTGTCTTCCAGTTCATGCTTTATGCGTTCTTCCAGCTCTATGGCGGGAGTTCCAGAAGCCGGATCAACTGAATCTGCTGCGGAGAGAGTTTTTGCTGTAACTTTTGTTGTAACTGTTGCTTCAACATAATCAAATTCAATAATGAAAGGACAATCACCAGACCGTCCAATGTTAGAACATGCAAATATAACTTTTTACACGGAATGATCTCGACATTCAAAATATAATAGTTCTAAAGGAGGATAGATTAAATTATTATTATTGCCGAAAAGTATTAAAAATCAAAACTATTTTCTACTTTTGCGATCAGATAAAGAATCTTATATGACTCTTAAAGCATCACTATACGATCAGTTGTCCCGGGAAGAATTAATACGATTACTGGAAGCCAGAGATAATGAACCTGACAATGCCGAGATTTATATATCCTCGGAAACGCCGACAATCAAACGTATTATTTCTGAAGTCTTGGCGATCCTTTTCAACGAAGAAAACAAGCCTATCGAAAAAGCAATGAATTTGTTACTGGGCTATTTCAATGCTGATTGGGGTTATGTTGCCATCTTTGAAGAAGACGGGTTTGCGGCCAATTTCACATGTGAAGTAATGAGTTCGTGGGTAAAGATCCCTAAGGATGATCGGAATAAGTTGACATGCGACACAATCCCGTGGATTATTGACACTGTTAAAGCCGGACACGATATCGTGCTGGGAGATATTGCCGGCCTACCTGCCGAAGCGGATATCGATAAAATCCTGTTGACTGAACAACATCTGAAGTCCATGCTGATCGTCCCGCTTACCTTCCATAATAAAGTACAGGGTTTCATCGGTTTCGATTCGATCCGGACGAGCCGTTTCTGGACTGCTTCGGAAGTGGAAGACATGCATATCATTGCTGGTATTTTTTCCATAATAATCGAACGCTGGCAAACCAATTACAACCTGGAAGAGTCGAGAAAACGCATCTCCAAGCTGAGTACAAAGTTTCAGCAGTTTTTCAATAATCTGCCGATCGGGGTGGAATTATATGATGCAGAAGGTTATCTGATCGATATAAACGATGCCGACACTAAAATCTTTGGCAGTTCCCGGGAACAGTTATTGGGAGTCAACCTGTTCAAGAATCCGGCTGTCCCAGAGAGAATCCTTAATCAGATCAAGAAGAAGAAGGCATTCAGTTTTCCACTTGCATACGATTTCAATTGCATCCGGGATACCCGTTACTATAATTCCAATATTTCTGATGAAGTCAAATATCTGATGGTGAAAGGAATTGGGTTGAACGACCGGGAGTTCGGGCATATCGGCTATTTGCTGATTATCTCCGACGAGACAGAAAAACGGGTCAAAGAGGAGCAGACACAAAACAATTTGGCGATCCTAAAAGCAGTTCTCTTGTCCGGTCATTCCCTTATTGTCGAATATGATATCGGAAAGAAAGAATTGTTTGTCAATCCACTCCTGAACGAAACACCGGAAGATAACAAGCTCTTCAACTACTTGAGAAGTAATAAGTACATGACGATTGGAGGTGTACAGCAGATTGTTCGTTCGGCCGATAATGTCAACCTGCTTTTCCAGGTGATAGAAGGGAAGCAGGATCATTGCAGCTTCGAATGTCGTACCGCTATTGAAAACGAAACGATCTGGATCCGCATCAATGCGCAGGCTTATAAGACGAAAGGAAGCAAGCGGCAGAACAAAATGATCTGCCATATTACTAACATCACGGAAGAAAAACTGTTGGAAGAGAAACTGCACCATGCGGAATATGAAACCCGGCAGTCGGAACTGGAGATACAGAAGGTGCGTGAGGCGGACAAACTGAAATCAGCCTTCCTTGCCAATATGAGCCATGAGATTCGGACGCCGCTCAACGCCATAATCGGATTTTCCAATATCCTTGCCGAGACTGACGATAAAGAAGAAAAAGAAGAGTTTGTCAAAATAATCAATAAGAATAGCGATTTGCTCCTTCGTTTGATTACTGATATACTTGATTTTTCCAAAATAGAATCGGGCGTTTTGGATTACTCGCTTTCCGATACCAGCCTGAAAGATATCTTCCATGAACAGTTTCAGGTACATGCGATGAAAATGCCTGAAAAGGTTTCTTTGATCTGTGACTTCGATGCTCTGCCGGACATCTTCGTTCATACCGATCCGAAACGAGTCACGCAGGTGCTTTCGAATTTGATCTCGAACGCGGTCAAATTTACAGAGGTGGGAAGCATCAGGTTTTCCTACCGTATCGTAGAAAAATATGTATTGGTGGAAGTAATCGATACAGGTATCGGAATATCACCCCAGCACCAACAGGCAATCTTCGACCGTTTCGTGAAAGTCAACTCGTTTAAGCAAGGAACCGGTTTGGGCTTGACAATCTGCAAAACCATCATCGAAGCTCTCAATGGGACAATCGGTGTCGATTCGAGGCCGGGAGAAGGTGCGCGGTTCTGGTTTACGCTCCCTTACAACGGATAGCTTCCTGCGTTTCTCGTAGGACGGAAAGGAGGTGCAACCCTAATCCGGCATGGAAAGCAGGGTTCAACCCTTTCGCTTCGCCGAAAAAGAGCATGGCCAGGGTAATATTGCAAACCGGTTCCAGGTTGTAACTATGAATGCGGACACCTGTTTCCCACCTATGAAAATTTATTTCCCCGCAAGAGAAAATAAATTTTCATAGGTGGGAAACAGTATTTTCATAGGTATGTAACTTTTATTCCTCCCAACGAAAGCATTCCGTTGTTGCAGATCAATATCGGAAACTGCCGCCTCCGAGGAACTCACGCAAAAGGGAAGTGCCCGGAAGCCCGACATCGGGGATGTAATTAAAGTAACGGAGGAAACGGAGCAAACGGTACGCCTCGGCATTCTCCGGATCGCATTCGCGCACTTCGCCCAAGATCGGTTCGGCTTCCTTGCGCAGGGCGGCCAGTTCATATAACATGGCGCTGTTGAACATCGCATCCGCATTCTCCTGATACGGGAATATCCATTTGTCCTCACCTCGGCGTACGCTGGGCCAGCGTGCGATCGTGTCACGGGCGGAATATCCGCGGAACCGGTAATCGCGGATGATGCGGCGTAAGAGACGGTTGTCCGTTGTCGGAATCCAGTTATGGTTGTCCAACGAGATGGAAGTCAGCACGGATACATAGATCCGGTATTTATAGCAGTCTTCGATTATGGAAGTCAGTTCGGGGTTCAGGGCGTGAATGCCTTCTATCACTAGGACGGAGTTTTTCTGCATCTTCAGTTTCTTTCCTTTGAAAACGCGGCGACCTGTCTCGAAATTAAAGCTCGGCACTTCGATCTCTTCACCTGAAAGGAGTTTCTGCAATTCGCTGTTGAAATAAGGTAGGTCGAGCGCATACAACGATTCGAAGTCATATTCGCCGGATTCGTCCTTCGGCGTATCTTCACGGTTCAGGAAATAATCGTCCAATGAAAGTCCGACCGGATGGATCAGGTTTGTAATCAACTGAACCTGCAACCGTTTGCAGAAAGTCGTTTTCCCCGAAGAAGACGGTCCGGAAATCAACACGATGCGGACGCCGTTATCGTAGCGGGCGGCAATCTCCTCTGCGATCTTGGCTACCTGCTTTTCCTGCATGGCTTCGGAGACCATGACGACCTCGGATGTCATGCCTTTCTCTATCGCCCGGTTCAGGTCGCCGACGTTGTCCAATCCGACCGTGCGTTGCAGGGTCAGATGCTCCTTATAAACCTGAAACATTTTATCTTGGCGGATGACCGGTTCCAATTCCGTCGGATTCGTCCTTTGAGGCACACGCAACAACACGCCGTCGAAATAGGGAACCAGGTCAAAAACCTGGATGTAGCCGGTGGAAGGAGTCAGGCAGCCATAGAAATAATTGATGTAGCCATCCAATTCGTAATAAGACGTATAAGGCATACCGGCGCTTTCGATCAGACGGGCTTTGTCGTTCATGCCCCTTTCACGGAACAAGACTGCGGCATCGATCGTGCGAATCGTTTTCAAATGGAAAGGAAGGTCTGCGTCGATGATTTCACGCATCCGTTTCTTGATCTTGCCGATCGTCTCCTCGTCTATGTCTTTACCGTTGTGAATAACGCAATAATAGCCTTTCGAGATGGGATGCTCCAGGTTCAGAGTCGCTGAAGGGAGCACGTCGTTCACTGCTTTCGAGAAAATATGACAGAGGAACGGACATATGTCCGCATTCCCGAAAGTTGCGTATAGTCGACATATTCAACATCTTCGGATGCCAACAACGGAAGGTAAGCCCCTCTTGTTTTATTATTTACCTGTGCATTCATCGGTCGTAACCGGAGGGGAGCACCAACCAGTGAATAGATGTCCAACAGCGAAGAACCAATGGGAACTTCTTTGTAAGTATTGTTATTTTGCAATAAATTGTAATAGTTTCAGACATGGTATCTCAGTTATTATTTATACTTTGTCCCCTAAAGTTAGGAATATTAATCGGATATACATCCACTTAAACGTATTTTAAATGGACTATTCTATTTTTTGATTTTCTACGCCTTATAGGTTCCTTGGGGTTGTTCCTATACGGTATGAAGATCATGAGCGAAGGTCTGCAGAAATTTGCGGGGGACAGTTTGCGCAGGATTCTGACGGCCATGACGACCAACAGGGTTACCGGAGTTCTTACCGGAGTTTTAATTACCGCCCTGATCCAATCATCATCCGCCACTACAGTCATGGTGGTCAGTTTCGTAAACGCTGGTCTGCTCACTCTTACCCAATCCATCGGTGTCATAATGGGAGCCAATATCGGTACGACCGTTACCGCGTGGTTGATCTCGGCTCTCGGATTCAAAGTCGACATCGCGGCTTTCTCCCTTCCTCTACTCGCATTCGGCATTCCACTCCTCTTTTCCGGCAAAAGCTCACGTAAGTCGGTCGGGGAGTTCATTTTCGGTTTCTCTTTCCTTTTTATGGGGCTTCAGGCCCTGAAAGCCAATGCTCCGGATCTCGGAGCCAATCCGGAGATGCTTGCCTTCGTGCAGAATTATGCCGATATGGGATTTTTCTCTATCATCCTGTTCTTGTTTATCGGGGCTATCCTGACCATGATCGTGCAGGCTTCAGCTGCAACGATGGCCATTACGTTGATTATGTGTGCCAACGGCTGGATCGACTACCAATTGGGTGTGGCACTCGTATTGGGTGAAAATATAGGAACAACGATTACGGCCAACCTGGCGGCTTTGACCGGTAATACGCAAGCCAGACGGGCGGCTTTGGCACATCTTGCCTTTAATATATTCGGTGTGATCTGGGTGTTGATTTTGTTCTATCCGTTCACCAATGCCGTTTCTTGGTTCGTCACGAATGTAATGCGCATTTCCGATCCCTCGGTAGCAGTATCCTTCAAACTGGCCGCTTTCCATACGGCTTTCAATATCAGTAATACATTTGTTATGATCTGGTTTGTCGGATTGATAGAGAAGACGGTTTTGCTTCCTTATCAAAGGAAAGAAAGATGAGGATGAGGAATATCGTTTACGTTTATATTACGGGGGGGTATGCTGTCGACTGCCGAACTTTCGATCTTGCAAGCACGTAAGGAGATCACGCTGTTGCCGAGCGTACGGCCGTATGCTGGATATGGTGAAAGCTCTGTTCTATGAGAAGAACGAGGATGCTTTCCTAGAAAACATATAGCCGTGTAGAGAAATACGAAAGTATCAGCGACCGGATGGAGATCGAGATTGCCAATTATTTGACTTGCGTGGCTGAAGGCCGCTTGAGTTCGGAAGGGAAGGAAGAAATCCGTATCATGCTGCGTGCCGTATCGGAGATCGAAAGTATAGCAGATTCCTGCAATAATATGGCGCGAAGCATCAAACGCCGCAACGAGTTTAAATCGATATTCACAGACGAGCAGAACCATAATGTGGACCAGATGTTGGCACTTACGGAGAAGGCTTTGCATCGCATGATCGAGATACTGAAGAAATCGGAACTTGTACGCGACGATGTCAACCCATCTTACAATATCGAAAATGAAATAAACAATTATCGCAATCAGTTGAAGATCCATAATGTGGAAGACATCAACAACAAGAAATACCAGTACCAGGACGGTGTCTACTACATGGACATCATCGGTGAGGCCGAAAAGTTAGGCGATTATGTACTGAATGTAGTACAGGCGGTTATTGAGAAGAAGATTTAATAGTAAGGAGTGTCGAAACAAAATCCTGCTTGCAAGAGATATAATTTAGGCACGGATCTCACGGATTTACACGGAAAGAAAATAAATTTATCCGTGTAAATCCGTGAGATCCGTGCCTAAAAGATCATGATAAAGGAATTTTGATATCTCCATGAATCAAAGTGTTACTCCGGATTTGAAGATTGCAATCTCTCTGTAATCATTCTTTTCATTGTTTGTCGGGTTACCACTTGCGATACCAATGATGAACCGGATAAAGCGTTCACGAAGTTCCTCCATGCTTTCGCCCTCTAAAAGAGAACCGGCATTGAAGTCAATCCAGTTTGGCTTGCGGGCATTTAGATTACTGTTGGTCGAAACTTTGACTGTTGGAACAAACGTTCCGAACGGAGTCCCTCTTCCGGTTGTAAACAAAACCAGATGACAGCCGGAGGAAGCAAGAGCCGTACTGGCCACGAGATCGTTTCCGGGGGCACTCAATAAATTCAGTCCCTTTGTCTTTAGCCGTTCACCATAAAGCATAACATCCCGAACAGCTGAAGTTCCGGCTTTTTGCGTACAGCCTAGCGATTTTTCTTCCAGGGTGGAAATACCTCCCGCCTTATTGCCGGGAGAAGGGTTTTCGTAAATCGGCTGTTTGTTCTCTATGAAATAGGATTTAAAGTCATTTATCAGATGAACAGTCTTTTCAAAGACAGCCTTCGATTCGCTCCGGTTCATCAGGATCGTCTCGGCGCCGAACATCTCCGGGACTTCCGTCAGGACAGTTGTTCCTCCCTGTGCTACCAGAAAGTCGGAAAAGACACCCAACAGCGGATTGGCCGTAATACCGGAGAATCCATCCGATCCTCCGCATTTCAATCCTACGTGCAACTCACTTAAAGGAATATCCGTCCGTTTATCCTGTGAAGCGATCGCATAGAGTTTACGCAACAGTTCCATTCCCGTTTCCAGTTCATCATCCACTTTTTGCGTTTCCATAAAGCGGATGCGTTCGGTATCGTAATTGCCAAGCATTTCCCGAAAAGCACCGACTTGGTTGTTTTCGCAGCCTAACCCGACAACGAGAACTGCACCGGCATTCGGATGCAGAACCATGTCCCGTAAAATCTTCCGGGTATTCTCATGGTCGTCTCCCAGTTGGGAACAGCCGTAATTATGAGGGAATGCGACGATCGCATCGACTCCGGTGCCTTGTGTCTCCTGTCGTAACCGATCTGCCAACCGGTGCGTGATGCCGTTGACGCAACCGACAGTCGGAATCACCCATATCTCGTTCCGGATTCCCACTTCTCCATTTTTGCGGCGATATCCTTTAAAAGAAAGTGACTTTCCGGATGGCTGTTCCGGAATAGGTTGCGGATTGAATTCATATTCCCGTAACCCTTCCAGGTTGGTCTTGATATTTTTTTCATTCACCCAGCTTCCGGTAGTTATCACTTCACGTGCATGTCCGATGGGAGCACCATATTTGATGACATGGTCTCCTTCTTTAAAATCCTGTAAGGCTACTTTGTGCCCTGCAGGGATATCCTGCAGGACAACGATTGTTCTGCCGTTGATATCCAAAGATACGCCGGTCTGTAAATTCTTTACGGCGACCACGACGTTGTCTGCCGGATTTATTTGTATATAAGTCCGCATCAGCAAATTTCTTTAAACGACATTAAGCATTCCTTTTTCTTCAATGGCATCCAGGAAACCTTTTACCATATTGGTCAATCCCGGAATGCGGTTCAGGTCTTCTCCCCAAATGGAAGTTGCCGCTAATACGCCTTCGGCGACCTGCCTGGTCGAGCCGGTAGCCCAAAGATTCTGCAACAGTTGAAGAATTTCGGCGGAATCATTCGGTTCGGATTTTGTTCCATCGGCACGGACGTATCCC
>ENA-OQNM01000914-OQNM01000914.1-human-gut-metagenome-genome-assembly--contig:-NODE-914-length-9944-cov-4.703270_pt1 | contig 9944 bp, 9 predicted proteins | sample MGYA00242632_ERZ504886 | MGnify/ENA primary metagenome ERZ504886 (study PRJEB26092, sample SAMD00036424) | human gut metagenome | host: Homo sapiens | study: EMG produced TPA metagenomics assembly of the... | reverse complement strand
GAAGCAGGACCCCGAGCCGGATGGCGGAGGGGCCTGCGTGAGGATTCTTAACTTGTCTCTTTGTTCTTCGGTGAACGCCCTGTATCATAGTAATATAGAAAAGAATATAAGTCAATATGCGACGATAAACTGTAATTTTTATAAATGCACTTTTAAGATGAACTTTAAAGCAATGAACGGAAATAATACAGATGACAAGAATGTTACCATTTCGGTAAAATTCTTCTTGAAAAAGTGTATTACATATGCTATAGTTAAATTACCAAATAGGTAAATAATCAACAACAATCTGCTGCCGGAGGAAATGCGTTGAAAATTACTTATAAAACAAAAACAATTGAAAAAGTTTGTACGGATGTTCGGACGGCAGAAAGAAAGCATGGTTCAAAGATGGCTGAAAAAATAAGCCAACGATTAGATGAAATACGAGCAGCAGATACGGTTGAGACGATGGTTCGATTTCGCATTGGAAGGTGTCATCCCTTAACAGGAGATAGAAATGGACAATTTGCTGTTGATTTAGTTCATCCTTACAGATTGGTATTCGAAAAGAACGGTGAAGAAATCCAAATAGCGAATATCATTGAAATTGTAGACTATCATTAAAGTACAGTATGAAGAAACGGAGGAAGAACACGATGGTGAGGAGTAAGAATACGATTGCTACGCCACCGGGAGCAACTATCCGAGAGCAACTTGAAGATAGAGGTATGACGCAGAAGAATTTTGCGTTGCGGATGAATTTGTCCGAAAAGCATGTTAGCCAGCTTATCAACGGTGACGTTCGCTTGACGCCGGAAATTGCAGAACGCTTGGAAATGGTTCTGGGAATTCCGGCAAGTTTTTGGAATAATCTCGAAGCAATTTATCAGGAAAAGCTTGCAAAGGTAAAAGCTGAAAATGAAATGGACACAGATAAGGAGCTAATAAAGAAGCTTCCCTATAGCGAGATGGTAAAAAATAAGTGGGTTCCGGAGGTTAAGACACAAGAACAAAAAGTAGTTGAGCTACGGAAATTTTTTGAGGTTGCAAAATTAACAATCATAGAAAATCCGGCGATTACGAATATCGCATGTAGGCGATTAAATGAAAGCGAAAAAAGTGATTTTGCGCTTTTAGCATGGTCGCAGCAAGCACGGCGTGAGGCACGTAATATAGATACAGAACCTATTAACATAAAATTACTACAAGAAAAATTGCCGGAAATTCGGAAAATGACTGTAGAAGAGCCGAAAGAATTCTGCCCTGCACTGACGAAGATGATGTCAGAATGTGGTATTGCGCTTGTCTTTTTACCTCATATTGAGGGTTCTTTCTTGCATGGAGCAACATTCCAAGAAGATAGAAAAATTGTTATGGGCCTTACGGTAAGAGGAAAAGATGCCGATAGGTTCTGGTTTAGTCTTTTCCATGAAGTAGCGCATATTATAATGGGCCATATAAGTAAGCCGTTTGGAACAGATGCTGATGATGAGCATGACGCAGATAAGTTCGCAAGAGATATTTTGATAGATGAGGTAGCCTTCAATGCTTTCGCCAAGAACGGGTATTTGACAAGGGCCACAATTAGCCAGTTTGCGGCACGGATGGGGATTTCTCCGGGAATTGTAGTGGGACGCTTGCAAAAAGAAAACTTTATTCCATATAACCAGTTTAATGACTTAAAAGTACGGTATGAAATTACCGCATGATGTGCGAGATATAGAGTCCAAAGGACCTGTAGTGTGCAGATATATGTGCACATTACAGGCCCTTTTTCTTATATAGATATTGCATTTCGCAATTCCCGCTTATACTTGTAATACGTATTCCGTGCAATGCCAATGAGCCTGATACAATCTGCATCGCAGAGTGTGCCGTCAAAATCCTTGCTGTACTTCTTGATAGCATCCTTGCAAGTGGCAGCTTTCTTGACTACCAGCTTACGGCCGCGCTCCTGCCCTATCTGTTTACCGTTCAGTTTGGCGGTCAGCATTCCCTCTCTGGTACGTTGGTGCAGGTCGTCAACTTCCTTTTGAGCTTGCGCAAAGGCAAGGCGTATCTGCTCTTTGGCGAGGTCAACGGTGTACTGATTCAGTGCAGCAATGACCGAGGATACAAAACTGTCGGTAGCGGCATTGCCGGTTTTCAGCTGGGTGCTGATTTGCCGCTGGATGGTCTGGCGGTAAGTCTCCGTGTTGATGTGTGGCTCTTTGAGAAAGCAAAGCGTTACATTTTGGGCGTACAGGTCTTCGTATAGTTGGCAACCCTCGTCTGCATTGCGGCTCATGCGGGATACGCTGTCAAATACAATAGTGTCGCCTGCTTGCACGGTGTGAAGCAACTTGTCCAGTTCTCTGCGGCCTTGATAGGTTGTGCCGGTATATACTTCTCGGATGATATGTGCGGTTGGGTACATTGCCAGAATGTTGCGCACTTGTCGTTCAATGTTTTGCTGCGGCGTGGAAATGCGGCAGTAGCCATATATCTGCATAGTGGTATTACCTCTAAGGCTCGTTAATTTTGATACTGATAGTATACTTACTTTGTCATACGATAGCAAGCAGTTTTGATATTACTTGTGCATAGCTTAAATTTGATACTGAAAATGATGGCGGTGGTCGCTTGTGTGACCACCGCCATCGTTCTACTTTTCGCTGTCTGCAAGGTAGCACCAAGAACAGGTTTGGCACTCTGGCATTTCTCCGCACGGTGGTATGCCGGTATCAGGCTCATACGGACAGGAATAATAATCGTATTGCATTGTGTAGCTCCTTTAAAAGTGTACATATAAAAATAGCGGTCTACTCTCACTCGACCATTATCACTGTTGTTATAATTTATTCGGCAACAACCATTTTTTCCATACAGTCGCCGCATATTAGGTTGATGACCTTGGTTGCTCGGCAGCTGTTGCTGCATTTGGGACAAATATATTTGCGGGTACTGCTGGGCTTTTTCGTTCTGGTTTCTGCGCCTGCACCGCTGTTGACGCCCTTGGGGAGCGTTCCGAGTACATCCAGTAGGTTAAGGCTCTCGACCATCTGGAAATCTTGCCAGCCCTGTTCCTCAACAAAATCCAGAAGTTCAAGGCCGGGGCTGGTAATTGTCCAACCATATTTGGGATGGTGTTCGACTTCCAGACCGTGGGTTTCTGCAATGTGCTTGAAATTCTTGTTGTGGTACACGCCGTTATTGCTAGTATCTTTTATACCGTGCTCAGCGCAATACTCGTGTACCATCTCATGGACTAAAACGCCTGCGAGAAAGGCGCACTCCTGATTTAAGCTGGCAGAGCTTATATTGATTTCGTAGCGCCGTTCTTCTCCTGTCTGCCAGACTTTACCCGTTGTAAAATGTCCATACGCGCCAGCGGTCTTTTTGAGACTGATAACGACTTCCGGCAATTCACCACCAAAGAATCGGCTATTAAGTGCGCGGAACATTTTTTCTAACTGACCTGCCACACGGCTTGTTTTAATCGTCTGTTTCATTTTCGTTGTCCTTTCGTCTTAAAAGTTTACTTTTAATCCCCGCAGAAGCGGTTTGCAGGTTTGGCCCCTGCCGGCGAAAAGAAAAAGTAAAGCCCCCATCCCGGTGTCAACAGAACATGGAATATCGCAGCGCTCCCCGCCGAAAGCGCGAGAATATGCCGTGAAAGTCTGTTGACTTAGGGCTGGGGGCTTATATACTTTTTTGAGCGGCAGGGCCACGCTTCTCAATCTCCGCCGCAGCGGTTTATCAGTCTTTTTTAAAGTAAAAATAACGCGTTAAAACAAAAATATAATTTTTGCAAAAAAACATTTTTTGGCTTGCCAATCCTTGCGAATTGCAGAAAATGAAATTTGTAGGGGAATCCCTTTTACCGTTATAGCACACGCATAACGATTTCGAATATACAAAATGTATATATTTTCCGTGTGCATGCTTTAAACGATATATACATGATGTATTGAATTGTGAACGTTTTAAAGGAGGAAAACATTATGAAACGTTTCTTTGCATCGGATGCTGAGAGTGATATGCTTATCGCTGAGGCAACCAAAACCTTTGGATTGAAAATTGGAGACATCATCAATATGGCAATCAAAAATCAGTTTCTACCGATTACGGAACCGTTCCGCACGGAGGCAAGACTTATTTTACAGCGCCATACAGCGGGAGAGTTGGAAGCTCAGGAAATCAAGCAGTCGATGACGCGCGGTATCAGAGCGTTAGGAACGCGCCCGGTGCGTGATGCAGACCGCTTGCAAGGATTTTTTGCCCGGTACCATTTGCATGAGGATGTAGAGAACCGCACCATTACAGAAAACGATGCTCTGTGGGAATCTGCTGTTGAGGTCTACAATATTCTCGGTAAACAGATTTCGGTTGGCGGCATCAGCAAAATTAACGGTGCGCGTTTGGTGGATGACATTTTTGCAGAGTGGGATACTTTGTGGAGCGAAAAGGCTGTGTATGATGTGCTGGCAGCGCTTGCGTTTCGTTGCGAGCCTAGCCAGCCGTTCAATTGGTTTGAGGGCATGCAGTTCCTTACAGGGATTGAACATGATGCAATGGGCCAGTGGTGCCGTACATCGGGTAGAAAAAATAAGGACCTGACACGCCTTTGTCGAAAGTAAGGCGTACAGGTCGCAACGAGGGCGGTGCTGATGCTCTGCGCGGAAGTGCAGAACTTGGCACCGCTAATCTTATAGGGGCAGGAACGGCGAAAAGTCGTTCCGATGGGGGCCGCAGCCCCCACTGACGGCAAGCAGGTCTTGTCGGCAGCGGGGAGTCCAGAGGGGTCACGCCCCTTTGGCAAGGTAAGCCCGCAAGGGCGGTGGGAGTTTCCGGGGAAACTGCCATACCTTGTATGGCACATCAGTCCGCGACTAAATGCACTGCTTCGTTGTGCAGGGCATTTCAAGGCGTGGGCGGAGGGGACATGAACCCCGCAAAGGAAAGTGAGATTACAATGGCAAGTGTAGAGAAGTTTTCGGCGGGCGCAGTCCGCAATCAACTGCGGCACAATCGCCGCGAAATCGAACATTCCGGCAATCCTGACATTGACCCGTCTCGGCAGGGACAGGACTATGTTCTGTCCCCCGATAGGGGCATGACCGAGTATGACTATTTTTTGCAGCGAAAATCGGAACTGTACTGCTATAACCGCGATGATGTAAAGGTTATGGCTGGCTGGGTCGTGACCGCCCCGCAGGATTTAGACCCAGAGCGCTATGACGACTTTTTCTGTGCAACATACGATTTCTTAGAAAATCGTTATGGCAAGGAAAATGTCGTGCAGGCCATCGTCCATGATGATGAGGGCGGCCAGCCGCATTTGCATTTCTGTTTATCCCAGTAGAGGAAGATTTAAAGCACGAGCAAGGCTATAAAATTTGTGCGAACGATGTCCTTGACCGCCGCGAGCTGCGAAATTTTCATCCAGACTTGCAACGCTACCTGAACGAGCACGGTCTGGAAGATGCCCGCGTTATGACCGGCGTAACCAAACGGCAGGGCGGCAACCGCACTGTTGCACAGTTGAAAGCCGAACGCAAACAGGAATACCAGCAGGAAGTGGAACGCCCTGCGTTATATTTCGGTGAATCGTCCGGGCCGGAACTGCGTTTTTGAGGTACAGCCATGAATCAGGCGGTAATGCTTATCAACTGCTATCTGTACGGAGCAACGGCAGTCATGCTCCTTGTGCTGGTACTGATAGTATATTTGCGTGGGCAGATGAATCATTTTCCAAATCCATTTGCAAAAAAGAATCTTGTGTATCGACATCCGGCGCAAGCAAAAGGGATTCTGTTTGGTAAGAAGTTTGGTCTGTTGGCCTACTCCCCCGAACAGGACGAGGGGCATATTCTCGTACTGGGGCCGTCCGGCACAGGTAAGACAAGTGCTTTGCTGATTCCAACATTGCGCAGCTGGCAGGGTACGGCGCTGGTGGTGGATATTTCCGGCGACATTTCAGCTAACGTCAACACGCCCAACAAAATTGTATTTGACCCGACAGCGGAAAACTGCATCCCGTATGATGTGTTTGCTTCAATCAATGCGGTAACGGATGAGACCGAACGGCAGGAGCGCTTGGAGCAGCTTGCCTACCTGCTATTGCCGGACAAAGCCAACGACAGCGAGGCAGGCATCTTTTTCACGAAAAATGGCCGCAAGATGATAACGGCAGCGCTTATCTGCTACTACGGAATGGGCTGGGGCTTTGTCCAAATCTGCGAGTTTTTCCTCAGCCACGATTGGCGTAGTTTGCTGAACGATATAGCAAAGCAGCAGAACCAAACTGCCAATATGTATATCAGTTCATTCGCAGGTGCGTCAGAGCAGAACACAGCAGGCTGCAAGCAGGCAGCAGACGATGCCCTAAAACTGTTTGCCACAAACGAAAAAATAAAAAATGCACTTCGGAAAGCAGCCAGTTATGAGCAGTCAATCAGCCCAGCCACGCTGGAAACAAATAGTATATATGTTTACATCCCGGAAGAAAAGCTCGAAATCTATGGCGACTTAATGCGTATAATTACAGCGCAGTCAATGGAGTATTTTTCATCAAGACCAAAAGAAAACAAGCAAATGATACTATTTTGCTTGGACGAATTTGCGTCCTTTGGAAAATTACAAATTACCCCGGCCCTCCGTCGTTTGAGGAAAAGAAGAATTAGAATCCTTGTCCTAACCCAGTCGGTGTCGGATGTCGATATGATTTACGGCAAAGATGAGCGCATAGCAATGCTCGGTAACTTCAAATTTACCGTCATACTGGGTTGTAAGGACACTGAAACACAGGAGTATTTCTCAAAGATGATTGGTGAAAAACGCTCCTTGCTGGCAACAGACCCAAACCAGAAATCACAGCCCATCATCAAGCCAGCCGACCTTGCACATTTGGCGCAAGACCTCTTTGTAATCTGTGATGATGGTGCAATCCGGCTGCAGAAAAATTTCTACTTCAAATAGTGCGCAACATCTACAATATTTACAAAATACAGTAAAAAGCGGGTGACATACACCCGCTTTTTCGTTATAATAAATAAAAATATGTATCTTTTGCTGCAAGTCCAAATTATGGGACAGAGTATCTGCTATAATATACATACAATTAAAAAGTGTACTTGAAATTTGGAGGAATCACGATGCCGGATAACAAAAAAGAGCAGGAACGCGAAGAACTTCACCGCGCAATATGGGCGATTGCTGATGACCTGCGCGGGAGCGTGGATGGCTGGGATTTCAAATCCTACGTTCTGGGCATCATGTTCTACCGCTATATTTCCGAGAACCTGACGAACTACATCAACGCGGACGAAATCGCGGCAGGCTACGCGGATTTTGACTATGCCAAGCTGTCTGACGAGGAGGCCGAGCAGGCGCGGGAGGACTTGGTGCAGACCAAAGGCTTCTTTATCCTGCCGTCTGAACTGTTCGTCAATGTCCGCGCCCGTGCGCCGCAGGACGATAACCTCAATATGACGATGGAGGCCGTCTTCCGTCATATCGAGGATTCCGCCAAAGGCACCGAGAGCGAGGACGACTTTGCCGGTCTGTTCGATGATATTGATGTCAACAGCAACAAGCTTGGCGCTACGGTGGCAAAGCGCAACGCAATGCTTGTCAAGCTGCTGGACGGCATCGGCGCGATGAAGCTCGGTGAATACAAGGAAAACACGATTGATGCGTTTGGCGATGCGTATGAGTACCTGATGAGTATGTATGCCTCCAATGCTGGCAAGAGCGGCGGCGAGTTCTTCACCCCGCAGGAGGTTTCGGAGCTGCTGACCCGCCTTGCTGTTGTGGGCAAAACCGAGGTCAACAAGGTCTATGACCCGGCCTGCGGCTCCGGCTCCCTGCTGCTGAAAGCGGCGAAGATTCTGGGCAAAGAGAATGTCCGGCAGGGCTTCTTCGGTCAGGAAATCAACCTGACGACCTACAACCTGTGCCGTATCAATATGTTCCTGCACGATATTGATTTTGATAAATTCAACATCGCCCACGAAGATACGTTGATTTCGCCCCAGCATTGGGACGAGGAACCCTTTGAGGTCATTGTCAGCAACCCGCCGTATTCTATCAAATGGGAAGGCGATGATAACCCGGTCTTGATTAACGACCCGCGTTTCTCCCCTGCCGGTGTGCTGGCCCCGAAATCCAAAGCGGATTTGGCCTTTATCATGCACTCGCTGGCATGGCTGGCGACCAACGGCACGGCGGCCATTGTCTGCTTCCCCGGTATTATGTATCGCGGCGGCGCGGAGAAGAAGATTCGCCAATATCTGATTGATAACAACTTTATCGACTGCATTATTCAGCTGCCCGGCAACCTGTTCTTTGGCACCAGCATTGCAACCTGTATTATGGTGCTGAAAAAGAGCAAGGCCGAGAACAAGACGCTGTTTATTGATGCCTCGAAAGAATTTGTCAAGGTCACGAACAACAACAAGCTGACCGAGGACAACATTGCAAAAATCGTGGCCTCGTTTGTTGAACGCGAGGATAAGGACTATTTCTGCAGCCTTGTGCCCAATGACGAGATTGCGGAACAGGATTATAACCTGTCGGTATCCACCTATGTGGAGCAGGAGGACACCCGCGAGGTCATCAACATTACGGAATTGAACGCAGAAATCAAGCGCATTGTGGCGCGGGAACAGGTTCTGCGGGACGAGATTGATAAGATTATTGCGGAGATTGAGGGATGAGCTGTTCGGAAATAGTCAATTTATTTGTTTCGATAGTTTCTATATTTATCTCTGTAAAAGCGCTATGTCAAACAAATAAACAGATTTCTTTGAGCAATAAACAACAGTTGTTTGATAGGCGGCTTTCGCGATTTATTGAATTTAACACTATTTACTCTTTATACACTGACAATAAGCTTTACCTTAAAAAAGCCGATACATTTTATGGATGTAATGATTTAATATTCACATGGCTGACAAATTGTTCTGACTTGGAGGAAATGGCACTTGTAATGTCGAAACCTTTACACCAAGAGGAACAAAAAATATTTCTTACAAAATATGAGAAACTTAAAGCTTCAGCGGTTGAAATCTCGATGATTTTTGATGGGGAAACGGCAGAAATAGGAGAAGCGTTCGTTTCGGCATTTGCAGACCTATTAAAAGCAATGTACAAACAGCAGGTATATATATCAACTTTGAAGGAACAAGAGAAAAAAGACGGAATACCGTTGGAACTTGAAAATTACGAAAAGAATTGTACTGAAATGGCTGAAAGTCTTGGACTGTTTGAATTGTGTGTCAAGCTTGAAACGCTTGATAATAAAATTATTGAAAAAAGAATCGTCGAAAATATGAAAAACAGCTTACGCCTAACGAGGTGAAAAGATGACAAAACTTGATGAATTGATTCAAGAGCTTTGCCCACAGGGGGTAGAACGGAAACGCTTAGGCGATATTGGCGTTATTATCCGTGGTAATGGTTTGCAGAAAAAAGATTTTACGGAAAGTGGCGTTGGCTGTATCCATTACGGTCAAATTTACACTTACTATGGTACTTGTGCGTATAAAACAAAGTCCTTTGTGTCCCCCGAATTGGCAGAAAAGCTGCAAAAAGTAAATACGGGTGATTTGGTTATTGCCGTTACAAGTGAAAATGTAGAAGATGTTGGCAAGTGTGTTGTTTGGTTGGGCGATGAACAGATTGTAACAGGTGCGCACGCTGCTATTTTCAAGCATAATCAAGACCCCAAATATGTTGCCTATTGGTTCCAGACAAATGACTTCTTTACGCAGAAAAAGCGTATTGCGAAAGGAACAAAGGTTATTGACCTGACCCCGCAGAAGTTGGAAGGAGTTACGATGCCCGTTCCACCGCTGCCAGTCCAACGCGAATTAGTCAGGATACTTGACAATTTCGTCGGAGCTTACAGCGGAGGCTTACAGCGGAGCTTACAGCACGCAAAAAGACAGTATGAATATTACCGCGATACGCTTTTGTAC
>ENA-OQNM01000913-OQNM01000913.1-human-gut-metagenome-genome-assembly--contig:-NODE-913-length-9945-cov-6.036973_pt1 | contig 9945 bp, 10 predicted proteins | sample MGYA00242632_ERZ504886 | MGnify/ENA primary metagenome ERZ504886 (study PRJEB26092, sample SAMD00036424) | human gut metagenome | host: Homo sapiens | study: EMG produced TPA metagenomics assembly of the... | reverse complement strand
GCCTTTAACAAAACTGATTATTTTCGGTCCCATTCCGAGTGCAAATTCATTTACCTTTACACCCGAAAGCTTTGCGGTAATAAAATGACCGAATTCGTGAGAAAAAATTAATAAGCTCAAAAAGTAAATATTCCTATCACTATAAGAGCCGCAACTGTTAAAATTTGCATTAAAATAAATCAACTCCAAAATATTCATTGCCGTCGCAAAGACGGCAGTGGAAAATATTACCGCAAATTATAGCTTAGAGAGTACATACTCTCTTGCAAGTTTGTCTGCCTTTAACACATCATCAATGCATAAAGGCTCAAAATTGTCTATGTTATCAATTGCACCCATAACAAGTTCACCGATTTCAAGAAAAGTGATTTTACCTTCTCTGAAAAGACGGTTAGCCTCCTCATTAGCACCGTTGGCAATTGCTGTTGCAACGCCTCCGAGTGAAAGAGCTTTTTTACAGGCTCTCAAACATTTGAAAGTATCATAGTCAGGTTCAAAGAAAGTCATTTTGCCGATTTGAGCAAGACTTAATTCGCCGACAGGTGACTCAAATCTTTCCGGATATGTAATTGCATACTGTATCGGAATCCTCATATCGGGGAGTCCAAGCTGTGCAATTACGGAATTATCTACATATTCGATGAGAGAATGTATGATACTTTCACGATGAACAACAACATCAATATTTTCGGGCTGAACATCAAAAAGCCATCTCGCCTCAATGATTTCAAGACCTTTGTTCATCATTGTAGCAGAGTCGATGGTTATTTTTGCGCCCATACTCCAATTTGGATGATTGAGAGCCTCATTAACTGTTACATTCTTTAAGTCTTCAACTGTTTTGCCAAAGAACGGGCCGCCGGATGCTGTAAGAATGAGCTTTTTAAGCATTTTCTTTTCAGGCATTCCTTGCAGACATTGGAAGATAGCGGAATGTTCACTGTCAACGGGAAGAAGCTTTACACCGTTCTTCTTTACCGCATCACATACAAGCTTACCGCCTGTTACAAGCGTTTCCTTGTTTGCAAAAGCAATATCTTTTTTAGCGTTTGCCGCTGCAAGTGTAGGCTTTAAGCCTACCATTCCGACAACCGAATTTACAACAAGGTCGGCATTCTCAAGCGTTGCCGCCTCAATAAGTCCATCCATACCGCTTAAAACACGGGTGTTTGTATCTTTTATATTATCTTTGAATTCTTTGGCTTTTTCTTCGTTAAAAACTACTGCAAGTTCAGGTTTGTATTTTCTTACCTGTTCTTCAAGCAGCTTTATATTTGTTGACGCCGTGAGCGCAGAAACTTTTAAATTAAGTTTATCTGCAACATCAAGCGTCTGAGTTCCGATTGAACCCGTCGATCCGAGAATTGAAAGTGAATTTACCATTTTAGTTTACCCCACTGTTATGAAAGGTATGAATTGATTGATTGCCACAAGAACAGGGGCAGTAAATATTATGCTGTCAAACCTGTCAAGCATTCCGCCGTGACCGGGGAAAATTGAACCGTAGTCCTTGATTCCGTAATTTCTTTTGATAAGTGAAAAGCTCAAATCACCAAGAATTGAAACAGGAGCGTCAATTACACCGAGAAGAATCAATGCCCAGAAATTAATGTTAGCGTCAGGCATAACACAAAAATGAAATATAAGGCCTATAATTACTGCTGTGAGGTCACAGAAAAGTATTCCGCCGATTGCGCCCTCAACAGTCTTTTTAGGGCTGATTTTCGGGCAAAGTTTGTGCTTGCCGAACGATGCTCCGATAAAAAAGCCGCCTGCGTCTGCCATCCACGGCAATGCGAAAATACATATATAGCAGAAAGTAATTGATACAGATGATGCACAGGCAATCGGTACGGCACTCATTCCAAAAGAAATTAAAAAAGTTCCGAACACTGAATATGCAACATCGGCATAGTTTGTCTTTTCGTGTTTAAAAATCATTACGGCAAAGACTGTCAGTATAAAAGCAAAAATCAAAACATACAGATACTTTGTCGTAACTAAAACCGAAAGCAGGAAAGCAAACAGCATACAAGGTATTGAAAGGTGAAATTTATAAAGCATCTTTCTTGCATGAAGATACTCGCCTGTCATAAATGCCGAGAATGCTCCTATGACTATGCCTACAAATGGGAGCCAAAGTTCCGAAACAAACAGAACAATCAGCAGTATTGGTATTCCTATTACGGCTGTCAGCAGCCGTGGCTTGAGGGATTTCATTTTATATCAACTCTCATCAGACTCCACCGTATCTTCTGTTTCTGGAGGAGTATATTTTTAACGCTTCGTCAAGGTCTGATTTCTGAAAATCAGGCCAAAGCTTGTTCATTATAACAAATTCCGTGTAGGCTGACTGCCACAAAAGGAAATTTGAAATTCTGTATTCACCGCTCGGTCTGATAATAAGGTCGGGATCGGGCTGACCTGCGGTATAAAGATAATTTGAAAAAAGATTTTCTGTTATGTCATCGGAAGAAATTTTTCCGTTTTTGACATCTTCGGAAATGTTTCTGACGGCTCTAACAATTTCGTCACGACTGCCGTAATTCATAGCTATATTGAGAACCATACCGTCACGGTCTTTTGAACTCTCCTCGTTTTCAATCATAAGCTCACGAAGTTCGTCATTAAAGCCCGACTTGTCACCGATGAATTTTACCACAATACTGTCATCCTTAAAATCTTCAAGTGCTTCATTAAGATATGATTTAAAGAGCGACATAAGCGCGTCAACTTCCTCCTGCGGTCTTTTCCAGTTTTCGGTTGAAAAAGCATATACGGTAAGGTACTTTATTCCGATATCGGAACAGTATCTTGTTATGGTTCTGAAAGTTTTAGCACCCTGACGGTGACCTGCTTTTCTCGGAAGTCCTCTTTTCTTTGCCCAACGGCCGTTGCCGTCCATAATAATTCCGATATGTGAAGGCAGATTGAGGTCTGTAACCTCAATCTGCTCATCTTTTTTCTTTGAGAAAAAAGCCATATTACATCTCCAAAATTTCTTTCTGCTTTACTGCAGAAATGCTCTCAACTTCTTTGACATACTTATCTGTAAGATCCTGAGCTTTCTTTTCGCCCTGCTTGAGATCGTCCTCTGTAAGCTCGCCGTCCTTCTTCATAGCTTTAAGCTTGTCGATAAGTTCACGGCGGACATTACGAATCTGAATCTTTGTTTCCTCAGCAATCTTCTGAACATCTTTTACGATTTCTTTTCTTCTGTCCTCTGTGAGAGGCGGGAAAATAAGACGAATAATCTTACCGTCATTCTGTGGGTTGATGCCGATATCGGAAGTCTGGATAGCCTTTTCAATCTGTCTTAATACAGACGCATCCCATGGCTGAATAGTAAGAGTTCTTGCCTCTGTAACAGATACTGCGGCAAGCTGATTTACGGGTGTGGGTGCGCCGTAATAGTCAACCTTTACCTTATCAAGAACTGCGGGATTTGCTCTGCCTGCTCTGATTTCTGAAAATTCCGTGCGCATATGCTCAAGTCGTCTGTCCATACTTTCGCCGGCTTTTTTTAACTGTGTCTGCATATTTATGCCTCCTGTGTAATAATTATTGTTAAAAAGTCAGTAAAAAATTCAAATTAATTGTTGGCTGTTACGATTGTACCGATGTTTTCACCGCAAACAGCTTTGTAGATATTTTCGGGATCTTCAATACTGAATACAAGAATCGGAAGATTATTGTCCTTGCAAAGTGATGCCGCTGTGCTGTCCATAACAGCGAGATCCTTGTTGAGAACATCATGGAAAGAAATTGTATCGTATTTCTTTGCATTTGGGTTTTTCTTGGGATCGCTGTCATATACACCGTCAACCATAGTAGCCTTCATTACGATATCAGCCTCAATTTCTGCCGCACGAAGAGCCGCTGCTGTGTCTGTGCTGAAGAACGGGTTGCCTGTTCCGCAACCGAATACTACTACTCTGCCCTTCTGAAGGTGAAGAACTGCTTTGTTTCTGATGTACGGCTCTGCAATCTGATGCATAGCGATAGCTGTCTGTACACGAACATTAACTCCAAGCTGTTCGAGTGCATCACAAACACCGAGTGCATTGATTGTTGTTGCAAGCATACCCATATGGTCGGCTCTTGTTCTGTCCATTTCGCCTGAGCTTCTGCCACGCCAGAAGTTGCCGCCGCCTACTACGATGCCGACTTCTACGCCTGCGTCAACACATTCTTTAATAGGCTTGCAGATTTTGAGAACAGTTTCAAAATCAATTCCGTGTTTCATTTCGCCTGCAAGTGATTCGCCTGAAAGTTTTAATAATACTCTTTTATATTTTGGTTTCATACATAACACCCCATGGTAATTTATAATTACTAATATAATACAATATCTTGTAGGGTTTGTAAAGGTTTAGTGGCAGTTTTTTGAATAAATAACCGAAAGCTGAATGGTTATGTCATATGAAATGCTAAAAAATTATTAAAAATGACCGTAAATGCACTGTATGTGCTAACTCTTCACCGTAAATCCGTTGACAACAAATCTTGCCATACGATACAATTATATATATGAAAAACACTACCTTTTATTAAGAAAAACAGGTACAAAAAAATAACGCTGAAACCTAAAATAAAGTTCAGCGTTTGTGGCGAGAGAAGGGGATTCGAACCCCTGATACGGTGTTCACCGTATACATGATTTCCAATCATGCTCCTTCGGCCAACTCGGACATCTCTCCAAACGACCTGTTTATTATATCAAATGAAATCAGAAAAATCAAGTGAGATTTTGAAATATTTTAATTTTATGTGGCAAACTATGAAAAAACTATTTTCTATTATTTTGATTTTGATAGCTTTATTGCAAATATCTTTTAACAAGCGCATTTGCAACCGCAAGCGTAAGTTTTGAAATGCAGAATGCAGATATGAAGCCGAACAGACTGTTCAGTGTTGCACTTTCCGCAAATTCCGGCAATCGACTTTCTGCCGCAACATTTGAATTTACATATGACCCCGATTATATCGAATTCAGAAAGGTTAAAGCAGTGAATAACGGCTCAAAAATTCAGGTCAACAAGAAAGCGGCAATATTAAAGTTGTTTTTCTTAATTCTGAAGGACAAAATATTTCGGGCGGAAGCGATGTCTTAACGCTTGATTTCAAAACAATAAAAGAAGGTACTGCGTATATTGACTACACGGTGAATCAATGTGTTGATTCCGATGTGAACTTTATGGATGTTGGAAGTTGCACTGCATCGTGTATCAGAATATATAAAAATGCGTCGGGAACGGTTAGCGGCGGAAGTTCCTCGTCAAGCAATAAAAACAGCACGCAAGCTACAGGAAAGGGCGGTAAAAGTAAACACCCGACCGAGCCTACAGCTGTTAATGCCTCAGATGACGAATATATTGATTACAATCCCATTAAAGATAGGCAAATAAAATTTTTCCTTGCCGGCATGGGCATAACTGCGGGATGCTTAGCTATATTAGCTGTTGCATATGCAATCGGTAAAAAAACAGCTCAGAAGAAAGCTGAAAAAGAGAAAAATCACAATGACAATACTCTTGAAAACAAGACTTCCGATGATTGATTCGGGAGTCTTTTACTTTGCCTTTCTTCCCTGCGTGATATCACGCTTTGCAAATTCATGGTTGATTGAGTTTAAAACACGCTTTTTGTCGGCACTCCACATGGGTGCAATGAGCAGTTTTTTATCCCCGTCACCTGTTAAACGGTGAATTACAACATTTTCAGGCAACACTTCAACGCAATCGCAAAGAATATCAATATAATTCTCCATTGAAAGCACATCAAATTTTCCGCTTTCATAGTCATCACACAAGTCTGTGTTTTTTAAAATATGCAACAACTGCAGTTTAATTCCGTCGGTTTTACTGCCTGCATATTTTACAGATTCAAGCATCATTTCTTTAGATTCGTTTGGAAGTCCCAAAATAATGTGTGTAATTACATTGATTCCGATTTTATGAAGATTTTCTGTAGCTGAGTCATAAACGGAGAGCGGATACATTCTTCTTATATAATCTGCCGATTTTTCATGAATGGTCTGCAATCCGAGTTCTACCCAGACAGGTTTTATCTTATTTAGTTTTTCAAGAAGACCTAACACATTATTTCCCAGGCAATCGGGACGGGTTGCGATTGAAAGGGCAACAATGTCGGGTTCTGAAATTGCATCTGTAAATATTTTTTCAAGATATTCAACAGGCGCATAGGTATTTGTGAACGGCTGAAAGTATGCAATAAACTTTTTACAGTCGGATTTCTTTTTTATTCGCAGTTTAGCCTGATCGATTTGTTCGTGAACAGGAAGAAGTGCATCGGAGGCAAATTCTCCGGAGCCTCCCCTGCTGCAAAAAATACAGCCCCTTGTTCCGAGGGTTCCGTCACGATTCGGACAGGTCATATTACCGTTCAGCGAAATTTTGTACACCTTTTCACCGAATGTATTTTTGAGATATTTATTAAGGGAGTAGTAATTCATAATAAAACACCTGATAAATTAAAAAGGTCGGCAGAAAAGCCGACCTTTGTGTCTTTCGACATATTAGAGAGGAAATCTATGAAAAGTTCTTGTAAGCATTATCTATGTGAAGTTAAAGTGTTTTTTGTTTATCTTTAACTTACAAGCATATAATAACTGTCTTATGTGACAGAAAATTGAACGCTTGTGTAAAGTAATGTGAAAGTTTAAAAAGATTATGAGAACTTTCTGATATATTCAAGAAACTTTGCATAGAGCTTGTCCTCAAGCTCTTCAAGAGTATCATCTATACCGCCGTTAAAAAACATTTTATTGTGCTTTGAAAGTGAAAGGTATGCACCGATCATACTCTTTCTGACTTCATCCTGCAAATCCTCTCCGAGTTCATTGCCGCAGGAAAGTCCGAGAAAGATATTGCCGTCAACAAGCTGTGACGCAACAGCTGCATTTTTCAGTTCAAAAGAATTGAATTTGCCAAGTCCGGTTGCAAACTCACGGAGCGAGAACTCCTCTTCACCTTTCTTGTATTCTTTTTGCTTTTCTGAAATTTCATTTTCACATACTTCAAGCGAAAAGTTTCCGCCGGTAATATATTCATGCATATAATCCGGATTTATAGCAAGGACATTGTAAAGTCGCATTGAGTTCACGGCTGTTTCAAGACAGGAAAATGATGCAAACTGCATATTGCTGTCATTCAGCTTGATGAAGCTGTACATATTCTGAAAAACAGACTTGTTGACTACAAGCAAAACAAGTCTTTCGCTCTCACGCACATCTGACAAAAGAGGGCTTGTCAGGTACGTCATGGTGAACTTATACGACTTATTTACATATTCACTCAATAAATCCAAAAATCCGTTTAAAAAATCATTTTCTCGTATTGTAAATTCAAACATATATTCACCTATCTAAACAATTCCATATCTGCGTTGTAGAGGTCATTCCTTGTGATGTCGATATCACAGGAGACCAAAAAACGGTTTTCAAAAGCCGATACAAGCAGATTCGGATTCACATTATCTGAACTGCCTGCCGACAAAACAACATCAAGTTCTGCAAAGTCGAACTTCTCGGTTACTTCAAAGCTCTTTATACCCTGTTTTATGTCAACGGTTTTTATGCCTTTTTTAGATTTCTTTTCAACTTCAATACTTTCGCTTGTCAGCAGTTCTTTGAGTTGTTCGCATACTGTACGGGAGTTTTCACCGTCACAGGAAATCTTGATTGTAAATGATGCAAAAGCAATCTTTCCGGCTTTCATAACGGGTTCCGTTACATCAAACACACGAAGTCCTCTCGGCAGACAACCGTTAAGCCTTGAAATGATTTCTTCAAACGGAAAGCTTTCATCCTCAAGCTTGACATCCATACATTCGTTTACACCTCTGAAACCAAGCGAAAGCGGCAACGGAAATGTTGCAAACGGATGCGGGTTAAATCCTTCTGTATGCCAGATAGGGATTTTGCTCTTGTGCAATGCACGGAGCATACATCGATTGAGGTCAAGGTGCGAAATATAGCGACATTCAAAATCTTTTTTAAACCATATTCTTACGCTTTTCAAAACACACACCCTTTCCGTATTTAGCCGCACCGCAGTTGTTGCATTTCAGTCTGCAATGCGGTGTTGTTGTATCTGCGTACGCTTTTTTACATTCTCTGATAAGGAAATCCTTAGTTACACCGTAGTCAATATGATCCCACGGAAGAATTTCGTCAAAACTTCTGTGTCTGTTTGCATAAAATGACGGATCAACACCGCATTCATCAAAGAGTTCAAGCCACTTTTTAAGGCTGAAACAATCATTCCAACCGTCAAAATGAAAGCCTCTTTCACATGCAAGCTCCATAACCTTACAAAGTTTTCTGTCACCCCTTGCAAATACTGCTTCAAGGTAGCTTGTATCGGCATCGTGATAGTTAAACTGAATTTTTCTTGTTGTAATACTGTCCTTGATGTGCTGTTGCTTTTCGTGAAGAACAGGAATTGTATCCTGCGGTTCCCATTGGAACGGTGTGAACGGTTTTGGTACAAAAGAGGATGCAGACACGGTTACACGCACCGACTTGCCCTTTGGCTTGTCGGGACATTTGTAATATGCATCAACTACAGACTGACCAAGGCCGGCAATTGCGGCGACATCGTCCATTGTTTCGGTAGGCAGACCAATCATAAAATAGAGTTTTACCGTAGTCCAGCCGCCTGCAAATGCAGTTGTGCAAGTCTGTAAAAGTTCATCTTCACGAACATTTTTATTGATAACATCACGCATACGCTGACTGCCTGCCTCCGGAGCAAAGGTAAGTCCGCTCTTGCGTACGGTTTTAATCTTATTCATAATGTCATCTGTAAAGCCGTCAACACGCAGTGACGGAAGTGAAATGCTTACTTTTTCGTCTTTGCTCCAATCATTCAGCTTGTCAAGCAACGGTACAATCTGACTGTAGTCACTTGAACTGAGTGAAGATAGCGAAACTTCATCGTAACCCGTGTTATCACATAATGCTCTGCATTGTTTATTTATAGTTTCTGGAGATTTTTCACGGACGGGACGGTAAATCATACCTGCCTGACAGAAACGACATCCTCTTATACAGCCACGGAAAATTTCCTGAACCGCTCTGTCATGAACTATCTCAACGAGCGGAACTACAAAATTATCAGGATAGAACGACTTGTCCATATCAAGCATAATACGCTTGTGGATTTTAGCGGGAGCATCTCCTTTTGGAGTGAATGACTTGATTGTGCCGTCCTCGTTATATGTTACATCATAGAGTGCCGGAACATATACACCCTCAATTTTAGATGAGAGTTCAAGAAACTCCTGTTTTGATTTACCCTCGGCTCTGCACTTTCTGAAAAGTTCAATAACCTCAAGGTCAACCTCTTCGCCCTCACCGATGAAGAAAATATCGACAAAATCTGCAATCGGCTCGGGGTTGCAGGCACACGGTCCGCCTGCAACTACTATGTTTTTAAGTTCTTTTCTGTCACAGCTTTTAATCGGCACGCCCGAAAGCCTGAGCATATTGAGCATATTTGTAAAGCTGAGTTCATACTGGAGAGTAAAACCGATAAAGTCAAAATCGGACACGGGATCTCCACTTTCAAGCGCATAAAGCGGAATATTGTGTTTTATCATCTCTTCTTCCATATCAACCCATGGGGCAAAAAACTCTTTCGCACCAAATGTACGGCACAGCGTTCATAAGACTGTAAAGAATTTTCATTCCGAGATGGGACATTCCTACTTCATAGGTATCGGGAAAACAGAAGGCAAATCTGCAATCTACTTTCTTTTTATCCTTGATTACTTCGTTGAGTTCACCGCCGACATATCTTCCCGGCTTTTGAACTTTCTAGAAGTAATTTTACTAACTTACTTTGTCTGACCATAGAAATACCTCGTCAGTAGTACCTGTTGTTTTTAACTATAAAAAGTGTAACGCAATGAAGATAACGC
>ENA-OQNM01000911-OQNM01000911.1-human-gut-metagenome-genome-assembly--contig:-NODE-911-length-9967-cov-2.631301_pt1 | contig 9967 bp, 7 predicted proteins | sample MGYA00242632_ERZ504886 | MGnify/ENA primary metagenome ERZ504886 (study PRJEB26092, sample SAMD00036424) | human gut metagenome | host: Homo sapiens | study: EMG produced TPA metagenomics assembly of the... | reverse complement strand
ATCGAATGATGCAATGCGGTCATTTCCTGTGCGGAGGCCTCTGCCGATACCATCCGCACGCAGACAAAAACTTCGAGCCGTTTCTAGCGCAGATGCCGGCCTCTGCGCCCATGAAACAACTTTATTTCGTCATTCTCGCCTTTTCTTGTGCCATATAGTAGCATTTCGAATGTTCAAAGTCAACGATTCTCATGAAATAGTCGGAAACTTGTGCAAAAGCGCACAGAAAACTGTGTTTTCCTCTTTTGGACGCAAAAAAGAACCGACCCGAGCCGTGTGAGGATACACGAACTCGAGTCGGTTTTCCATCATTTTATTTCACGATGTTTTCGGAGCAGCTATGCCGCCGGGATGTCTGCCTCATCTGTCCCACTTGTCGCAGAGAGCGTTGATCTGGTCGGCGAACTTGGCGAGGTCCTTGTTGGCGCCGCCCTCGTTGTGCTCGATGACCCGCAGCAGGCGCTTGCCGGCATTGAGCAGGCGCTGGAAGACGGTAGCTGCACGGGCTGCACCCTCGCTGATGTGGTGCTCGATGCGGATACGGGTGCCTTCCTTCAGGCAGACCGCGCCCTCGGCACCGATGGCCCACTGCTCACCATTATAAGGTGCGCAGGCGTTGAAGCCCTGCTCCGTGAGGGTCTGGGCAAAGATGTTCTCCACCTCATCCTCGCCGTGGATGATGAACACCCGCTTGGGCTTCGGCTCAAAGGAGTTGACCCACTTCAGCAGGCCCTCCCTGTCGGCGTGGCCCGAAAGGCCGGTGAGCTGGCAGATCTCTGCCTGCACCTCGATGGATTCGCCGAAGAGCTTCACGTTGTCCGCACCCTCCAGCAGAGAGCGGCCCAGCGTGTTCACGGCCTGATAGCCCACAAAGAGGATGGTGCATTCCTTCCTCCAGAGGTTGTGCTTGAGGTGGTGGCGGATACGGCCCGCTTCACACATGCCGCTGGCCGAGATGATGACCTTCGGCACGGGGTCGGTGTTGATGGCACGGGACTCATCGCTGGTGACGCTGACCTTCAAGCCCGGGAACTGAATGGGGTCGATGCCCTTTGCCAGCAGAGCGTTGGTCTCTTCATCAAAGCAGGAGGAGTCGGTGTCCTTGAAGATCCGGGTGGCCTCGATGGCCAGCGGGCTGTCGATGTACACCGGGAAACAGCCGTGGCCGGTGACCAGGTTCTTTTCCTTTATCTCGCGGATGAAGTAGAGCAGTTCCTGGGTGCGGCCCACTGCAAAGCTCGGGATGACCACATTGCCGCCGCGGTCGAAGGTGCGCTGCAGGATCTTCGCCAGCTCGGCCACATAGTCAGGCCGCGGGCCGTGGCTGCGGTCACCGTAGGTGGACTCCATAAAGACATAATCTGCGTCCTTCAGATACGTGGGATCTTTGATGATAGGCTGGTCGAGGTTGCCGATGTCGCCGGAGAAGACCAGCTTTGTGGTCGCACCGTTCTCCGTCACCCATATCTCGATGCTGGACGAGCCCAGCAGATGGCCCACATCCACAAAGCGGATGACGATGCCGGGCGCAAGCTCGATCTCTTTATTGTAATCATAGCCCCGGAACAGCGCGATGGCTGCCTCAGCGTCCTGAATGGTGTACATGGGTTCCACAGGCTCTGCGCCGGAGCGCTGGCCCTTGCGGTTCTTCCACTCGGCTTCGAATTCCTGGATGTGCGCCGAGTCGCGCAGCATGATGCTGCACAGTTCTGCCGTGGGCCTGGTGGCGTAGATCCTGCCCCGGAAGCCGTTGCGCACCAGAAGAGGCAGAAGGCCCGTGTGGTCGATATGGGCATGGGTGGCCAGCACGCCGTCGATCTCGCCCGGCGCAACGGGGATGGGCTGGTTCTCATAGACATCCTTGCCCTGTTCCATACCACAGTCGATGAGGTAGCGCTGTCCCGCCGCTTCCAAGAGGGTACAGCTGCCGGTCACTTCGTGGTTAGCACCCAAAAACGTCAGTTTCATAGACACACCTCCAACGGGATCATCCAACTTTGGTACATTAAGTATATCACGTTTCGCGCTGTAATGCCGCCCAAATCAATCGCCGATTCTCGGGCAAAACGCCGAATCCATCAAAAAATTTTTATACAATCTTGACAAACCACCCCCGGATGATATAAACTTAAATCGTATGACGTAACTTCTACTGAGATTCAAAATAGAGAGGTTGTATTTTATGGTTCGTAACGATTTGCGCAATGTCGCTATCATCGCTCACGTTGACCACGGCAAGACCACGCTGGTGGACGCCCTGCTGCGCCAGAGCGGCGCTTTCCGCGACAATCAGGCTGTGGCTGAGCGTGTCATGGACAGCGGTGACATCGAGCGTGAGCGCGGCATCACCATTCTGGCCAAGAACTGCTCCTGCAGCTACAAGGGCGTCAAGATCAATATCGTCGATACCCCGGGCCACGCCGACTTCGGCGGCGAGGTCGAGCGCGTGCTGAAGATGGTCAACGGCGTTCTGCTGCTGGTGGACGCTGCTGAGGGCTGCATGCCCCAGACCCGTTTCGTGCTGCAGAAGGCTCTGCAGCAGAATCTGAGCCTTGTGGTCGCCATCAACAAGATCGACCGTCCCGATGCCCGCATCAAGGAAGTCATCGACGAGGTCCTCTACCTGCTGATGGACCTGGGCGCTACCGACGAGCAGCTGGACTGCCCCATGCTGTTCTGCTGCGGCCGTGACGGCACTGCAAGCCTTGACCCCGATGTACCCGGCACCGACCTGGTTCCCCTGTTCGACACCCTGCTGAGCACCATCAAGCCGCCCGAGGGCGACCCCGAGGCTCCCTTCCAGATGCTGGTGTCCTCTGTGGACTACAACGAGTTCGTTGGCCGCATCGGCATCGGCCGCATCCAGAACGGTGTTGCCAAGGTGGGCGAGGAAGTGGTCGTGTGCGACTGGCACAACCCCGACCTGAAGATGCGCGGCCGTCTGACCAAGCTGTACGACTTCCAGGCCAACGGCCGTCAGCCGTGCGACAACATCACCGCAGGTGATATCGTGGCATTCTCCGGTCTGCCGGACGTGACCATCGGCAACACCCTGTGCAGCCCCTCCAACGTGGAGCCGCTGCCCTTTCGTTAAGATCAACGACCCCACCGTGGAGATGACCTTCTCGGTCAACGACAGCCCGCTGGCCGGCCGTGAGGGCAAGTTCGTCACCAGCCGTCAGATCCGCGACCGTCTGCAGAAGGAGCTGCTGAAGGACGTGGCCCTGAAGGTGGAGGACTCCGCCACCACCGATTCCTTCCGTGTCATGGGCCGTGGTGAGATGCACCTGTCCATCCTCATCGAGACCATGCGCCGTGAAGGCTATGAGCTGCAGGTCTCTCCCCCGCACGTTCTGACCAAGGTCATCGACGGCAAGACCTACGAGCCCATGGAGCATGTTGTCATCGACGTGCCCACCCAGTATCAGGGTGCCGTCATGACCGGTCTGGGCCAGCGCAAGGCCATCCTGCAGCAGATGGAGTCCCTGGGCTCTGACCGTGTGCGTCTGGAGTTCCGTATGCCCAGCCGCGGCCTGTTCGGCTACCGCAACCAGTTCCTGACCGACACCCACGGCGAAGGCATCATCAACCAGATCTTCGACGGTTACGACGTCTGGGCTGGCATGATCGCCAACCGCTCCACCGGTTCTCTGGTCAGCTTTGAGACCGGCGAGGCCGTCACCTACGGCCTGTTCAACGCTCAGCAGCGCGGCACCCTGCTGGTTGGCCCCGGCGAGAAGGTGTACGAGGGCATGGTCATCGGCTACACCGCTTCCGGCGAGGATGTGGACGTGAACGTCTGCAAGACCAAGCACCTGACCAACACCCGTTCTTCCGGCTCCGACGACGCTCTGCGCCTGATCCCCATCAGCAAGCTGAGCCTGGAGGGCTGCCTGGAGTTCCTGGCACAGGACGAGCTGCTGGAGGTCACCCCGGAGAACCTGCGTATCCGCAAGCAGATCCTGAACCACGAGCAGCGCATGAAGGCCAAGAGCCGCATGAAGTAATTGCGTTACCTATTATAATAGTCTCCCGCATCCCGGCAGAAACCGACCCGTTTCTGCCGGGATGCTTTTTGTTTTTGCACTTTTTTGAAATCAGGGCTTGCAAAACGGCCAAGAATGCGGTATAATATCACTCGCAGTCACTTAAGTGATCTGCCTCTTTAGCTCAGTCGGTTAGAGCACCTGACTGTTAATCAGGGTGTCGCCTGTTCGAGTCAGGCAAGAGGCGCCACGAAGGCAATGTTCTTTGGAACATTGCCTTTTTTGTTTGCCGTGCCGCATGTTTCAGAAGTGTTAATTTTTCACACTTTTTTCATTTCTCACGATTTCTTAAAAAAGAAGTTCTTGAAGATGCTGTCATATTGTGGTATACTGCACATAAGCTGTAACGCCTGCGCATACAAACTTTGCAGGCATTGCAAGCCGGAAATCTGAGCATTCTGCCCCATTCCCGGGCGTTCAGAGGCGGTAAATCCTTCCGGTTTTGGCGGTTTTGTCAAATTCACTGCATGTTTTCCGGTCCGTGTGTCTGGCAGATGTGTATGGTGTTTGAATAAATTTGTATAGTTTCAAAGGAAGCATCTATGCGTTATACCTATGTCCGGCAGCATGACACTACCGACTGTGCGGCTGCCTGCCTCGCAATGGTGTGCCTCCATTACAAAAAGGAGATCACCATCACGCGCCTGCGCGATATGATGGGTACGGACCTGAAAGGCACAAATCTCGTTGGTCTGCAGAAGGCCGCCAACGAGCTGGGTTTCACCACCGCCGCGGTGCGTGTGGACCGTGAAAACTTCCTCAGCGACTTCTCGCTGCCCTGCATTGCGCAGGTCATCACCGACCAGGGCCTGGCCCACTTTGTGGTGGTGTTCAAAAAGACCACCATCCGCGATGACGGCGAGCGCCGCAAGCACATGCTGGACGAAGCCGAGCGGGCCAAGGAAGCCGAGGAAAAAGGCAAAAAGCACAAGTGCAAGGATTACGTCATCATCGGCGACCCTGCTACTGAGCTGAAAAAGATCAGCCTGGATGAGTTCTACAAGAACTTCACCGGCGTGCTGCTGCTGCTGAACCCCACCTCGGAGTTCAACGTGAGCCAGCGCAAAAAGCTGGCACCCGGCGCCCCCGGCTATGAAGCCCAGCAGGCCAGCGAAAAAAACGACGGCAAGCCCAACCGCTGGGGCATGATGAAGCGGTACATCGACCTGCTGCTGCCCCAGAAGAAGCTGTTCTTCTACGCCATTTTAAGTTCCGTCATCACCACCATCCTGGGCATCGCGTCCTCGATGTTCAATAAGATCCTGATGGATGAGGTGCTGCCCTACGGGCTGGACAACCTGCTGGTCACCCTGATCATCGTGTTCAGCATGGTGAGCCTGACCAGTTCCCTCATCGGCTTCGTGCGGCAGTGGGTGCTGATCCATCTGTCCATCAAGATCGACATCCCGCTGATGCTGGGCTACTTCGGGCACATCTTCCATCTGCCCATGAAGTTCTTTGCCACCCGCAAGACGGGCGATATCACCACCCGTTACTCGGACGCAAACACCATCAAATCCATCTTCACCAGCATTGCACTGAGCCTTGTGATGGACATCTCCATGGCCATCATCACCGGCATCATCCTGTTCCGGATGAACGCCATGCTGTTCTCCATCTCGCTGTTCATGGCACTGGTCAGCATCCTGCTGGTGCTGGTGTTCAAGCAGCCCTACAAGCGCATCAACGAAGAGACCATGATCCAGTCGGCTGCCCTCAACAGCCAGATGATCGAGAGCCTGCGCGGCATCGAGACCATCAAGTGCAATGCCAACGAGGACACCCAGCTGGAAAATCTGGAAAAAGAGTACATCAAGAGCCTGAAGATCAGCCTGCGGTCCAGCCGCATCAGCACGGGCCAGGGCCTGATCTCCACCTTCATCTCCACCGGTTTCAGCATGCTGACCACCTATGTGGGCATCAGCCAGGTGCTGCACGGTGAGATGACGCTGGGCGGCTTCATGGCGTTCAGCACCCTGTCCAGCTACTTTACCTCCCCGCTGAGCAACCTGATCGGTCTGCAGATGAGCATTCAGGAAGCCGGCATTTCTATGAAGCGTCTGACCGAGATCATGGACTACCCCGCCGAGGACGAGGCCAACGAAGGCAGCGAGCTGATCCCGCTGGAAAAGGTGGAGGGCGACATCGAGTTCAAGGACGTCACCTTCCGCTACGGCAACCGTGCCCCGGCGCTGGATCACATCAGCTTTACCATCCCTGCCGGTAAGAAAGTTGCCCTGGTGGGCAGCAGCGGCAGCGGCAAATCCACCATTACCAAGCTGCTGCTGAAGTACTACGACCCCGAAGAGGGCGAGATCGACTTCAACGGCGTGAATCTGGCCGAGTACACCCATGATTCGGTGCGCCGCGCCATTGCCTATGTGCCGCAGAACATTGAGCTGTTCAGCAAGACGATTTACGACAACATCCGCATTTCCCGCATGGATGCCACCATGGAGGAAGTGAAAGAGGCTGCCAAGAAGGCCGATGCCCATGAGTTCATCCGCCATCTGCCGCTGCAGTACAACACCTACCTGGAGGAAGCTGGCAACGGCCTGTCCGGTGGTGAGAAGCAGCGTATCGCACTGGCCCGCGCCTTCCTGAAGGATTCCGGCCTGTACATCCTGGACGAATCCACCAGCAATCTGGACTTTGCCACCGAGAATCTGATCTTCAACATGATCTACGAGCAGCTGGCCGACCGGTCCATGCTGATCGTTGCTCACCGCCTGTCCACCGTCCGCGACTGCGACCTGATCCTTGTGATGGATCACGGCAAGATCGTGGAGCGCGGCACGCACGACGAGCTGATGGCCAAGGATGGCAAGTATGCTGAGCTGTGGAACATGCAGCAGGGCATCTACCGCCGCCGTGAGCCGGTGGCCAAGCAGCCTGTAGCTGCCGCCGTGGTAGAGGATGACGATGACGGCGAAGCCTTTACCTACTGATTCGTTGCAGTCGGGTGCGCACCCGATTACATAAAACCGGTTCCCTCCCGGCAGCGCAGCCGGGGAGGAACCGACAAAAGTTCATTATTTGAAGGGAGTAATTCATTATGATGATGCCTGCAAATTTTTTCCGCAATCTCTGAGAACGAGATGACCTACGTCAACGGCGGCGCAAGCCTGTCCGAAATCCTGGCCCCCGAGCTGAAGCTCGAGAACTGGCAGAAGTTCAACCAGAACATGGTCACCATTATCGGCAACTCTTTCCTGGGCGACTATGTCAGCAACACCGTCGGCACTCTGTTCGGCGGCGCTTACAAGCCCGGCAACCTGGGCAAGGCTTGGTTCAGCGGTGTCAGCAAGTACTACAATAGCGGCTACGATGCCGTTGTCGGCAACGGCACCGACGCCGGGATGACTTATGGCAATACTGCTCTGGGTACTCTGAATGGTGCTCTGAACGCCGGCCTGCGTATCGTGGGTTCCGCTGCTGCCATCTACAACCTGGCAACCGCCAACGTCAAGAACGGTCTGCCCAGCCTCTTTGACTTCGAGAAGAATGAGACCGTCTTCCCTAAATAAGACTGTCTGATCCTGGCTTTCCGGGGGCCTGAGCAACTGCACCGGTTTCCCCGCCGCACATGCTCCGGATGCAGACAGGTGCGCACCTGTCTGCTGAAAAAGTGCTTTGCGGTTGCGCAGCCGCAAGGTGCCTGACAAGTATGGCAGACGGCAGAGTGCCCTGTGGTATCTCAGCCCCGACAAAAAACGATATGCAGTGTGTTTTCCGGCCCCGCTGCAAAGCGCCGGACCGGTGACAATGCCTCGTTATGGTGTGCCCGGAGGCGTCCTGCCTCCGGGCACATTCTATTTTTCGCATCACCCATTACTGCTACAGTAATAGGTGATCAGAAGCAGAGAAGGTGTGCTCTGCCCTTTCTCTGCCTGTGATTGCCTATTACGGCCTCCCCTTTGCGGAGGAAATTCAACGATAGGACAAAGAGGTATTTCAACATGAACGAGATCAAAGTTGCTGAAAACAGACCCTCAAACTGACCAATGTCGTGGCACGCCGCATCGCCCCCGAAGAACTGGGCAACATGATGGTGGCGCTGACCCAGCTGCAGAACTTTATCAAGAGCCACAACGCACAGCCCATCGGCCCGCTGGTGCAGGCCCTCAAGATCGGCCCGGCCCCGGAGCATGCCCCGGAGCTGTACCTGATGCAGCAGGCCACCCAGCTGATCACCCAGACCGAGCCCGGCTACGAAGTGGACGCCGTGCTGCGGGTGAAGAACTGCCTGTACGCTCATTATACCGGCCCCATGGCCTACAGCCAGCTGGCAAGCTCCAAGCTGCAGATCCTCGCCTTTGAAAAGGAACCTCAAGCTCACCGGTGACAACTACACCATTTTTGTCAGCCAGGACGATGATGACGCCGTGGTTGACGTGTTTATGGAGACCAAGTAACTATGACAACGACCATCCAGAACCTCGATGATCTGCAGGACCGCCGCATTATGATGGACCGGGACGTACCTCCCTACGGGTACGCCTTTGTCATTCTGGTGGGCCTGTTCATGATCTTTCTGCTGGTGTGGAGCACCCGCACCAACCGCATTTACGTCAGCCAGAACTCCGGCACGGTGCAGGCCAGCAACAAGACCTACATCATGTCCAGCTATTCCGGCACCCTCACCGAGCTGTACATCTCCGAGGGCAGCTATGTGAACGAGGGCGACCTCGTGGCCCATATCAAGAGCACTGACCTGGACATGCAGCAGGACAACCTGGAAAGCCAGCTCAAGATCTACCAGACCCAGGTGGACCAGTACAATAAGCTGCTGCAGTGCATCCAGGACGACACGAACTACTTCAGTGAGACCAGTGTCGAGGATCAGCCCTACTACTACCAGTACGAGACCTACAAGAGCCAGGTGGAGCAAAAGACCTTTGACGCTTCGGCTTATCAGGCGGCCGGTTACACCGACGCCCAGATCAAGACCATGATGGAGCAGAACCAGAGCGAGATCCAGGCCCTGTATTACTCCACCATGCAGTCCATCTCCCAGAGCATCACCAGCGCCCAGAGCAACGTGGACAACGTGCAGGCGCAGATCGACGCCCTGAACACCGGTGCCAACGACTACTATCTGTATGCCCCCACCTCCGGCGTGATCCACATGGACAGCCCCTACAAGGAGGGCATGGTGCTGAGCGCAGGCTCCCCGCTGGCCACCGTTGCCAGCGAGAATGATGACCTGGAGATCGTGGCCATGGTCACCGTGAACGACCGCCCGCTGCTGCATGTGGGCGACCCGTGCAAGATCGCCATCACCGGCTTGTCGGAGTATTCCTACGGCACCCTGACCGGTACCGTGACCGCCATCGACAGCGATGTGACCACCAGCACCAGCGCTTCGTACTACAAGATGACCATCAAGCCGGACAGCACCTATGTGGTGAGCCGCAGCGGCGACAAGGTCGATCTTTCCAACGGCATGAGCGTGACCGCCCGCGTGGAATACGATCAGGTCACCTACTTTGAATATGCAATGGAGGCTCTGGGTGTGCTGTTCCGCTGATGCGGGCACCGTTTCCGGCGCTGAATTTCGCTCCATTTTTAACACCCAGAGAGGTACACGAACCATGAAATCAACCGCAAAGACCCTGGCCCTTGGCGCGGCACTGCTCTGCCTGCTGGCCGGCGGCATGGCCCTGCCGGCATCGGCTGCCGTGCCCCTGACCGGCACCGCCGTGTCGCTGCCCTGGAACAGCGACAACAGCGTGCCTGCCGAGAGCATTGAGGCCGGCACCTATTCTTCCAACATGCTGTTGGGCGAGACCCAGCAGCTGTCGCCCACGGTGCGCCCCCGCAACAGCACCGACTCCGTCATCTACCTCACCGATGACAGCAGCGTGCTTACCGTGAGCAACAGCGGCGTGGTGCAGGCTGTGGGCGTGGGCACCGCCACC
>ENA-OQNM01000907-OQNM01000907.1-human-gut-metagenome-genome-assembly--contig:-NODE-907-length-9979-cov-2.646874_pt1 | contig 9979 bp, 7 predicted proteins | sample MGYA00242632_ERZ504886 | MGnify/ENA primary metagenome ERZ504886 (study PRJEB26092, sample SAMD00036424) | human gut metagenome | host: Homo sapiens | study: EMG produced TPA metagenomics assembly of the... | reverse complement strand
ACGATTGACAAGATGAAACTGAATACCGATGAAAAAGGAGAAGATGCCGAATATCTGCTCAGCTATCTCCCCACCATCCATCAGGAAACATTCACTCTCGGAGCCTCTTACAGACACTACAATGGAAGACACGTGCAATCCCTTATACTGAGCCATAACTACCTGAACAACCGCAATCTGAAATACCGCAACAACGATGACTCTTCCGAAGACAACCTGACCCTGCGCCTACGCTCCACAGAGCAAAAGACCACCCTGCGTTTTGAAAACCAGACGCGCTTGGGAGCATGGACCCTAAAAGAAGGAGCAGAACTGAACAACTCCATCTATACAAACCACAGCCGGCAAAGACTATACGGCAGTCATTCGGGTACGCTTTCCATCTACGAAACCTCACTCAACATCTTCGGCTGGGGTGCTTTCTTCTCTTCCGACTATACCACCGCCGACAAGCGTCTCGCCCTTTCCGCCGGTATCCGTATGGACGGCAACACTTACAACCGAAAGATGCGGCAGCTATGGAAACAGTTCTCCCCACGCCTCTCTGCATCCTACAAACTCTCGGAACAATGGACCCTGAGCGGAAGTACCGGCCTCTACCACCAATTGCCTCCCTACACCGCTTTGGGATATAAAGACAATGAAGAGCAATATCTCAACAAAGGCCTGAAGTACATGCAGGTCTTTGAAAATAGCCTCGGTCTGGACTGGCACCTGCAAGACCGGTTCATGGTTTCTGCAGAAGGTTTCTTCAAGCGTTACAGCCGTATGCCACTTTCCCTTCAAGACAACATTCCGTTGGCATGCAAAGGAAACGATTACGGTGTCACCGGCAATGAAGCACTCGTCCCTACAGCCAGCGGCAGGGCCTACGGACTGGAAACCATGTTCCGCTGGCAGGCATCCGGCAAGTTCAATCTCGTATCCTCCTTCACCTTATACCGCAGCGAATACCGCAACCGTTCAAATGAAGACTTCATTCCATCTGCCTGGGACAACCGTTTCATACTCAACATGAGCGGTACATACAACCTGCCCCGGCGCTGGAGCATAGGAGGCAAGCTAAGCTATATAGGCGGCAGCCCCTACACTCCCTATGATGAAGACAAATCATCACTCGTAGAAGCATGGGATGCCAAAGGACAGCCCTACTACGACTATGCGTACTATAATACCGGGCGGCTGCCCAACTTTGCCCAGTTAGACTTGCGTGTGGACAAGTCCTTCTACTTCCATCACTGCATGATAGGAATCTACCTGGACATACAGAATAATCACCGGCAACAAAACTGAAACAGCCGGATGTGATAATGAGTACGGGCATCATCGAAAATCCGTCCGCTCCTGTTGCCGAACAGCGCTATAAAATGAAATACCTCAAGCAGGAAAGCGGCACTATCCTGCCTACTTTAGGTATAACTGTCGAGTTTTAGCAAATAGCCGCCATAAAAACTATTTTCCTTATAAAAGTTTGCTTTCTATATATAAACCCTTATATTTGCACAATTTTCAATCAAATGTGCAATTAAATATCATGGAACAAAGTTTTATCGCCTATATAGAGAATAGCATAAAGGAAAATTGGGATTTAGACGCTCTGACCGACTACAAGGGAGCAACCCTACAATATAAGGACGTAGCCCGCAAAATAGAAAAGTTGCATATCATTTTCGAGGCAAGCGGCATCAAGAAAGGCGATAAGATTGCCGTCTGTGGCCGCAACAGTTCCCACTGGGGCGTAACATTCCTCGCGACATTGACCTACGGTGCGGTAATCGTCCCCATCCTTCACGAGTTCAAGGCAGACAATGTACACAACATCGTGAACCATTCCGAAGCCAAACTGCTTTTCGTAGGCGACCAGGTTTGGGAAAACCTCAACGAAAGTGCCATGCCGCTGCTGGAGGGCATCATGATGATGGCAGACTTCTACATTCTTGTCTCCCGCAGCGAAAAGTTGGACTATGCCCGCGAACATCTCAACGAAATGTTCGGTAAGAAATACCCCAAGAACTTCCGCAAGGAACATGTCAGTTATCACAAAGACCAGCCCGACGAACTGGCGGTCATCAACTATACATCCGGCACCACCAGTTACTCCAAAGGAGTGATGCTGCCCTACCGCAGCCTTTGGTCAAACACCACTTTTGCTTTCGAAGTATTGCCGCTGAAAGCCGGTGACAAGATTGTCTCCATGCTGCCAATGGCACATATGTACGGACTTGCATTCGAGTTTCTGTATGAATTCGCCGTAGGTTGCCACATATTCTTCCTCACTCGCATGCCCAGCCCCAAAATCATTTTCCAGGCTTTCACCGAAGTGAAGCCTAACCTGATTGTGGCTGTTCCGCTCATTATCGAAAAGATTATAAAGAAGAGCGTACTGCCCAAGCTGGAAACTCCCGCCATGAAGCTGTTGCTGAAAGTACCCATCATTAACGACAAGATAAAAGCGACCGTACGCGACCAGATGATTCAAGCCTTTGGCGGAAACTTTACAGAAATCATTGTAGGAGGAGCTGCCTTCAACCAGGAAGTGGAGCAGTTCTTAAAGATGATAGATTTCCCCTATACGGTAGGCTATGGAATGACGGAATGCGGCCCCATCATCTGTTACGAGGATTGGACCCGCTTCAAACCCGGTTCTTGCGGAAAGGCCGCACCGCGTATGGAGGTGAAAATCCTATCATCCGATCCCGAAAACATTCCGGGAGAGATTGTCTGCCGTGGTCCCAATATCATGCTGGGTTACTACAAGAACGATGAAGCCACCGTGCAGGTACTCGACAAAGACGGCTGGCTGCACACCGGAGACCTTGCCCTGATGGATGCCGAAGGCAACGTTAGCATCAAGGGACGCAGCAAGAACATGCTACTCGGCCCGAGCGGTCAGAATATCTACCCGGAAGAGATAGAAGACAAACTGAACAATATGCCGTACGTAGCCGAAAGCATCATCGTGCAGCAGAACGAGAAACTGGTAGGTCTGGTTTATCCCGACTTCGATGATGCCTTTGCCCATGGGCTGAACAATGACGACATCGAACGCGTCATGGAGGAAAACCGTGTGGCACTGAATGCAGAACTGCCCGCATACAGCCAGATATTCAAAATGAAAATCTATCCTGAAGAATTTGAAAAAACGCCGAAGAAATCTATCAAGCGCTTCTTGTATCAGGAGGCCAAAGGATAAAGCCAATAGGGTTCAACCAATATGAAACAACTCCTTTTATTCTTCTTTACATCCCTGCTCATTGCAGGGACAACTCTTGCCCAAGAACATAATCCGGGCAGCGTACAGCCGGACACGATTCAGAAATCCTCCGAAAATACTTTCCGGAAACAACACTCTCCACGAACAGACCATGGCCCGGTAGGTATCAATATCTCCTTATGGAAAAACATCTCCACACAGCGGACTGACACCGTAGGAAGCACCTGCTTCAATCTGGGTGTGTTCTCCTCCATGAACCGTCTGAATGGTCTCGGCATGAATATTCTTGGCAGTGTAACCGGCAGGGATGTGAACGGTGTACAGATGGCAGGTCTGTCAAATATGGTCGGGGGGAAGCATGCGAGGCGTGCAGATAGCAGGAATTACCAACATCAATGGTAACAACCTTATCGGAGTATCCGTTTCGGGACTGGTAGGTATCAACGGAAATCATGCGCAAGGCATCATTATTTCCGGTCTGGCAAACATCAGTGGAGACTATAATCGTGGCGCTTCCATAGGCGGCTTGTTGAATATCAGCGGAGAAGGTGCTTCCGGCATACACTTTGCCGGACTCGCCAATATTTCCGGTGGAAATTTCAAAGGTTTTTCAGGAGCCGGCCTGCTAAGCGTAATCGGTGAAGACTTGAATGGCATGCAGATGTCCGCCCTTGCCAACATCACTGCCGGAGATATGACCGGTGTTCAGGTTTCCGGCCTGGGCAATGTGGTGGGTGGTACAGCCCGAGGATTACAAATAGGTGCTGCCAATATGGCTATACGCGCCAAAGGGCTTCAAATAGGTCTATTCAACTACTACAAAGAAAAATTAGACGGTTTCCAGTTGGGATTAGTCAATGCCAATCCCCAAACAAAAGTTCAACTGATGTTTTTCGGTGGTAATGCCACCAAGCTGAATGTAGGTGCCCGTTTCAAGAACCGGTTCTTCTATACCATCCTCGGTGGCGGTACCCATTATCTGGATTTTGGCGATAAGTTTTCCGCTGCCCTCTTCTACCGTGCCGGTCTTGAATTACCACTCTACAAACAGCTGTTCATCAGCGGAGATCTGGGATACCAACATATAGAAACCTTCAAGAACAAGGACTACGGCATTCCGGCACGTCTCTATGCCCTCCAGGCACGTGTCAATCTGGAATACCACCTGACCGAGCGCTTTGGCATATTCCTCACCGGCGGTTATGGCGGCAGCCGCTACTACACCCAAGGGAAAACCTATGACAAAGGCATCATTGTAGAGGGCGGAGTGACGATACTGAAATTATAAATTATTGTTTCTCCTTAATCAGCCCCGTCCTATACGCCACCAGCAGTTTCATCAAATCCTGAATCTGCGTAACGAGTTCACTTCCTTTGTCCGTATCCTTCACCATCATACGCTGCGAATTGAATTCGACAACCAGGGTTGTAGACTTGATGTCTTGCCCTTCTTCAATGGCTTTCTGACGGCTCTGGAACGGCTCATGCTGTACCAGTTGCAAGCCATGGGAATGATATACCAGCGTATATCCCGCAATTCCCGTTTCCGGCTGATAGGCTTTTGAAAAACCACCGTCAATCACCAGCAGCTTACCATCCGCTTTGATGGGTTTCTCACCTTTAATGGTCTTTACCGGTACATGTCCGTTGATGATATGCGAATGTGGCCCCGGCTTCACGCCGAACTCTTCAAGAATGCGGTCACACACCTCAGCCTCGTTGCGCAAAGCATAATAATGCCCTTTCGTCTCCTTATGCAATGTTTTGTCGGCCACAAAATAGCGTTCAAAAGTAGCCATCTTGTCTTTATCGAAGGAAGGGGCATCCGGTCCGCACCACATGTACCAGACATAATCCAGTGCAAACTGTTTCTCGTCCGAACCGTCCTCGTCAAAGTAAGCGGTACGTATCAGCTGGTCGGTCTTTTTCAGCAACTTACGTCCCCAGTATTCCTTTTGGCCGATGCGGACATGTTTGAAACTGCCGTCCGCATTCAGAGGCACGGAAGCATGATAAAGCAGGTTACTGTTGCACACCAGATACATGCCGCCATACGTAAACAAACAGCGCATGTGCTTCTTCATCTTCTCGCTGTTCATGAAAGAAGAATGAATCCGATGCATCAATTCACGCTCTTCGTCCGACAGACGATACGGGTCCGCCGGGTCTACGGTGGGAAAATTCACATCGCGCAAAGGATATTCCTTACCTTCGTATACAAACACACCACGTTCGAAATCCACCAGATGCAGCAGTTTCCGGTTCTCCATACCGAACTCTGGACGACGGCTGATGATTTCCGCCTCCAGTTTCAACTGGATAACCGTAATCGCCTTGTGCATCTGTGTAATCAGCCGCAAGGTCTTCTCATTGTATTCCGCATCGGCAAAAGTTCATTTTCGGCGCAAAGATAGTGCAAGGGTCATCCGCATAGGTATCCATGGCAAACGTCGCAAGCGGCAACAGATTGATGCCATAACCATCCTCCAGTGTTGCTAAATTGGCATAGCGCATCGACATACGGATTACGTTGGCTATACAAGCATCATTACCCGATGCGGCACCCATCCACAGAATATCGTGGTTACCCCATTGGATGTCGAAATTATGATAATCGCAGAGAGTATCCATGATAATATGCGCACCCGGTCCGCGGTCGTATATATCGCCCACGATATGCAGCGAGTCGATGGTCAGACGCTGGATAAGGTTGCACATCGCCACAATAAAGTCATCCGCACGCTTCGTAGAGATAATGGTACTGATTATGACATTGATATAGGCATGTTTGTTGGGTTCGATGCTCGATTCGTGCAACAGCTCTTGAATGATATACGAGAACTCTGCCGGAAGTGCCTTGCGTACTTTCGAACGGGTATATTTGGACGAAACGTTCTGGCATACTTTTACCAACTGGTTCAGTGTTATCAAATACCAGTCATCCAGGTCCGTTTCCTGCTCCTTGATAAGTTGCAGCTTCTCTTCCGGATAATAAATTAACGTACAGATTTCCTTCTTCTCACTTTCGCGCAGCGTATGCCCGAATATTTCGTTCACCTTACGTTTCACTGCCCCCGATGCATTCTTCAGCACATGCTGAAAAGCCTCATACTCGCCATGAATATCCGTCAGAAAATGCTCTGTACCTTTCGGCAGATTTAGAATAGCCTCCAGATTGATGATTTCCGTACTGGCATCAGCAATGGTAGGAAAACTGCGTGATAATAATTGCAAATAACGCAAGTCATTGACAATACTTTCCGGAGTTATATTTCCCATAGTTATTTAATTGAATAATTGATAGTTGATAATTAATAGTGCCCTCCATTCCCCATTATCCATTAATGAAGAACATGAGCAGCACTTGGGCTATGATTACCCGTAGAAACATACACAGCGGATAGACCGTAGCGTACGCTACAGACGGATTGTCTCCCGGGATGGTGTCGTTGGCGTAGTTCAGCGCCATGGGGTTTGCCATGCTTCCGCACAGCATACCTGCCATTGTTCCGAAATCTATCTTCAGCCACTTGAAGGTAACGATACCCATAATCAATACCGGAACCACAGTCAGCGCAAAACCTATGGCAATCCATAACAGTCCTTCCGGCCGGAATACCGTATCGAAGAAATGGGCACCCGCATCCAGTCCCAGGCAAGCCAGATAAAGAGACAACCCCAATGCGCGGAGCATCAAGTTCGCACTGCGCGTAGTATAAGTCACCATGTGCATCCTCGGACCGAATGTCCCGATAAGAATACCTACGATGATAGGACCTCCTGCCAATCCGAGCCGTACGGGAGCGCTGATGCCGGGAATGGAAATAGGAATCGCTCCCAAAGCCAGACCGATGACAATGCCGATAAATACCGCCACCAGGTTCGGTTCCTTCAGGCTTTTCACTGCATTGCCCAGCACCTTCTCCACATTTTGTATGGCAGCGGCTTCGCCCACTACGGTCAGGCGGTCACCCAATTGCAAGGTCAGTTCCGCTGTGGCCAACAACTGCACGCCACTGCGATAAACCCGGCTGATATTGATACCGTAATGATTACGCAGATGGAGAGAGCCCAGCTTCTTGCCGTTCAGCTCCGGACGTGTCACCACGATACGTTGCGAAATCAGCTGGCTGTCAATGGCATTCCAGTCTATATCTTCCTTGTTCCAGTCGGTATGCTCCTGCTCGCCGAAGAGCACGGTCAGTGCCGGTGTATTTTTCTCCGAGGTAATCACCAGCAGGCGGTCACCTTCCTTTATAATCTTTTCCGAAGTAGGAATACTCACATTCCCATCCCGCCACAAGCGGGAAATCACAAACTTCGGATAGCTGTTCAGCCCGCCTATTTCCTTGATACTCTTGTTGAAGATGGCAGGATTGTGCACCTGGAACGCAACAATATAAGGCTTGTTCACATCATCCTTCTCTTTCAATTCCAGGTCTTCCTTATGCGCCAGCGTCTTACGGATGAACAGTACGGCCAGAATGACCCCTACCACCCCCAGCGGATATGCCACCGCACACCCCAAAGCAGGTGTACTGGTCTCCAATCCCATCTGTTTCAATGTCTGCTGTGCCGCACCGAGTGCCGGTGTATTTGTCGTGGCACCGCAAAGTATGCCCACCATATCCGGCAGGGATACTCCCAATCCATAGCTGCCCACTACAGTCAGCAGGGTGCCGATGAGCACTACACCCGTGGCGAGCATATTCAGCTGTACCCCTCCTTTACGGAAAGAACTGAAAAAGCCCGGTCCCACCTGCAAGCCCAAAGCATACACAAATATCACCAGCCCGAAGCTTTCCGCATAATTCAGCATCTGCGGGTCTATGGACAACCCGAAATGCCCGGCAATGATGCCGGCAAAGAATACAAACGTCACTCCCAATGAAATGCCGCAAACATGTATCTTTCCCAATCCCAATCCGATAGCGGAAATCAACGAGAGTACCACAACCGCCTGCAAGGCGGAGTGTTCAACGAATAAACTATATAGCCAGTCCAATGTGCATTCTATTTTACAGTTTCAAGCTGCAAAGATAGTGCAAACCTAATGCAAAATAAAACGAACCCGTCTATTTTTTATGCGGCAGCACTTCTAAAAAAGAGATACGATACAATAAATCCCTGCTGCCAGCAAAGCACTGACGGGGATAGTCAGCACCCAGGCGGTCATCAGACTCTTCGTAACTCCCCAGCGTACGGCCGAAAGCCGCTTCGTGGCCCCTACCCCGATAATGGCTCCCGTAATGGTGTGTGTCGTACTCACCGGAATCTTCAGATACTCCGTCAGATAGAGTGTAAACGCACCGGCAGTTTCCGCAACCACCCCTTCCAGCGGCGTCACCTTCGTAATTTTGGTTCCCATGGTCTTCACAATCTTCCACCCACCGGACATGGTACCGAGTGAAATGGCCGTAAAACAAGAGAATGCCACCCAGTCCGGCAGGTCATCAATACTGTTTATCCCCATTCCCAATCCTTCCGAATGCCCGGCTATCATGGCCGCAGCAATGATACCCATCACCTTCTGTGAATCATTCAGACCGTGCCCGATGCTGAACAAAGCCGAAGACACCAGCTGCAGTTTCTTGAACCACAACTCGGCCGTATGAGGATGCGCCCTGCGGCAAATATACAAGACCAACAACGTAAAACCGAATGCCACCACCATACCAATCAAGGGAGCCAGAAAAATGAATGCCGCAATCTTCAGAATGATACTCAGCTGGATGGCCTCAAAACCGTGTGCCATGATGGCAGCTCCGGCAAAACCTCCGATAAGCGTGTGCGAAGAAGAGGAAGGAATCCCCTTCCACCATGTAAACAGATTCCAGGCAATGGCTGCAATCACACCGGCCAGAATAATAGGCAAAGTAATGTAAGGCTCCATCACCGTTTTCGATACGGTGTTGGCAATGCCGAAACCGCCGATGACACACTTGGCAATAAAAAAGGCCACAAAATTGAAGAAAGCCGCCCATATCACCGCCTGAAACGGTGTAAGCACTTTGGTAGACACAATGGTGGCAATAGAATTGGCCGCATCATGAAAACCGTTGATATAATCGAATATCAGAGCCAGCACAATGATAATCACTAATAGTTCCATACGTCCGTCCGTTTATGCGTATTTCACAATCAGGCTCCTCAAAATCTTGCCCACGTGTTCGGCTGCATCCGTCGTTTTCTCCAGCTCATACATAATCTCCTTGATTTTGATGAGTTCAATGCAGTCCTTCTCTTCTTCAAAAAGCCTGGTGATGAAAAATTCATAGACATCATCCGCCCGGTTCTCTATGTCATGCATTTGGTTACAGTATGCGCGCAGCTTATCCGGACTCTTGCGGAATGCCTCCAGTTCATCCATGGCCTGGTCAATGAGGGCCGCTTCCTGTTGGACCATATGTCCCAGCTCTTTCCCCTTGTCCGAAATAGGATGCGGATTATAGATAGTGATACGCTTGGCACAGCTGTTTATTCCATCAATCACATCATCCATGCCCGAAGCCAGGTCGTGGATATCCTCCCGGTCAAAAGGAGTAATGAAAGTAGTGCCCAGTTCATCCAGAATCAGATTGGTCAGCTTATCGCCCTCGCGCTCCAAATCTTTGATTCGTTTATAATCTTCCGCCCTCTTCTCAGGCGAGTCATGGCCCAATATTTCTATCAACAGAGCCGACGAGGACAATAAAATCTCAGACAATTGCTTCAGCAAAGGAAAGAATTTCGGTTCTTTCGGTGTGAACCGGCTAAAAAAAGAAT
>ENA-OQNM01000906-OQNM01000906.1-human-gut-metagenome-genome-assembly--contig:-NODE-906-length-9984-cov-8.358730_pt1 | contig 9984 bp, 10 predicted proteins | sample MGYA00242632_ERZ504886 | MGnify/ENA primary metagenome ERZ504886 (study PRJEB26092, sample SAMD00036424) | human gut metagenome | host: Homo sapiens | study: EMG produced TPA metagenomics assembly of the... | reverse complement strand
CTTTTGGCGCGCCACTTATGGTGGGATTAGCGTAGTTGGTTAACGCGCCAGTTTGTGGCACTGGAGACCGCCGGTTCGAATCCGGCATTCCACCCCATTTGACTCATTAGCTCAGTTGGCAGAGCACTTGACTTTTAATCAAGGTGTCCGGAGTTCGAATCTCCGATGGGTCACCAACAGCCGCTGAAGAAATTCTTTGGCGGCTTTGTTTTTTTAATAATCAATAAAAGTAGAATATATACTGAGCCGTCGCCAAGCGGTAAGGCAACGGACTTTGACTCCGTCACCCGTGGGTTCGAATCCCGCCGGCTCAGCCATGAAACAGGCACTTGCAATTATGTAAGTGCCTGTTTCAATTATAGTTACCTGTTGAGGGTTATGTTATTGCGTTGTAACGATATACATAAAAAAGAATGCAAAAGATAAATTTTTTAAAAATACTCTTGACCTAAAGTTAGCTTGAGGTTATATAATATAGCTAAAGAGAAACATCTCTGATTTATATTTAAAATTTATATGATAAGGAGCTCTGATTACGATGTATATTGAAAAAATAAACGGACCGCAGGATGTTAAGAAACTCAGTATTGATGAACTTAACGCTCTTGCGTCGGAGATGCGTGACGCTTTACTTCACCGTGCAAGTGTTCACGGCGGTCATTTCGGCCCGAATTTCGGTATTGTAGAGGCAACAATTGCCCTTCATTATGTATTTGATTCACCCCATGACAAGTTTGTATTTGATGTTTCACACCAGTCATATCCGCATAAAATCCTCACAGGCAGAAAAGAGGCATATATTGCACAGGAGCATTACGATGATGTAACAGGCTATACAAGCCCCATAGAGAGCGAACACGATATATTTACTGTCGGTCATACATCAACCTCTGTCAGCCTTGCCTGCGGACTTGCAAGGGGCAGAGATGTAACAAACGGCAAGGGTAATGTTATTGCACTCATCGGTGACGGCTCAATCAGCGGCGGTGAGGCTCTTGAAGGTTTTAATGTTGCCGGTGAAATGGATTCAAACCTGATTATTATAGCAAATGATAACCAAATGTCGATTGCAGAAAATCACGGTGGACTTTATAAAAATCTCAAACTTCTTCGTGATACAGACGGCAAGGCTGAATGTAACCTTTTCAAGTCAATGGGGCTTGATTATGTATATGTCAAGGACGGCAACAATATCGAAGAGCTTATCAAGGCTTTTAAGTCTGTAAAAGATATTGATCATCCTGTTGTTGTTCATATTAACACTCTTAAAGGTAAAGGTTATAAGCCTGCTGAAACTGACAAAGAAAGCTGGCATTGGTGTATGCCGTTTGATATTGAAACAGGCAAAACTACTGTTAATTTTCCTGATGAGGAGGACTACAGCTCAATTACAACAGATTATCTTAGAAATAAGATGAAGTCTGACAAGTCAGTTGTGGCGATTACAGCCGGCACTCCGGCACTTTACGGCTTTACTCCTGATGAGAGAAAAGCATTCGGCAGACAGTTCCTTGATGTAGGTATCGCAGAACAGACAGCTGTTGCAATGGCGTCTGCTATCGCAAAGAATGGTGGCAAGCCCGTATTCAATGTTTACAGCTCATTCATTCAGAGAACCTACGATCAGCTTTCACAGGACTTGTGCATTGACTCAAACCCTGCAACAATCCTTGTCCAGACTGCGTCGGTAAACGGTATGACAGATGTTACACACCTCGGAATTTTTGATATTCCCATGATTTCAAACATTCCTAACTTTGTTTATATAGCTCCGACAACTAAGGAAGATTACCTTGCAGTCCTCGACTGGAGTATTGAGCAGACAGATTACCCTGTTGCAATTCGTGTTCCTGTTGCAGAACTTGTTTCAACAGGCAAGCCTTGCACAAAGGATTTTGCAGAACTTAATAAATATGAAGTTGCTCAGCAGGGCGGTAAGATTGCCGTAATCGCACTCGGTTCATTTTATGGAATGGGCGAACAGGCTGCAAAGCTTATTGAAGAAAAAACAGGCACAGCACCTACTCTTATCAATCCTTACTACATTACAGGCGTTGACACAGAACTTCTTGAAAGCCTCAAGAAAGACCATGATGTTGTTGTGACACTTGAAGACGGAGTGCTTGACGGTGGTTTTGGTGAGAAGATTGCCCGTTTCTACGGTCCGTCAGATGTTAAGGTTATCAATTTTGGTCTTAAAAAGGAATTCCTTGACAGATATAATCCTGCCGATGTCCTCAAAGAAAACCGCCTCACACCCGAACAGATTGCAGAAGATGCAGTCGCTTTGATTTAAATAATTTAAAAATAACTATTATAAACGAATTTTAGGAGTTAATATCAATGGTAAAACAGACAGCAGGAAGAGATAAACTCGGTGAGTTTGCACCGAAATTTGCAGAAATTAATGACGATGTGCTTTTCGGCGAAGTGTGGAGTAGGGAAGACAAACTTTCACTTCGAGACCGTTCACTTGTTACAGTTGTTGCACTTATGTCACAGGGACTTGTAGATTCTTCTTTTAAGTATCATCTTATGTCAGCCAAAAACAACGGCATTACAAAGGAAGAAATTGCAGAAATCATCACTCATTCCGCATTCTATGCAGGATGGTCAAAAGCTTGGGCAGCTTTCAATATGGCAAAAGAGGTTTGGACAGAAGAATAAAGAGCAGTTGCATATATATTTCTCTTGTGATACAATTAACTGTAGTTATTTTAAATCTTAATTTTTACAAAGGGAAATATCATGAGAAAGACTAAATTTATAATCACCTTGTTAATGGCTGTTCTGATGACTTTTTCATCAGCCTTTTGTGTAAGTGTATCTGCGGCGTCTTCGCCCGATGAGGCGGTGATTTCGGGCAATTATGACGGCATTGAGCCTATTCCCACAGAAAAGCCCGAGGACAAGCCCATAAAGCACGGCAAGGGCTTTTCAAGCGGAGATTACGCCTTGTTCTATACTCAGACAACATTCCTTGCACTTCTTGCAGGATACCTGATTATCTTCAAAGTAAAGGGTACAAAGACAAAAGAGAAAATGCACGGAAGAAAACTTGACCGTAAGTGATAAAAAATCAAAAACAAAAACGGATTGACTTGCTGAAAACTTGTCAACCCGTTTTTTTATTTCTGTATTTGCATTAAAACAGCCCGACCAAATTACGGTCGGGCTGATAATTTATGCGCTTTCAGCACTTAATTCTTTAGCTTTTTTCAAAGCAGCATCTTTTTGCTTTTTCTTCTTTATTACCTTGAGTCGGCTGAATTCCTCACGATCCTTTTCGTCAAGTGCGTCGGAAATGAACTTAACTGTTTCCTCAAAACGGGGAATCATAATGTTCTTGAGAGCGTTTGCTCTCTTCTGAGTTTTCTTGATTGAATCGGCAAGGCGGTAAACGCTGTTCTCAATCTCTGCAAGCTCAACTGTAAGGTTTTTAACTTCGGTAAATTTTGTATAAACCTTATCAATTGCCGAATTTGTTGTGCGCAGACCGTAGTGTAGGTAGTGATGGTCCTCTCGTTCCTCAATAGTGAGAATCGGAATTTCAACACCCATAACACTTCTTGAATCAAGCTTCAAGCCGTTCTCATATGGAATAGCGTTAGAAATATCTTCACAAAAGCCGTTGGTAACATTTGCCGTTTGAAGTGCTGTGTAAGCCTCTGCATAAGCGTCATCAATTTTCTGCTGGATTGCGTTTGCATGGTCGATAAGCGTCATCATTTCTCTGATGAGAATGTTACGCTTTCTGTCCAACAGTTCATAGCCGTTTTTGGCGAGTGCAAGGGATTTCTTAGTATTCATAAGATTACCCTTGGTAGGTACTGTCTGTACTGCCATAAATGCTCACACTCCTTTCTTCAAACGATTATTTGTCACCCTTATAGTACTGATCAAGTAAAGCATCGTCAACACGGTCAAGTTCTGCTCTCGGCAATGTTGAAAGCAATTCCCAACCAAGGTCAAGACTCTGTTCAATACTTCTGTTTTCATTAAAGCCCTGATTAACGAACTTTGATTCAAACAATCTGCCAAACTCAATGTACTTCTTATCAGTAGGAGAAAGCTCCTCTTCACCGATAACAGATGCAAGCGATCTTGCGTCAATTACCTTTGCATAAGAAGCGAAAAGCTGGTTTGCAAGAGGCTGGTGATCGGCTCTTGTGTAACCCTCACCGATACCGTCCTTCATAAGACGGGAAAGGGAAGGAAGAACATTAACAGGCGGATACAGTCCCTGTCCCTGAAGTGAACGGTCAAGAACAATCTGTCCCTCTGTAATGTAACCTGTAAGGTCGGGGATAGGATGAGTAATATCGTCGTTAGGCATTGTCAAAATCGGAATCTGTGTAACAGAACCGTTGTGACCTTTAATCATACCTGCACGCTCATAAAGTGATGCAAGGTCAGAATAAAGATAGCCGGGGTAACCCTTTCTGCCCGGAATTTCACCTTTTGATGACGAGAACTCACGAAGAGCCTCGGCATAAGATGTCATATCGGTCATAATAACGAGAATGTGCATATCAAGCTCAAATGCAAGATATTCAGCAATTGTAAGAGCACATCTCGGTGTAAGAGTTCTTTCAATGATAGGATCGTTTGAAAGGTTCAAAAGCATTACAACTCTTGAAAGTACGCCGCTTTCTTCAAAGCTCTTCTTAAAGTATTCTGCAACATCTTTTTGAACACCCATTGCGGCAAATACAACACCGAAGTTAGAGCTGTTTGCGCCGCTGATTTTAGCCTGTCTTACAATCTGAACGGCAAGGTCATTATGCTTCATACCTGAGCCGGAGAAGATAGGCAGCTTCTGACCTCTGATAAGAGTCATAAGCGTATCAATGGTTGAAATACCAGTGTTGATGTAGTTTTTAGGATAAACACGGGAAACAGGGTTGATAGGAGTACCGTTGATATTAGCCTTTTTAACAGGAAAAATATCTCCGAGTCCGTCAATAGGTTTGCCCGCACCGTCAAGTACACGGCCGATAATTTCAGGGGAAAGAGGCATCTCCATAGGATGACCTGTAAGTCTTGTTCTTGTGTTTTTAAGGCTGATTCTTCTTGTACCCTCAAAAACCTGAACAACTATTCTTTCGCCCTCAATCTGAACGACACGACCCTGACGCATTGTACCGTTATCAAGACGAATGTCAACAATTTCCTCGTTGGAAACGCCCTTAACACCGTCCATAACTATAAGAGAGCCGTTAATTTCTTTAACGCCTACATAATCTATAATCATTATTGCGTTCCCTCCTTATTAAGAAATTGCAGCAAGCTTTTCGTCAATTTCTTTAATGTAATCGTCAAACATTTCAGGCTTGCTGTTAGGAATATCATACTTCATCTTTGTAAGCTTATCAAACAGACCAAGGTTAAGAATCTTGGAAAGCGGAATATTCTGAGCAACTATATCCTTAGCTTTGGCATGAAGATGAAGAATGGTTTTCATCATAAGCTTTTGCTTTTCAAGCGGAACATAAGTATCATCGGCATGGAAAGCGTTTTGTTGTAAGAAACCGACACGAATTACTCTTGCTGTTTCAATTACAAGCTTCTGGTCATCGGGGAGTACATCCGAACCGATAAGCTTTACGATTTCCATAAGTGAACTTTCTTCCTGTAAAAGTGCGCTTATTCTGTTTCTGTATTCAATAAAATCCTCACCGAGATTTTCCCTGAACCACGGATCAAGGTCGTTAAAATACTCGCTGTAGCTGTCCATCCAGTTAATTGCGGGATAATGTCTTGAATAAGCAAGAGCCTTATCAAGAGCCCAGAAACATCTTGTAAAACGCTTTGTGTTCTGTGTTACAGGCTCAGAGAAGTCTGAACCCTGCGGAGAAACCGCACCGATAAGCGTTACAGAACCTTCGCCGCCGCTGAGAACCTCGGCACGACCGCCACGCTCATAGAACTCGGCAAGTCTTGAAGGAAGGTACGCAGGGAAACCTTCTTCGGCAGGCATTTCTTCAAGTCGGCCTGAAATCTCACGGAGAGCCTCAGCCCAACGGGATGTTGAGTCAGCCATCATGGCAACATGGTAACCCATATCTCTGTAATATTCGCCAAGAGTAATACCTGTGTAAATTGAAGCCTCACGAGCTGCAACAGGCATATTTGATGTGTTGGCGATAAGTACGGTTCTGTCGGTCATAGGACGCTGTGACTTTGGGTCAATAAGCTCTGAGAATTCCTCAAGAACCTGGCTCATCTCGTTACCACGCTCACCGCAACCGACATAGATGATGATATCGGCGTCGCACCATTTTGCAAGCTGGTGCTGAGTCATTGTTTTACCTGTACCGAAACCGCCCGGAATAGCTGCTGTACCGCCCTTTGCAATAGGGAAGAGAGTATCAATAACTCTCTGACCCGTGATAAGCGGAACAGATGATGTAAGTCTTTCCTTAACAGGACGGGAAGTTCTGATTGGCCACTGCTGACAAAGGGTAAGGTTGTGCTCAACGCCTTCGTCATCCTTGATTACAACAACTGTATCAAAGAGCTTGTAGTCGCCGTTGGGGTTAACCTTTACTACTTCACCCGAAAGCTCAGGCGGAACCATAAGTCTGTGTTCAATGATAGGAGTTTCGGGGAGAGTAGCGTAAATTTGACCGCCCTCAAGCTTGTCACCGACTTTGACCTTCATTGTAACATTCCACAGCTTCTTGTCATCAAGAGCAGAAACCGAAGAACCACGGTTAATAAACGCACCTGCTTCTTCTTCAATAGCCTTCAGCGGTCTTTCAATACCGTCAAAGATGTTATCAATAATACCGGGGCCGAGAAGAACATTCATAGGAGCACCGGTACCCTCAACGGGATCGCCCGGTTTAAGTCCTGTTGTTTCCTCATAAACCTGAATAGTTGTGATGTCGTCTGTAATACCGATGATTTCACCGACAAGCTTTTGCTTGCCTACATGAACCATTTCCATCATCTCAAAGCTGTCGGTATTTTTTACGGTAACAACAGGTCCGTTTATTCCATATATAACATTGTTGTTTTCCATATTATTACCATCTCTTTCAAAAGAAATTAACAGTCAGCAAGATTAAAGCACACTCAGTCCGGAATTTTCAATAAACCATTCTTTCTGTGCATAGAGCTTGCTGTCAAGAGTTTCATCGGCAACAATATTCATTGCCTTGCAAAAGCCTTTGATTCCGCCGATTTTAATTGATTTGTCAGCAACAACCTCGGTGCTTCCTGCAAAAACTGCCTTGATTTTGTCTGAGTTCTTCATATCTCTTTCGTTGACATAAACAACACAGTCGTTGTCTGCAAAAAGCTTAGCAACTTCCTTTGCACTTTTTACAAGGCTGTTTGAGTAATCTGATGTTTTTGTGTATTCAACAAGCTTTTCTTCAGCCTTTTTAAATACGCTTTTAGTCATTTCAGCTCTCTCGAGAAACAGTTTTTTCTGACCTTCCTGAATTTTCTTTGCAAGAATACCAGTCTGTCTGTTTCTTGATTCTTCAAGTTTGTCCTTGATATATTTTTCGCTGTCATGTCTGCCTTTTTCGGTTGCCTCTTTCAGCTTTTCTTCTTTAAGCTGAGCAACCTCTGTCTGCATGGCACTTCTTTGTTCATCAGCATATTTTTTAATGGCTTTCAGAAAGTTATCTGTTTTGTTTTTGGAGTTTTCCATTAAAAATAACCTCCCTGAATAAATTCAGATATGTGATAATTACAGCTTTACGCCGATTGCGTCCTGAACATATTTTGTAATACTGTCCTTGGTTCTTCCGTTACCGTGACGGTCGGGAATTTCAACAATAAGCGGCTGTTTGCGGTTAAGCTTGAGGTCATAAATAAGGTCGGGACAGAGTGAAACAAGTGTTTCCGTAATAAGAATAACTGCAATATCATCCCTGTTCACAGCCTTTTCAAGCTCACTGCGTACCTCATCCTCCTGATGAACAACTACGCCTTCAATACCTGCAAATCTCATACCCATTTTGGTATCGACATTATCACTTATAAGAAAAAATTTCATAATAATCAATCCTTAACGAAACTTAAATCGCTTAAATTATCTTGCAAAGATAAGAAGAATTGAAACGAGCATACCGTAAATAGCGATACCTTCACCAAGTACAACGAAGATGATTGCTTTACCGAATGCCTTAGGATCTTCACTTGTAGCACCGATAGCGGCAGGAGCAGCGTTACCAACGGCAATACCGCCGCCGATACATGAAAGACCTGTTGCAAGAGCGGCACCGATATATGCAAGACCGTCAGCCATACCCGATGTAGCTGCAGCGGCATCACCTGTAGCAGCACTTGCTACGATAGGGCATACCATGCAGAATGCAAATACAGCAGCGAATGAGCAAATCTGAGTAAGAACTGTTTTCTTTCTGTTCTTTCCATGCTCAAAAGCCTTTACTGCAAGAATTGCAGACGCACAAAGGAATACTACCGGAACAGCTAACATAATTAAATTGAATAACATAATAATACCTCCAAAAAATTATCAATCAATATTTAATTTAACAGGTTCGTAAGGTCTGCCTTCACCGGAATAGAAACGGCTGAACATCTCGTAATATTCAAGTCTTAACACCTGAATTGCAACAAGAAGCGCCTCAAGAACCATTACAAAAACATTACCAAAAACAACTACGGGCCAGTATGCTACTGCGGGAGCTGTTTGGGCAAGTACGAAAACAACCGTCATCATACCTGCGTGTACAAGAACGAATGCACCGACTCTTAAAAAGCTTACCGTGTTTGTAACATACTCAAGCAAAAATTCGATTGACTCGATAGCATGCTCAAGAATATATCCGCCCCAGCTTTCGGGCTGCCAGTCTTTTTCACCGGTGATAAGAAGTCCGAGAGGCTCACCAAAGAAGATGAGCAGATAGGGGAGAACGATAAGGCAAAGAATGTATGCAAGGGAAAATACCTGCAGACCCAATACGAGCTGTCCTGCAACGCCGAAAATAATTGAACAGTAGAATACAAGACCTGCGCAACCGCTTGATCCGAACAAGGCTCTTCCCACATCTCCCTGCTTGAAGGAACTGTAAATATTAAGTCCCATAGCAACCACAACAAGCGAAATACCTATTGCAACAGCCGCAAGAAGAATCATTACAATTGAGCCTGATGACATTACTTCAATCGGTTTTTCATCAAGTCCGAAGAGTGCCTTGTAAAGAGGATCGAGCACATGCTCAAATCCGAACACACTTCCGAACACACAGCCGAATATCGCAGAAGAAATTCCGCACGGCACAAGAATCTTACCGATTTTCATTTTCCTGAGTTTCCACATAAGCGCACCGACAATTGATACACAAATGCCCTGACCGAGGTCAGCAAACATTATGCCGAATATAATGACATAAGTGATAGCGATAAAGAGTGACGGATCAATTTCGTTATATTTCGGAACACCGTACATCTCCGTGTAAAATTCAAACGGTTTTGCAAGGAAACAGTTTTTTAGTTTGACAGGCGGCGATTTTGCAATCTCCGTCTTGCCGTCTGAAAAATCTACATTGACGCTGGCAATTTTTTTGAGTCTGCGTCTGAGAGGCTTAGCATCCTCTGTAGGAACCCAACCTACAATGATAAAGCTTTTGCTGTATTGCAATGCTTTTGTGCGGATTTTGGCATAAAGATTAAGCTCCTCAAGCTTAGAAAGATATTTACAGATTCTAACCTCATACTTGTCAACATAATCGTCAACGCGCTTCTGAGCTTCTTTAAGCTTTTCCTCAAGATGGGGAATAAGGCTCTCAAGTTTTTTCAGATGAATTCTCGGTGTGTCATTAACTCCGAGAACATCACATTTTTCAAAGTACAATCCTGAAAAGATTCTGTCAATTTCCTCGGTTTTGTCTATCGGAGCAAAATAAACGCCCCAATAATGTGATTTATCCTCGGAACAGACAATAAAATCCACATAAGGATTATCTTTATAGGCTGAAAGCTTTTCAAAGCTTTCCTTAG
>ENA-OQNM01000905-OQNM01000905.1-human-gut-metagenome-genome-assembly--contig:-NODE-905-length-9988-cov-6.726397_pt1 | contig 9988 bp, 8 predicted proteins | sample MGYA00242632_ERZ504886 | MGnify/ENA primary metagenome ERZ504886 (study PRJEB26092, sample SAMD00036424) | human gut metagenome | host: Homo sapiens | study: EMG produced TPA metagenomics assembly of the... | reverse complement strand
ATACAGCGTTGTAATTCTCGGTATCTTTGCAATTCTCGTTGCTTTCGGCGTAAAAGATATAAAACCAAAGCCGAGCAAAGTAATATGCACCCTGCTTTGCGTTGTAAATATCGGCTGTCTTGTTGCAACAGGATTGTTTGAATATAATCCGTCAATGGCAAATTTTCGTGAAAGATTCAGTTCTCAACAGTCAGAATCAGACACTTTTGTTTACTGCGACAGTGCATTCGGAATTATGTCGTATTATTATCCGAACAACACCCACCTTTGCACCTACAAAGAAAACTGGTTTGAGGCATTTGAAAATGTTGAATGTATAAACAAAAATGAAATTGCAGACAAAGTTGACCCAAATCATAAAATTTGGTTTGTAAAAAATGAACTCACAAAAATGCCAAAATGCATTAAAAGTAATTTCAAGTATAAAAAGATTGATTCTTTCCAATGTGACTTCAATAAATTTGACCTATATTTACTTATTCTAAAGTAAATATAGGTCTTTTGTTTAAGGTATAAATGCAGAAATTAAAACTAATTTGCCTCTTATTTTCTGTTTTCGTAGTCCTTGTCTATCTCATCACTCCAAGACGATGAAAGCGGTCTGCTTTTTCTGAAATTGCACACGGTTTTCGATACTGCGTCAAAAACAACAGCCGTACCCTGACCGTCAGCGTGATAATTAACGGAGCGGTCGGAATTGATTCCAAAATGCTTAGCGGTTTCAACGGAATCAATGTTAGCTCCGATAAAAAGAAATTCCCAGCCGTAGCGATTTTTCTGACGCTCAATCATTTTCTTGACCTTATTGCTTGAATAAATACGGCTTGCGTTCTCCATTCCGTCGGTCATAATCACAAACAAGGTGTGTTCGGGAACATCTTCTTCTCTTGCATACTTATGAATGTTGCCAATGTGATGAATTGCACCGCCGATAGCGTCAATGAGTGCAGTTGAGCCACGAACCGTATAATCGTTTTCAGTCATTTTTGAAATTTCAGACAATTCAACCCTGTCGTGAAGAACCTCGGTTTCGTGATCAAACAATACGGTTGAAACATAGCACTTGCCGTTCTGTCTGCGTTGCTTTTCAATAAGCGAATTAAATCCGCCGATTGTGTCCTGTTCAAGTCCTGACATTGAACCGCTTCTGTCAAGAATGAATACCAACTCTGTAATGTTGTTTTTCATAGTTGTTACCTCCAAAAGTAATTAAGTTTTTTATCTTGACTTAATCATATAACTTTCGGGATAACATATGGTCGCCTGAAATGCGACATTTACTGACCCAACAAAACTTGGTCAAATTCAAATAAAGCCTCGTTTACAGTAAAAATATCATACTCGCCCTTTTGAATAAAATATTCAATGATAACATCAAATTTATTCGAGTGCGAAAGTGCATAGCCGGCCTTTTGGAGCATTTCCTTAGTTTCATCAAGCGACAGTTCAAGTGCAACGGCAAAGGCAATTGCGGTAGTTTTCTTAGGTTTATAGTTGACATTGTTTCTTATTTTAGAAAACAGCTTGCGGTCAACATTCGCCTTTTTATAACACTGAGAATCCGTAAGACCTTTTTCGTCAATTTTACGCAAAAGCATCTGAGAAAAGCTTTCATCAAGCTGATTTACAACATCAGCTAAATTCAAAGCTGCGGTTTGCATTGGATAAGTCTCCGGCTGTCTTAAAAGACGGGATAATCCACGACTGCGGTTTTCGGAATAGTGCGTTTCAACATAGTGTTCGTCAATGTATTCGGCAATATCACGAACAAGCTTTTTGCTGACACGGAATCCGTCTTTGTCAAACACAACAATATAAACAAGCATATCGTTGTCTGCAAGAAATTTACAGATTTCGTTGATTGCCACCTGTAATGCCTGTTCTTTCGGATAGCCGTAAACCCCCGATGAAATCAAAGGAAAGGCAACCGATTCGCATTCATAAGCCTTTGCAAGCTGCAACGAGTTACGATAACATGACGAAAGCAGTTCTTCCTCATGATAATTTCCGCCTTGCCATACAGGGCCGACCGTGTGAATAACATACTTGCAGGGCAGTTTGTACGCACCCGTGATTTTCGCCTCACCCGTTCTGCAGCCGCCAAGTTTTCTGCATTCATTTAGCAATTCGTGCCCCGCCGCACGGTGAATCGCACCGTCGACACCGCCTCCGCCAAGCAACGAATTGTTTGCCGCATTAACAATTGCGTCACATTTCATCTTAGTTATATCATTCCGAACAATCTGCAACGGCATAATAATCACCTCCCAATATAAAAACTGACTTGTAATTCAATTATATAGCAATGCATATTAAATATCAATAACAAATATACAAAGCAGCCCCCTTTTGGGAGCTGCTTGTATTTGTAATTTATTAAAATTCTTCGTATGTTTCTGTGCCGTCAGACCATTTGATTACATAGTAACCGTGACCTGAACCGTCACAATCGTACACTGCCTGCTTTGAAACAACAGTCTTGCCCTGTGAAGCCTGACTTGACTGAGCACTGCTGCTCTGCTGTGGTTTCTGCGACTGCTGTGTCTGCTGTGACTGATGAGGAGCTTCAACAGCACTGCTCTGTACCGCTGTGCCTACGGTTACAATCTTATTTACAGGCTCTTTCGTAACCTTTTCGCTTACCTTTTCTTTTGACTTTTCCTTGCCGTCAACATACTTAACCTTGTATGTTACAGTTTTTTCGCCCTTTACGCCTTCCTGTGTAACCTGAGTTTCTCCCGACGCAAGCGAACTGCTTTCCTGTTCTTCCGTCTTGTAGTCAACGCTTACCTTTTCGGTTTTTGTCTTGTACTCAACACGCTTAACAACAACCTTGGAACCTTCCTTGATTTTCTCATCAAGCTTTGGCGAAACTTCATCATCCTTGCCGAGATTTACTTTCTGCTCCTCAAGGAATGCCTTTACTGTTTCAGCCTGAGTTTTGCACTTGGTTGTTTTTCCGTCAACTGTAAGACTCACTTCAATGCTGTTTGTAAGAGTAATTGTCATACCGTCCTTGAGGTATGATGCCTTGTCAGCATCGCATGATACGCTATCATCAAGCTTAAAGCCTGCCTTTTTAACAGCATCCTCAACAGTACCGCCTACAAGCTCAACTGTCTTTTCATCACTGCCGTTTTTAACGGTTACCTTTGCATAACGATTTACTGTGATTTCTGTCTTGTCGCCAAGCTTTTCATCAGCCTTTGGCTCTGTTTCGTCCTTATCGCCAAGCTTGATTTCAGCCTTTTCGAGTATTTCTTTTACAGTCATATCCGTGTTACCGTCTGCCTCGGTTGTAACGCCTGAATCGTTAATTTTAACCTTTACATCAGACCCGCAGCCTGACACGCAAAACATCGTTGCACAAATTGCAAGAACCAAAGCAATTACACCTAAAACTGATATTGGCTTTCTTTTCATTTTAATCTCTCCTGTATAATATCATATTAAATATCGGCTTGCTGAATATCTGCTGTTTTTGTTGCAGTTTTAAGATATTCACTGCCGTTTTTTATTACTATGCTGACATCAACCGAATCGGGGTTCATATATTCCGTAGGGATATATGCCTGATAACCGTAATCCGTATCGTCATTTGATATTGTAAATGCCTCAAATGCTCTTTGACCACCGTTGTTGTCTTTTACAAGAACAATAATTTCACTGTTATCCTTGCAAAGCTCTTTATCAACACTGCCCGAAACATTGACATACTGCATATTGACTTCTGAAATTTTTGCATCAACCGTAAACTTATTGTCTACAGTCTTTGAGTTTTTCGGAATCGTAAACTCTCTTGCAGGAAGAACCGGCGGATTCTGTGCAAACCAAATGAGATTTCTCTCTGCAATTTCAAAAACAACAGTATCGCTGTTTCTCGACATAACCTCAAGCGAGAGGTTAATCGGGAATGCCTTTGTAAAATATGCCGAGTTGTAGGCATTTGCAAAGTAAGGCAAAAGTGCGTTGCCGAACGAGTCACGATACATAAACAAATTGCCTGTTGCCTTATCATTCTGAGTTGCAATCATAGCCTCCTCAACACTCTTTGTCGGAGTGACATATGAATAGGTTTGATTGATATCAAAATCAAAATTGTACTCCGGCTGTTGTGTTGACGGATAAAGCATATTGCCAAGGTCACCGTAAAAGTTCTTTGACCTGCTTGCCGCTGCATTCTCATAGGTTTCATGGGTTTTGCCGAGCTTGTCAAGAATCTCGTTGTATGCAATTAATGCGCCCTTATTGTTCCAGTGTGAATCCTGTTCAAGGTAAAGCGTTTCATCGTAGCTTTTAAGTTTTGTAAGCAAGTCACAATAATTCAGCTTGCTGTCCTTGAGTGAAGAAGTAAAGTTTTTAAGATTGCTATCGGAACTTTCCTTTTTACCGTAATAGTAAGGCATATTTTCGGAATAGAGTGTATTTTTGTTCGGTGCAACCGTAAACAGGAACTTAACATTCATTTCTGTGAGATAATTCTGAGTAATCTCAAGGTTATGTCTTGTATTGAACAAAGCACGATCTGACATCAAATTTCTGCCGAGATAGTTATCAAGCGTTGCAGAATAGAAAAGCCAGTTGTCATTTCCGGCAGTAACCGTGTCAACATTCGATACACCGAAAACCTTTGACTGAATTTCCGCATCAGCCGACATTATCTGCGGTCTTAATGCGTAATGGGTTGAAAAGTAATCGCCAAGCTGTTGAAGATACTCTTCGTTAAAGCTGCCGTTTTCGGTTTTGACTGACGGAAGCTTTGTCTGCTGTTCATTACCGATTGCCTCGTTGCTCGGAGCAACAATCATTCCTGCAAACGGAATAACACAACACAAAAGACAGGCGGTTGTAAAAATTACAGAAAATACTTTTTTCTTCATATTGCCGCCTCCTTAAAATCTGAAATAGATGAACGGATTGTAGGAAGTTCCCGACAATCTGATTATGCACCATATGAGCATGGCAAATGCAAGCACATACAGCACTGTTTGAGCCACATTCTGCTTTTTGCTGACAAGTGCGGTTGCAGAACCGTTGATTCTGAACTTATCTGCAATCGGTTTGATTGGGGCACAGCCTATAATCGCAGCAACAAGCATAACTATAAACCACGGTGTGAGCTGAGTGAGTGCAAGCGAAAGTGACTTATCTGTGATATTAAAGCCGGCAAACATATTGCCTATAAAATCAAAGCCCTGACCGATAGTGTCGGCTCTGAATATTACGAAACCTACTGTTACCGCAAGCAATGCGTAGATGTGATTTATAACCTTCGGAAGTCTGCCGAGAATCGGTATAAACTCTTCGAGAAGAAGGAAAACACCATGATACAGACCCCAAATTACAAATGTCCAGCTTGCACCGTGCCAAAGACCTGTGCAGAAGAAAACAATGAGTCTGTTGAGCACTGCTCTCATTCTGCCCTTGCGGTTGCCGCCGAGAGGAATATAAAGATATTCCTTAAACCATGTTGAAAGCGAAATATGCCACTTCCTCCAGAAATCCTTAACGCTTACCGCACCGTAAGGATAATTGAAGTTTTCCTTAAAGTCAAAGCCAAACATTTTGCCAAGACCGATTGCCATATCGGAATAACCCGAAAAATCGTAATAGATTTGGAAAAGATATGCCAAAGCACCGAGCCAAGCCGTTACAACGGAAAGATAATCGTTACCTGCATTGAAAATAATGTCCGCTGTCTGTCCCATTGTGTTTGCAATGAGAACTTTCTTTGCAAGTCCGCAGATAAAACGGCGCATACCATCTGCAATCTTTTCGGCAGTCTGCTCTCTGTCAACAATCTGCTCACTGATGTCCCGATATTTAACAATAGGACCGGCAATAAGCTGCGGGAAAAATGTTATGTAAAGAAGTACATAGAGGTAATTTTTCTGTACATCAACCGTTTTGCGGTAAACATCAATCACATAGGACAAAGCCTGAAATGTAAAGAATGAAATACCAATCGGCAAATCAATCTGCGGAACAGGAATTGCAAGTCCTGTAACCGAGTTGAGTGATTCTACAAAGAATCCCGAATATTTGAACACGGCAAGTATTCCGAGATTGATAACAACAGCAAGGACAAGCACCAATTTTCTCTTTGCGTTTTCATTTGCTACAAGCCTTGCACAGATATAGTTCAAAAGTGAACTGAATATCATCAGCAAAACATAAACAGGCTCGCCGTAAGCATAGAAAATTAAGCTTGCAACAATAAGAAGTCCGTTTCTGAACTTCAGCGACGGCACTAATGTGTAAAGCAAAAATACCGTCGGAAGAAAAATACATAAAAATACTAATGAGCTAAATACCATTTACTGTCTCCGATAACCAAATAACTATATTTTTACATGCATCCATGAATATCCGCTTGCAATAGCTGCCTTATAATTCGGGTCTTTTGTGGTGTTGTAGTTAAGTGCATAGTAATCTTTGGCGTGATGTCTGCTCCACTCGGGGTCATAAACCAAGCCGTCAACCTCTGCCCAGCCGTGACCGCCGCTGTTGCAGCAATACACATTTTTGTAGCCGATAGCTTTTGCCATATAAGCAAATGCCGCACCGTAGCTAAAGCAGTTGCCTGCACCGTCAACAAACATATCGTTTGCGTAGATTATCGGCCAATCGCTTCCGTGATAATGAGGGATTCTCGGATTGAGTTCCTTGTAAGCATTCTTTGTATAGTTAAAGCAAGCCTTAAGCTTCTGCGATTTGCTCATACTTTTGTTGGTAACTTTAGCAACTACCTTCAAGGCTCTGAAAAGAGTTTTATCGGATTTTGTTTTAACCTTAGTTGCCTTGCCGCTCATTACATTCCAGTCTTTACCGTTCTGAGTAATACCGTTACTGTATGAAAAGTCAATTTTGCCGTTCTTATCGGCATAGTACCAGCCGTCCTTATCAGAACCTACTATACCGTTTTTCTGAAGGACACCGGATGTATTGTAGTAATATTTATTTCCGTTAATTGTCTGCATACCTGTGCGCAGAACACCCTTGACAAAGGTCAGTTTTTTGCCGTTCACTGTAACCGTACCGTTGGCAAGCTCTCCGTTGCGATAATACTTTGTTTTGTCAATATACGAGCTTATGAGATTGCCCTTTTCGTCAAGACAACGCAATGTGTAGGCTATAACTGTATTTTTTCCCGCTGTTGTGTCAACAAATGAATTGTCGGTTGTACTGACAATTCTGCTCCATGAAGAGCCGTACGATTTTCTGTAAAGTCTGTAACCGTCAGCACCCGAAACACTCTTCCAACTGATAAGATTTCCGTTTTCAGCCTTTGATACGCTTGAAATTGCAGGCGGAGCGAGGAAAAGATTTGTCTTTCCTGTTTTTGAAAATCCGCTTACAAACTTGTCTTTTTTATCAAGACATCTTACAGTGTAAGTATACTTTTTTCCGTTGGTAAGCTTACCGTGTGTATAGCTTGTTGATGTAGTTGTGGTAAGTCGTTTCCAACTGTTGTTTTTAAGGTAATACACTCTGTACTTTGCCGCACCATTACACTTTAACCAAGTGATTTTTGAACCTGTGGCAGTATTCTCAATCTTTGTGACTGTCGGCGCTTTTACATATGTAATACCTTTTCCGCTGTTGAAATAGCTAATGAAATTATCTTTCTTATCAAGTGCTCTGATTGTATATGTGTAGCTTACACCTGATGTGGCAGTTGTGTCGGTAAATGAACCGTTCTTAGTACTGCCTATGCGTGTCCAACTTGTGTTCTTTGTTTTTCTGTAGACACGGTAGTTTGGAACATAGCTGTTTTTGCTCCACTTAATTTTTACACCGCCGTCAACATTTTCAATTGAACTGATAGCAGGAGGAGCAATAAAAACATTTGAATAGCCGTCCCGATTGAAGTCGCTTACAAAATTATTCTTTTTATCCAATGCTCTTACGGTATAAACATATGTTGTGTTATTTTTAAGAGAATTGTGTGTAAAGCTTGTAGTCGTTGTTTCTCCGACGCGACTCCAAGAGCTTCCGTTACGAACATATACTCTGTATTTAGTCGCTGAATCGTACTTACTCCAGCTTATCTTTGTACCTTTTGCAGTGTTTGAAAAGCTTGTAATTTCGGGATAATTTACGATTACAGGCTCTGTCGGTTCTACAGGCTGAGTCGGATAAATTGGATTTGTCGGCTCAATCGGATCTGTCGGATAAATTGATGTTGTAGGTTCAACAGGAATTGTTACATCTGCCGTAACCGATGTTTCAGGAACGCTCTCGCTTGTATCAAGTGCATATGCACCTACAGGGAGTCCTGAAAAAGCCATTGTTACTGCAAGTACTGCAGCGGCTGATTTGAAAAACTTTCCTTTCATAAAATCCTCTCCATTTAAAAAATTAAAAAACTAATCCCCGATTTACATTGCAAATCGAGGATTACAATTATTTATTTTGCCTCTCACAATGATGTAATAATTATACAAATTTATTCCATATATGTCAAGAATTTACAAAAATTCATTAGCTTTGACTAAATAAATTTTATATATTCACACCATTATTTCCATACAGCCTTACCGTTCTCAATTGTTACCTCACATTTCACATGAGGATTAAGAGTCCAGTAATGCTTTTTCATCATATACGGCTTATAATCGGGAACTTTATAACCCGGAAGCTGTGCATCGGGATCACAGATAAGCCACTCTCCGTTAACAAGCACCTCTACCCAACCGTCGAGGACTGCCGAGTACATCACCGATTACAACTCTTGAGCGATAACCTGCGATTCTCGCCGTGCAGGCAAAAGCAGCGGCATATCTAAAGCAATTGCCCTTTTTATTCTTAAATAGGTCAATTGCAAGTGCAGGCAAATCAGAGGCTTTCTTCGGGTGGTCATAGGTACGGTGGTACGGGAAGTTCTTTGCCATATATAAGAATCCTGACTTCATCTTTTGATCAAGAGTATCACCCTTGCAATAAGTCATCATATATTCTGCGGCAAGACGCATTTCTTCGCTTTCACAACAAACACCGTTCTTGTCGACATAGTACCAACCTTCTCTCTTTGAACCGACAATTGTATTTTTAACAACCATGCCCTTTGAGTTGTAGTAGTACCTCTTGCCGTTGATTTTCTGATAACCCGAACGAAACAATCCTTTGTCAAAATTATAAGTTTGACCGTTTACTGTAATTTTTCCGTCAGCAAGCGCACCGTTGTGATAGTACTTTGTATTTGAAATGTATGAACTGATAAGATTACCGTTCTTGTCAAGGCAACGCAATGTGTATGAATAGACATTACCCTTTTTAGCAGAAGTGTCTGTATATGATGTTCCTTCGCATACATCGGCAAGTCTGCTCCATGATGTGTTTACGGTCTTTCTGTACAATCTGTAGCCTGCAGCTTTCGGTACACTCTTCCACTTAACAAGATTTCCTTTTCCGGCTTTTGAAACCTTTGAAATTGCAGGCGGTGCGATAAATGTATTGCGTGTGCCGTTTTTATCGTAACCGCTTGCAAAATTGCCTTTGCTGTCAAGACATCTTACAGTGTAAGTGTATGTTGTACCGTTTACCAGCTTATCATGTGTATAACTTGTTGATGTTGTTGTGCCAAATGTTTTCCAACCTTTTTTGCTGTCAAGATAATACACCTTATATTTTGCAGCACCATTGCACTTTTCCCAACTGATTTTTGAACCTGTTGCAGTGTTTTCAACTTTGACAATTGAGGGAGTTTTTACAAAAGTGATACTCTTGCCGTTATTGAAATAACTTGCAAAATTACCATCTTTATCAATACATCTGATTGTGTATGTGTATGCGACACCTGACTGAACATTTGTATCCTTTAAATGTATTGCTTTCAGTATTGCCGATACGAGTCCAACTTGTATTTTTAGTCTTTCTGTAAACACGGTAACTGTCAGCATCTTTAAGGGTATTCCACTTGATTTCAACACCGCCGTTAATATTAGCAAGTGACGAAATTTTAGGAGGATTCAGAAAAATATTGCTT
>ENA-OQNM01000904-OQNM01000904.1-human-gut-metagenome-genome-assembly--contig:-NODE-904-length-10001-cov-3.367025_pt1 | contig 10001 bp, 8 predicted proteins | sample MGYA00242632_ERZ504886 | MGnify/ENA primary metagenome ERZ504886 (study PRJEB26092, sample SAMD00036424) | human gut metagenome | host: Homo sapiens | study: EMG produced TPA metagenomics assembly of... | reverse complement strand
CCGTTCGCCACTCGCTCGAGAAAGCAAGCTCTCTCTCGCTCGTTCGACTTGCATGTGTTAGGCGCGCCGCCAGCGTTCGTCCTGAGCCAGGATCAAACTCTTTATAAATGATATTTATCACTTAAAAGTGTTAAATCTTGTTTCGCTCAGCACGCAATCGCTTGCGTCCTGTGTGAATTACTTTGTTTGGAATTGTTTAACGTGTTTTTCCAACACGAAAATAGGTTCCGTTACAAGTTTTTCGATATTGTTCAATTTTCAAGGTCCTGTAGCGCCTCAGCCAAGTGGCTGACAGCTTGTTTATTTTATCACAGAAGTGATTTTTTGTCAAGCTCTTTTTTCGAAGTTTTTCGTTTCTTATCGAACTTGGAGCGTTCTCCGTTTCTCGGCGCTGACCGGAACTTTCGGACGTCTATTGGTTCTTTTCGCTTTACTTCCAGCTGAGACTCAGAAGTCATTCTTTTGTCTCAGCGCTTGGCGCTCAAGTATAATACCATACGCCGGGCCGCTTTGCAAGCCTTTTTTACAAGTTTTTTGCTCTTTTTTTGCTTTTGTATACATCCGCCAGTTTTTCACTTGAAATCAGTCCCTGCTTTGACACCCGTTCAGCACGCCTGCGATGTGCTGTCCCTCCCAGTGGGAGGGGGCGTTGCACTATATATAATAAGAAGAGCATCTGCTGCCTTCACCGGGCAAACGGATGCTCTCTTATATATGATAGTTACTTCTGGGCATACACCTGCTTGAGGTGTTCCGTGAGCTTCATATTCTCACTATAGTCCACCGGTACCACGATGACGCTGGGGACATCCTGTTTGAAAGCCTCTTCCAGCGTGGGGATAAGCTCCTCTGCCTTCTCAACACGATAGCCCTTGCAGTGCATAGCCTCTGCCAGCAGCTTGAAATCGGGATTCGAAAAGTCCACATAGCAGTGCTCGCCGCCGAACTGCTCCTGCTCTTTCCACTTGATGAGGCCGTAGCTGGAATCCTCCCAGATGAGGGTCACAAAAGGCACATGCTCCCGCACCGCTGTTTCCAGCTCCTGACTGTTCATCATGAAGCCTCCGTCGCCGCAGACCGCCAGCACCTTTTTCTCCGGATAGAGAAGCTTTGCCGCGAACGCGCCCGGGATGGAGAAGCCCATGCTGGCGAAGCCGTTGGAGATGAGGCAGGTGTTGGGCTCATAACAGTCGTAGTGGCGGGCGATCCACATCTTATGGGCGCCCACATCGCTGACCACGATGTCGTCGCGGCCCATGACCTTCCGCACATCGGCGAGGATGCGCGCCGGCTTCATGGGGCAGCTGTCGTCCGCCGCCATTGCCTCATGCTCTGCCACCATCGTCTGGCGGAGAGCCAGTGCAAATTCCGGCTCACCGGTGCGGTGGGCGCAGCGCAGGATCTCATACAGGCTTTCTGAAATGTCGCCCACCACTTCCACAGCGGGCTGATACCGCTTGTTGACATCGGCGGGGGCGCTGTCGATGTGGACGATGGTCATATTCTCCCGTGCGCCCCACTTGGCCGGTGCGCACTCCACGATGTCGTAACCGATCGCGATGACCACATCCGCCCGATCGAAGAGCTGGTTGACATAGTCTTTCTGCGGGATGCCGATGGTCCAAAGGCTGTACTTGTCGTCCATCGGGATGATGCCCTTGGCCATCATAGTGTTGACCACCGGGATGTGCAGGCGGTCAGCCAGCTCGGTGACAGCAGCGGCGGCATGGCCGCGCACCGCACCCGCGCCTGCAAGGATGACCGGATTTTTCGCCTCACTGATGATTTTTCCTGCCGCTGCAATGTGGGCCGGGTCGGCATGACCTCATGCATCTGCTGGCGCTTGAGCGGCACGGCGTCGGCGGGCATTTTTGCAATATTCTGGGGCAGGTCGATATGGGTCGCGCCCGGCTTGCCCTTTTCGGCGTGCTTGAAGGCCAGCCGCACGATCTCGCCCACCGTGTCGGGGCGGATGATCTGCTTCGAGCGCTTGGTGATAGGCTCAAACATCGCGGTCAGGTCAAGGTACTGGTGGCTGGTGAGCTGCATCCGGTCGGTGCCGACCTGGCCCGTAATGGCCACCAGCGGCGCACCGTCCAGATAAGCATCCGCCACACCGGTGACAAGGTTGGTGGCACCGGGGCCAAGGGTGGACAGGCAGACGCCGGCCCGGCCGGTCAGACGGCCATAGACATCCGCCATAAAGGCCGCACCCTGCTCGTGGCGCACCGGGATGAAGCGTATCTTGCTGTCCCGAATCGCAAACATCAGATCCAGCGTCTCTTCGCCCGGAATGCCAAACATCACATCAACGCCCTCAGCCTCCAGACAGTCCACCAGCACCTGCGCAGTCGTTTTCATTTCCTTCATTTTCTTTCCCTCCCAAAACGAAAAAGGCAGCGCAGCCCCATGCGGGCCACGCTGCCTTTGCTGCGCTTATTGTAAACGATTTTCGGTCATCCCGCAAGTGCAAATTTCCACAAAAAGCGGCTTGCTTTCGGTTTTTGCTCCGGCAGGCTTGACAAGCAGCGGGGCAGGCCGTATGATGAAAGTATCTTTTTGCAGTGAGGTAGTTATCATGTCCAGCATCACCATCCGCGGCTGCTGCATCGGCGCAGGCCGTCCGAAAGTCATCCTGCCCATCGTCGCCCGCACAGAGGACGATATTCTCCGTGAGGCTAGGCGGCTGTCCGCGCTGAAGGCCGACTGCATCGAGTGGCGGGCCGACTGGTTTTCTGATGCTCTGGATGCTGCCGCACGGAAGCGGGTGCTGTCCGGTCTGCGAGCAGCGCTGGGCGAAAAGCTCCTGCTCGTGACCTTTCGCACCAAAGCAGAGGGCGGAGAAGCCTCCCTGACGCGGCAGCAATACGCTGATTTCTGCGGCACGGTCTGTGTCAGCGGCTGTGCCGATCTTCTTGACATCGAGTTCTTCCCGAATCGAGAAGGACTTCCGGCCCTCATCGGGCAGGCGCACAAGGCTGGTGTTGCAGTGGTTTGTTCCAGCCATGATTTCCACAAAACGCCGTCCCGGACGGAGATGGTCACACGCCTGACCGCCATGCAGCAGGCCGGAGCCGACCTGCCCAAACTGGCTGTGATGCCGAGCTCGCCGTCTGACGTCCTCGAATTGCTGGCCGCCACAGCAGAGATGGCAGAGCATCATCCCGAAACGCCCGTCATCACCATGAGCATGGGTGCGCCGGGTGCAGTGAGCCGCCTGTGCGGAGAGACGTTCGGCTCTGCCATGACCTTCGCCAACCCCGGGCAGGCCAGCGCGCCCGGACAGGTGGCGCTGGATGTAGTGAATGAAGTGCTGGACAGCCTGAGACTCGAGTAAAAAGCTCAATATCCCCCAGTAATTGCAGCAGCCCCGCTTTTCAGGCGGGGCTGCTGTTCATTTTCTCGAAAATTGTCTGATACGTCAAATTTCAACGGCCTTCATTGGCTATCTTTCCGGATTTTCGCGAGTTTTCTCAAAAACATTGACATTCTGTCGTCGAAATCATATCATTGTGTCATAAGAGATGAAAAGTGTTGACGCAAGTCGAAATTCATCGTTTCTACTCCACCTCAGTGAAATCGTGCCATACCGACAGGAGGTCCCGCCATGATGCAGTGTGTCAGACGATGCAGTTTTATTTGTGGAGCTGTTCTCAGCATCCTGCTCCTGCTCTGCAGCTGTCAGGCTGGGGCCGGGCAACTCATCCTGCCGGACAATGTTCCCTCAGAAAACACCTCCCAGGGAAAGAAGGAACTGCTCGCCGCCCTGAATCAGGAGTATTTCGACCAATTCAGTAGCCCCAACCATTTTATACAGGGCAGCGATGATGCTGCTAAAACTGTATTTTTGTACCTTAAGCAGTACTCCGGCGACGACATCAACAAAGCGGTCGAGGCCTTAACCGAAAATCCCAAAGATGACCGTGCGAACTGCGCCGACGATGTTCTGCGCATAATTTCTCCCTCGCCCAGCGAAACTTATTGGGTCAGTTATTCCTTCCTCTCTGCCGATATGCTGGAGGACGGTGTCCTGAAAGAAAATGCAGCGTTTGGCTCCGTTGCCAAAGATCTCATCGGCCATCGGCGTTTTCTTGTTCTCTCTGAAGCTTTTCATCCCGCCGCCAGCCAGAATGCCGGCTTTGCCGTCGGCGTCATCGGCGGTCAGGCGCTCGTTGTGGCTGTGTTCGTTTCCTGACAGCATTTTTCAAGACAACAAAAAAATGACCGCTGCGGTCTCCTGCTCCGCGGCGGTCATTCTCTCTGTCCACCCTATTGGGCGAACCATTTTATACTCTTATAATAAAGGATCCTGCCAACGCCTGTCAACCGAGAAAAAAGCTTGCTTTTTGTTGATTTTGCGCGGTTTTCACATTGTAAACTGCACTGCGCAGAATGCGGCATAGATGCAGAGCAGCGCCACACCCTGCACACGGGAGAGCTTTCCACGCACCAGCGCCGGGATGGTCAGCAGCGCCATCACCAGCAGCATCACGGGCAGCTCGAGCACCAGACTCGAGTTGATACCGAACAGGGTCGCACTCTGAGGGATCTCAAACGGTGCCAGTGTCACCGACATGCCGCTGACCAGCACGAGGTTGAAGACATTCGCACCCACGACATTGCCCAGCGAGAGGTCGCTGTGGCCCTTCATCAGCGAAGTAATGGCCGTGACCAGCTCAGGCAGCGAGGTACCCAGCGCCACGAAGGTCAGCGCGATGACCGATTCCGGCACGCCCATCGCCTGCGCGATGAGGGTGCCGTTGTCCACCAGCAGGTTCGCGCCCAGCGCGATGAGGGCTGCGCCCACCACCAGCAGCAGGACGATCTTTCCGATGCCCATCGGCTCTTCCTCATGCTCCGGCTCCGCCGGGGCATTTTTCATCTGCCAGACATTCGCCGCCATATAGGCCACGAACATCCCCAGCATCAGCAGGCCCATCGGACGGGTAAAGCGGCCCATGCCGTAAGCTGCCACGCAGTAGATGGCCGCAGCTGCAAAGAAGAAAGCCACCGGAACACGCAGGGGCTTCGGGTCCACCTTGCCGGGCCGCACGGCCACCGTAATGGCCGCGATGAGGGCCGTGTTGCAGATGACAGAACCGATGGCGTTTCCGTAGGCGATCTCGCCGTGGCCGGACACTGCCGAGATGGTGGACACCATCACCTCGGGCAGGGTAGTGCCGACGGACACCACCGTTGCGCCGATGAGCAGCTCCGGCAGATGGAATTGGCGGGCCAGCGCCGATGCGCCGTCCACGAACCAGTCACCGCCCTTGATAAGGCAGAGCAATCCCAAAAGAAACAGGATGCCGGGGATCATCATATCGTTCCTCCCAATATCTCTCCGGGCGCAAATCGCGCCGCATCACATAGCAAAAGCCGTATTGTATATGATACCAAATTTCCGTATGGAATACAACGCCCGTTAGAAACATTTTACTCCTATCCTGTATAAGGTGGCCAGAAACATAAAAAGCTCCCCGAAGGGAGCTTAAAAGCTTATTTACACCACTTTGCAAACTCTTCATCGGTACACTTGACGTAGTGGCTGCCGCTGACGAGGTGGCTGGTGCCTTTGCTGTAGTCGATGCCGGAAGCGGCATAGTCGTAAGTCTCGGCCACGCGGCGCTTTTCCACCACCGGGTTCGGCAGCGGGATAGCCGACAGCAGGCTCCGGGTGTAGGGATGAATGGGATTTGCGAAAATTTCTTCCGTGGTACCCGTTTCCAGCAGGTGGCCCAGATGGAGCACACCGATACGGTCGGAGATGTACTTGACCATGGACAGGTCGTGTGCGATGAACAGGTAGGCCGTGCCGGTCTCCTGCTGGATGTCCTTCATCAGGTTGACGACCTGTGCCTGGATCGACACGTCCAGTGCCGAGATGCACTCGTCGGCGATGATGAGCTTCGGGTTCATGATGAGGGCGCGGGCGATGCCGACGCGCTGGCGCTGACCGCCGGAGAACTGGTGGGGGTAGCGCTCAGCGTGCTCGGGCGCAAGGCCGACCTTCTCCAGAATTTTCTCCACCTTTTCGCGGCGCTCGTCCTGGGTCTTGTACATATGGTGGATGTCCAGGCCCTCGCCGATGATGTCCTCCACCTTCTTGCGGGGGTTCAGGGACGCCATCGGGTCCTGGAATATCATCTGCATCTGGGTGCGCAGGGTGTTGTTCTGGGCGTGAGTCAAACGTCCGCTGATGTCCTGCCCGTCGAAGGTGATCTTGCCTGCGGTGGGGTCATACAGCCGGATGATGCTGCGGCCGATGGTGGATTTGCCCGAGCCGGACTCACCCACCAGACCGTATGTCTCGCCGGGATAGATTTCAAAGCTGACATCGTCCACGGCCTTGACGGTGAAGTTCTTGTTCACCTTGAAATACTGCTTCAGTCCCTCGACCTTCAGAAGAGGGGTAGCGCTCTGTGCTGCCATTTACTCCGCCTCCTCTATCTTTTTTGCTTCTGCGCTCATACGGGCCACACGGTCTTTCAGCTCAGGCGGCATCTCCACCTTGGGAGCGCGGGGATCCAGCAGCCAGGTGGCTGCAAAGTGGGTGTCACTGATCTTGAACATGGGCGGGTCGCTCTCATCGTCGATCTCCAGCGCGTACTTGTTGCGGGGTGCAAAGGCGTCGCCGGCCTTCTCATGCAGCAGGTTCGGCGGCGAACCGGGGATGGTGTACAAACGCTCGTCGGCGGTATCGAGGTCGGGCATGGCCGACAGCAGGCCCCAGGTGTAGGGGTGGCGCGGGTCGTAGAAGATCTCGTCGATGGTGCCTGTCTCCACGATCTTGCCCGCGTACATGACATCGACGTAATCGGCCACCTTTGCCACGACGCCGAGGTCATGGGTGATGTAGATGACCGAAATGCCGCGCTCCTTCTGGATGCTGCGGATGAGCTCGAGGATCTTCGCCTGAATGGTCACATCCAGTGCGGTGGTGGGCTCATCGCAGATGAGCAGGTCCGGGTCGCAGGACAGCGCGATGGCGATGACCACGCGCTGACGCATACCGCCGGACAGCTGGTGCGGGTAGCTCTTCATCCGCTTTTCGGCGTCGGTGATACCGACTTCTTCCAGCAGCCTGAGGGCCTTCTGATATGCCTCAGCCTTGGGCATCTTGAAGTGCCAGAGCATCCCTTCCATGATCTGCTTGCCGATGGTCATGGTGGGGTCAAGGCTGGTCATGGGGTCCTGAAAGACCATGGCGATGCGCTTGCCGTTGATGTGGCGGCGGATCCACTTTTTATCTTTTTGCAGCAGATCGACGGTTTCAGGGCTGCCGTCGGCGTGATGGTAGCTGAACTGGATGCTTCCGCTGTTCACCTTGGCGTTCTGGGCCAGAATGCCCATGGCCGCCTTCATAGTGACAGACTTACCGGAACCAGACTCACCCACCAGCGCCACCGTCTCGCCCTTGTACAGGTCGATGTTCACGCCGCGGATGGCGTGGACGGGGCCGGCCGTCGTCTTAAAGGTAATATCAAGGTCTCGCACCGACAAGACCTGTTCTCTTTTCGTATCAGGCATGTTGTGCGCCTCCTTACATACTCTTCATCTTGGGGTCAAGTGCCTCGCGCAGGCCGTCGGCCAGCAGGTTGAAGCTGAGCATCAGCAGGCTCATGACCACGATGGGCGGGATGATCTGATAGGGATGGGTGGTGAAGCTGTTGTACAGCTCACTGATCAGGGAGCCCAGCGAGCACTGCGGCACCGGGATGCCCAGACCCACGAAGGAAAGGAATGCCTCGGTAAAGATCGCGGTGGGGATGCTGAACATGACCTGAGTGATGATGGGTCCGATGATGTTGGGCAGCACTTCCTTAAAGATGATGAAGAAGCTGCCGGCACCCAGAGTGCGGGAAGCCAGAACGAATTCCTGGTCCTTCAGCTTGAGCATCTCAGCGCGGGCGATGCGGCTCATGCCCACCCACTCGGTCAGCATCAGAGCGAAGATGATGGTGATCATGCCGGGCTGCAGCACCAGAAGCAGCAGCGTAACGATGACCAGACGGGGGATGCCGTTGGCAACTTCAAGAAAGCGCTGCATCAGCATATCCACCTTGCCGCCGAAGTAGCCCGAGATGAGGCCGTAGCTCATACCGATGACCATATCAATGACGGCAGCCGCCACGGCGATGATAAGGGAGACGCGGGCGCCTTCCCAGGTACGGGTCCAGATGTCGCGGCCATAAAGGTCGCTGCCGAACCAGTAGTAGACGTCATCCTTGCCTTTTTCGACATAGTTGTTGACGATCTTGGTACCGGTGGTCGTGCTCATCTTTTCGCTGCCGTCCAGAATGCCGAACTGCTCGATGCCGGGGACGCGAGGCGCGAAGTTCTTCTGGCTCAGATCCTGGCCGGAATAAGTATAAGCATTCATTCCCGGGCCAAAGACGGCCAGCAGCAGGATGATCATGATCATCACGAGGCCCAGCACGGCGCTCTTCTTGCGGAAGAAGCGGATGCGGACGTCTTTCCAGAAGCTCTGGGCCGCGAAGTTGGTATCCACCGCGATCTCAGCCGCGTTGTCCTTCCGGGCAAACTCTGCCTCGGTGAACTTGTGCTCAGGGTACAGTTCCTGCACGGCCTGCGTGATGGCTGCGGCGGTGCTTTCGCCGCCCAGTCGAATCGCTTTTTCTGCCATATCAGTCGTCCCCCTTTGCCAGACGGATGCGCGGGTCGATGATGCCGTACAGCAGGTCAACGACCAGCATGATGCCAATGTACATGGCGCTGTAGATGAAGCTCAGGCCGATGACCACGTTGTAGTCGTTGGACTGGATGGCCGTCACCAGCAGGCTGCCCACGCCGGGGATGGCGAAAATTTTCTCGACCACCAGCGAGCCGGTCATCAAATCAACGATGAGGGGAGCCAAAACCGTAATAATCGGAATGAGCGCATTGCGCAGGGCGTGGCGGAAGATCAGCGCCGGGCCGGAAATGCCCTTGCTCTCGGCCAGCAGCATATAGTCGGAGTCGAGGACTTCTATCATCTCGCTTCGGGTGAAGCGGGCGATGGATGCCATGGTGAACATGGACAGCGACACGCTGGGCAGGACACTCGAACCTAAGACATCCTTGGCGGAGAACAGCATCGGGAACCAGCGGAGCCTGAAGCCGAAGGTGTAGCTCAGGGCCAGTGCGAAAACGTAGGACGGCACCGACACGCCGATGACCGAGATGATGGTGGCAATGGTGTCGAAGATGGTATCCCGCTTGAGGGCAGCGATGATGCCCAGCACAAGGCCCACCAGAGCGCCCAGCGTGACGGCCATGCCGCCGATTTGAATCGAGATGGGCAGGCGGGACTGGATGAGCTGGGAGATGGGCGTATTTTTGGAGATGTTGTAGCTCACACCCAGATCGCCCCGGAGCATATTGCCCACGTAGCGGAAGAACTGGATGTAGATCGGCTGGTCAAGGCCGTATTTTGCATAGAGCGCAGCTCTCATATCGGCTGTCAGCTTTTCGTCGTTGAAGGGCGAGCCGGGCATCAGCTGCATCAGGATGAACAGCACCAGCAGGATGGCCAGCAGCGTAAACAGCGAGGTGAGGATACGCTTGAGCGTATATTTTTTCACGTCAGGTGAACCCCCTTTGGTTTTCCTGTCCGCGGTCAATCGTGCGCGGGCCGCGGACAGGCACAATGCCAAAAAGGCGCACAGTGGCTTTTGCGGGCCACTGTGCGGCCTTTGTTCAGCGTTTTTTCTTTAAGCGTTCTTTGCGGCCCGCTTGTACACACGGTTCAGAGCCACCGGGTGGAAATCCACGCCGGTAACGGCGCTGGAGATCATCTCGGCATTGCACTGGCCGTACAGCGGGAAGATGACTGCCTGCTCCAGAACGATGGCTTCTGCATCGTACAGAGCTGCCCAGCGGCCCTCGGGGTCGGTGCAGAGGTCGCCGGTGGTGCACTCCTCGATGATGGAGTCAAACTCGGCGTCGCTCCACAGACCGTAGTTGTTGGAGTTGCCGGTGACCCACATGCCCAGATAGGT
>ENA-OQNM01000901-OQNM01000901.1-human-gut-metagenome-genome-assembly--contig:-NODE-901-length-10013-cov-3.335424_pt1 | contig 10013 bp, 7 predicted proteins | sample MGYA00242632_ERZ504886 | MGnify/ENA primary metagenome ERZ504886 (study PRJEB26092, sample SAMD00036424) | human gut metagenome | host: Homo sapiens | study: EMG produced TPA metagenomics assembly of... | reverse complement strand
GTGGACATACCGTTCCACGCGTGGGAGCGATACGTCCAATAGCCGAGGGAATCGTACCCATACGCGTCAAGCCATTGCGGATCGTTGACTTCGGGGTACGCCTTGGCGAATTCCTTTGCCACCTTGTCGGAAATGCCGAAGGCGGCCGCATAGACCATATACCAGTTCCACATCACCAAATCGAGCGCACCACGGTCGGAGAAATTGGAGAAAATCCTCCATATAGCGTTTGAGTCCCAAGCATTCGCCGGCATAGGTCTGTCCGGATTCGGTGAGGCCTTCCTTGCGTCCGGTAGTTAAACAGAACGTGCCGACGCATGCGAACGCGCCGCCGAAGCACAACGCCACCGCGATATTGCTTCCAATATTGACCAGCATTCCAATCACGCCAAAGACCATGGCGAAGATGGTGGGCGCTATCCAACGTCCGCTGACATCCCTGACCGCGTTCAATTGCAGGAATTCAATATCGCAGGCATTGGTGAAATGGTTCATCTCCTGATAGCCGTTCTCCCAGCTGGAGCAAGCCTCCTTCATCTGGTTAAAGTCGAATACCGGCGAACCCACGCGTGCGGAAATACGAATCAGCAGTTGCAGGCAGGCTTCCTCGGAGCGACTCAGACCAAGGGTTTCCCGATGGGATAGCGCCTGAGGCAGAATCACCAACGTACTAGTACTTGACGCGGCAGAGGCACGGGATGGATCGGAGGAAATCATGCGCGCCATATCGGCCGCGTTCGCCCTGCTCAGGTCGATGCCACGATACATGTCGGCAGGTCCCGGATATACGGCGAGCGCTTTCTTGACCACCAATGCCAGCACCGTCGCCGTCATGGCACGCGAGGACTGTTCACCCTTGGAATCGTCCACCACATCAATCAGATGCGCGGCGCAGGCAGGGCTGACTTGAGGTGACTCACGCCAGTATTCGATGCCACCGCGATAGGTGGCTTCACGGTTCGAAGAGACCACGCCACGAATCGCCAGTACGCAGCACAGTCCGCCCAAAATCAGACATACCAGCCAACCTGCGACCGTAAGCTGGGCTTTGTGCCGCTGGCCGTCACGCCATTGCTGCTCCTTGTTTGCTTCCGTGGATTTCAATTCGTCCAGATAGTCGCCGGAACGCACACGTTCGACGCCACTTGCCCCGGCATTGTCGAATGCGGCGACGAGGTCGACGTACTGGTTCGTGCGCAGGTCACTGACGGTGAAATGCAACGTGCCGTCCGTGTCGCGAGACGTTTGAGATGTGGCCTCAGTGTGCAGCCATGCCCACGAATCGTCGGAACCGATGCCTTTGGGGAAGCGCACGGTGCCGGTGACTTTGCCAGCCGGCACCTGGTTGTCTTCGGGGAACATCTCCCACATGAGATTCGTCACGTCACTATGCTGCGTGCCCATGTTATGAAACGTCATGGTCACGTCGAATTTGAGACTGCTCTGTTTGACGGTGGCGGGAATGTTCCAGCCTATTTCGATTTGTTTGTCATTGTCCGAACCGTTGGGGTCAAGCCCGCCGGTGGCAGAGTCGAATGGTTCCGGATAGTTGGAGCCGATTGTGGTGTCGGCGATATACCAATGTCCGGCATATTCCGATTCCCATTCACTGTCGGATACATCGCTCGGCAACTGCGGCGCGATCTGCGTGTATTGCTCGCCGGTGGACGCGTTCGTCACGGAGATGTCGGTGATGTTCGTCAGATCCTGGTTGCGCAGTTTGAACGTCAGATACAGTTGCTTCCACGGTTTCGTGTCGCCGTCATCATTCTCGCGCTCCTTCAACTGGTAATCCAGATGTTCCGTGAAACGGATGTCGCCGTTGCTTTGCAGCTGCGCGTCAAAATCGACGGAACGGTAGCTTAGATCGGCTTCGTCGCCGGAGACGAAGAACAGCAGGAGCGCTACAACGAGCACCGCAACAAATGCGGCACCCGCCGCGAGCAGTCCTCCACGGACACGTTTCGCATCCATATACCATCACCCTTTCTTCCTGCGTATACCGTGTGCCACTCGTATATGCGTATCGCACATGTCAGCGTCCTCCGAACGAACCGCCGCCGGAACCACCGCCACCGCCGTCGAAACCGCCACCGGAGAAGGAACCGCCGGAACCACCGCCACCGAAACCCGAGCCACCGGAGGACGGTGCCGCCATGGAAATCGTGTTGCGCACGTCGGCGAAACTGGAGCTGAGCTGCGCGCCGAAATCGCCATAATTCGCACTGAACACCGACGCGGCGGCAACACTTGCACCCACCGCAGCGCCAGTGGACGCGCCCATAACGCTGCTAGAATGCAACGGCATGTACATGTACGACGAAGCGGCATGCTCATCCAACCACTGAGGATCGGCCACTTCCGGATATGCTTTGGTCAGCTGCGCCATCACCTTGTCGGAAATGCCGAATGCGGTGGCATACACCATATATCGGCCCCACAATGTCATATCAAGCACGCCACGGTCACTGAAATCACTGAAATCAAGCAGATAGCGCTTCAGCCCAGCCACTTGGCCACCATATTTCTGACCATTGTCGGTCAATGCATGATATTTGCCATACACCAACGCGAATGCGCAGGCCAGCACGACAGGCACACAGATGCTCATCGTCACTGCGATCTCACCTCTCTCCGCGTACTGCACGCCCTTATAGAACGCGAAAACAAGACCAAGAATGCCGACCAGATTATTCAGGAATCCCCTCGATGAATCAACGGCGCGCAGATTGTCGAATTCCGTGGAGCAGGCGGTATCGAAATCCTGTAGCAACTTGTAGCCCTTTTTGTAGTGTTTGAACGCCTTGTTCATCTGTTTGAGATCGAATACCTGCGTATCCCTCAACCGGGAAGACGCTTTGAGCAGGATGTCAAGCGCCGCATGTTCGGATGAGCTCAGCAGCAGCGAACCGATGTCATTGCGCGCCACCGGCATGATGACGATGGTGCTGGTCTTCTTCATCTTGCGTGCGGTTGCGGCGTCGGAGCCGAGCCTGCCCGCCACTGATGCCGCGTTGGTCGTGGTCAGGTCGATGCCGTCATACAGTTTCGCCGGTCCGGGATAGATGGCGATTGCCCCTTTTGACGCGAGCGACATCACAGTGGAGGACATTTGCCGATTGACTAGTTTGTCGCCGTTTTTTATTTTGCCTGAACCGAGAATCGAAGATGACGCGCTCATGACATCATTCATCCGTGCCGCGGCGGCCGGACTCATGTAGGGCAAATCGCGGTAATATTCGACATCGCCTTTGTATTGCGACTTACGGAAGCTGGTGATACCGAGGTACAGCGATCCCATAATGAACGCCAGGCCGATCAGGGCCGAAACAGCCCAACCGGTCACTCGCTTGACCGCTTGATCATGCTGCTTATCGCGCCATTCCTCCTCTTTCTGAGTTTCGCTATCGATGAGCTCTTGCTTGTGGTTGCCGCTTATCTTGCGTTCCACACCTTGCGATTTCGAGACATCGAACATGGCCACGACGTCCAGATAGTCGCCTGCACGCACGTCATCGGCCGAGAAGAGCAGCGACCCGTTCTTGTCGCGTTTCGCGGTGGACGTGTTCTTGGTATGCAGCCATGCCCAAGAATTCTTCTTGGTGACGCCGTCTGGGAACGTGACCTTGCCGGCCACCTTGCCAATCGGAATCTGGTTTGTCGTGCCGAATGGCTCCCATTGGAAAGAGACGACGTCGTCATAGGCGGTGCTTACGCCATGCATGGTCATGGACACGTCGAATTTGAGGCTGTCAGCGGACGCAGTTTCCGGAATGTTCCAGCCGATTTCCAAAGTCTTATCGGATGAGGAGTCAGCTTTCAAACCATCTGTTTCAGGATTGAACGGTTGGGGATCTCTGAGTACGCTGACATCCGCGATATACCACTGACCTGCGTATTCAGCGTTCCAATCGGTGACATCATTGGGATTCACAAATCTACCTTGGACGTACGTTTCGTTGTTGGTGACATCCTTCACGCTGACATCACTGATATTCGTCAGATTATTGGCTTTTAGCGTGTACTGCTGGTACATCTGTTTCCAATCAAAGCCACGGTCATTCAGCTTCATATCAATATGCTGCGTGACTTTGAGGTCGCCATTCTTAAGCACCATAACATCGTAATCGAGCGTACGATAGCTCAAATCCGGTTCGACATCGGACGTCAAATTCACATCCAGAAAAGTGACGCCCAACAGCAGCGCGGCCGCGACCACCGCAGACAGCATACCGATCAGCGCACGTCTGATATTCATAAGTTCTCTCTTGACTCTCTATGCAGGCAGTCCGCGAGAAGCCGACATACCGTATAGACGAAAAGGGAGTACCGGCGAAGCATCCACCCCGTCAGCGCTCCCCTTCTTTTGTATGGAAATGCTGTATGGAAACGCTCAGAACTGGACCTGCGGTACCTGGCGGTCCGCCTCATTGATTTGGAAGTAGGCAGCCTGCTCGAAATGGAACAGTCCGGCGATGATGTTGGTCGGCACGACCTCGATCTTGGTGTTGTACTTCTGTACCACATCGTTATAGAACTGACGGGCGTAGGCGATTTTCTCCTCGAGCGCCTTGAGCTGGGCCTGCAGGTCCAAGAAGTTCTGGTTGGCCTGCAGCTGCGGATACGCTTCGGCCACGGCCTGGAGGTTCATGATCGCGCGGCTCAGCTGGTTTTCGGCTTGGATGCGCTGTGCCACATCACCGGACTGCGCCGCCTGGAGTGCGCTGGCGCGGGCCTGGGTCACCTGTGTGAACACCTGCGATTCATGGGCAGCGTACCCCTTGACGGTCTCCACGAGATTCGGGATGAGGTCGGCGCGCTGCTTGAGCTGCACGTCGATCTGCGCCCAGCCGTTTTTGACGCGATTGCGCAATGTGACCAGACCGTTGTAGGCGGACACTCCCCACAGCACTATCAGGACGATGACAATGAGTGCAATAATGCCGAATATCATGTGAAAATCCTTGCTTCTTTGCTTGTTTATTTGTCTAATTTTCGCATGAGGGCTACACATTTCGTTGTATTGTCGGTTTTTCCATGCACCCGTAAATCGATTGATGCCAATATTCGCACAGCATGTCGAACGTACGAAAAACCCACCCCTTACGGAGTGGGTTTTCGTTAGATTACCTATCGGCTTCGCTGCGAAGGATCCGTGAGAAGACGTCAATCTTCGAATGCTGAGCCGTCAAGCGAGAAGCCCAGTGGGCTTCTCGTAGGTGAAGTGAGCAGCTTCGCTGCGAAGGATCCGTGAGAAGACGTCAGTCTTCGAACGGATCAAAGTCGCGGCGCACGCGGCGACGCGGACGCTCGGAGCGCTCTTCGCGATCGGCACGGTACTCGTCGTAGTTCTCGTCGGCGGCGTAACGCGGGTTGCGGTCGTCACGACGGCTACCACGGCGACGGTCGGAACGGCGGTCATCGCGATCGTAGTCACGGTCATCGCGGTCGGAACGACGGCGACGCGGACGATCATCATAATCACGATCATCGCGATCGGAACGGGACGAACGGCGGTCGTCACGATCGTAGTCGCGATCGTCACGGTCGGAACGACGGCGACGCGGACGATCATCATAATCACGATCGTCATCGCGGTCGGAACGACGGCGACGCGGACGATCATCATAATCACGATCATCGCGATCGTCGGAACGACGGCGGTCGTCACGACGGCCACGGCCGCCACGGCGGTCATCGCGATCGCCACGGTCACGACGCGGAGCGGAGGATTCCTGATCCTCGAAGCCCGGGATGGCCAGCGAGATCTTGCCGCGATCGTCAACACCCTGCACGACCACCTCAACGGTGTCGCCTTCCTTGAGCACGTCTTCGACGGCGTCGATGCGCTCGCCGTTGGCGAGGTTGCGGATCTGGGAGATGTGCAGCAGACCGTCGGTGCCCGGGGTCAGGTTCACGAAGGCGCCGAAGGAGGTGGTCTTCACGACCTTGCCGTTGTAGGTCTCGCCGGCTTCCGGCACGTGCGGGTTGGCGATCTGGTCGATGATCTCCTTGGCCTTCTCGGCGGCCTCGCCGCCTTCGGAGGAGATGTACACGGTGCCGTCATCCTCGATGGCGATTTCGGCGCCGGTGTCTTCCTGGATCTGGTTGATCATCTTGCCCTTCGGGCCGATGACCTCGCCGATCTTGTCCACCGGAACGGTGGTGGTGATGATGCGCGGCGCGTACGGGCTCATCTCGGCCGGGCCGTCGATGCACTCGTTGATGACTTCGAGGATGGTGGTGCGGGCTTCCTTGGCCTGCTGCAGAGCGGACGCCAGGATGTCGGCCGGAATGCCGTCGAGCTTGGTGTCGAGCTGCAGGGCGGTGATGAATTCGGAGGTGCCGGCCACCTTGAAGTCCATGTCGCCGAAGGCGTCTTCGGCGCCGAGGATGTCGGTGAGCGTTTTGTAGATGTGCTGGCCGTCGACGTCGCCGGACACGAGGCCCATGGCGATGCCTGCGACCGGAGCCTTCAGCGGAACGCCAGCGGCGAGCAGGGACAGCGTGGAGGCGCAGACGGAACCCATGGAGGTGGAACCGTTGGAGCCGATTGCTTCGGAGACCTGACGGATGGCGTACGGGAACTCCTCACGGCTCGGCAGCACCGGCACGAGGGCCTTCTCGGCGAGGGCGCCATGGCCGATCTCGCGGCGCTTCGGGGAGCCGACGCGGCCGGTCTCACCGGTGGAGTACGGCGGCATTTCGTAGTTGTGCATGTAGCGCTTGGACTGCGGGCCGGACAGCGCGTCGATCTGCTGCTCCATCTTGAGCATGTTCAGGGTGGTGACGCCCAGGATCTGGGTTTCGCCACGCTGGAACAGCGCGGAACCATGCACGCGCGGCACGATGTCCACTTCGGCGGACAGGGTGCGGATGTCACGCAGGCCACGGCCGTCGATGCGGTAGTCCTGGGTCAGGATGCGGCGGCGCACGATCTGGCGCTGCAGCTCCTTGAACGCGTTGCCGATTTCCTTGTCCTTCTCGGCGTCTTCCATGTCGGTGAACTCGCCGGCGAGGGTGGCCTTGACGCCTTCCTTGATCTCGTGGATGCGGTCCTGGCGCGGCAGCTTTTCGGCGATGGACAGGGCTTCGTCGAGGTCGGCGTGGGCGATCTCGTCGATGCGGTTGTACAGATCCTCGGTGTACTCCGGGAAGAGCTGGAATTCCTTGGTTTCCTTCGCGGCGATCTTCTTGAGCTCGGCCTGGGCCTCGCAGATCACCTTGATGAACGGCTTGGCGGCTTCAAGACCGCCGGCGACGACTTCCTCGTCCGGCTTGGTCTGGCCTTCGTCGTAGATGAGGTGCCATGCGTTCTTGCCGGCACCGGCTTCGATCATGGCGATGGCGACGTCGCCGTTCTCGACAACGCGGCCGGCGACCACGATTTCGAACACGGCGCGTTCGCGCTCGCTCCAGCGCGGGAAGGCGACCCACTGGCCGTCGATCAGCGCCAGACGCACACCGGAGACCGGGCCTTCGAACGGCAGGCCGGAGATCATGGTGGAGGCGGAGGCGGCGTTCAGTGCGACAACGTCGTATGCGTCATCCGGGTTGACGGCGAGCACGGTTTCGACGACCTGCACTTCGTTGCGCAGGGTGTGCGGGAACAGCGGACGCAGCGGACGGTCGATGATGCGGCAGGCCAGGATGGCTTCGGAGCTCGGACGGCCTTCGCGGCGGAAGAACGAGCCCGGGAGTCTTGCCGGCTGCGTACATCTTCTCTTCCACGTCCACTGTCAGCGGGAAGAAGTCGTAGTTCTCCTTCGGGCTGGAACCGGCGGTGGTCGTGGACAGAATCATCGAATCATCGTCAAGATAGGCGGCGACGGCACCATCCGCCTGCTGGGCGAGACGACCGGTCTCGAAGCGCAGCGTGCGCTTGCCGAATGAACCATTATCGATTACGGCTTCAACAGCCTTGATTTCGGGACCCTCCATAGGGTTCCTCCTTTGTTTTCTTTTCTTGTGTACCTACTATCGGCAGTCCTCTTCAGCGGACTCCAACCGATTCCTACATGCGTGACGCGGCGTTACCTCCGCCGCTTCCTCATCTCTAGATTCTAGACCTCGTGCGCCCCAAACCTCGGGCCTTCAAACTGTCTGTTCCTTGAACTCGGCTGTCATGACAAAAAACGCCCGGGCGCCATGTGACGCTCGGGCGGAAGAATGTTATCGGCGCAGACCCAGACGCTCGATCAGGGAGCGGTAACGGTTGATGTCAACGCGCTTGAGGTAATCAAGCATACGACGACGGTCGCCGACCATCAGCAGCAGACCACGACGGGAGTGGTGATCGTGCTTGTGCTCCTTGAGGTGCTCGGTCAGATCAGCGATGCGCTTGGTGAGCAGAGCAACCTGGACCTCCGGGGAGCCGGTGTCACCCTCGTGGGTTGCGTAGGTCTTGATGATTTCCTGCTTTTCCTCAGCCGTAAGTGCCACGGCATCCTCCTTATTTTGCTGCGCGGTGCTGCCGGCCCAATACCGGCGCGCTCTCTATCCGCGGGCGAAACACGCCAAGAAAACATCTTACACGACGTCCGGACCAAAATCGCCGGCCGATATTTCCGCCCCCGCCGACGGCCGTTCTTCACGTCACGCCATGGACGTGAGCAGACCGCCGAACAACACCACGGCAAGCGCGACGAGTTCGATTGCGAAGAACAATAGGAACGAGGCCCAGCTGCGTGTGAGGACGTTGAGCTTCGATTCCTTCTTGATGCACACCAGCAGGCCCACCCAGAGCACCGCGTAGACCGCGACACCGAAACCGGCGGCGATGATGCCGAGATTCGCGGCGTTCGCCAGTCCGGCCGCCTCACCGTACATCACGTAGGTGGCGTTCCAGAAGTTGAAGCTCAGCAGGCACATGCCGGCGACGAATTGCTCCGCGGCAAGGCCGATCACGAAAATGGCCCCCCACAGCCATTTCTTCGCGTCCGCGACCATCAGTCCGAGTCCGGTGAGCGCCACGATGGTCACCGTCCATGAAATCAGCGCCACGCCTTTGGGATCGAGGAAATTCAGGTTCGCCACCATCCATGAGGCGTCCCGCACCGCGATGTCGCGCCCCCACCAGTACGGCGCGATCATGGCCAGCAGCACCAATGCCATGAACAGAATCCAGCGGACCGGATGCGATTTGCGGCGTTCGATGTCGGCCAAGGACAGGTCCGACGGTTCGATGGACGCCGTCGGGTGTTTGGAGACGTCGACGGTCTCGACCACGCCATCCACGACTTCCGTTGCCTTGTTGCGTTCCTTCTGACCCATGTTCCGCTCCGTATATATTGCGATATCTTGCGATTGCGCCGCCGCACGCCGCGGCCCGTTCCAGCATACCCGGGCAATCGTATGCCCGGGCATACGGATATACGAAAGGCGTGCCTTGAGGCACGCCTTCTTCTTCTCTGATGTTGTTGTGGAGCGGATGACGGGAATCGAACCCGCGTAATCAGTTTGGAAGACTGAGGCTCTACCATTGAGCTACATCCGCGTGTTGCCGCTACGTCCGAAGCCGACACGAAACGACTCGAGCTATTATACACATCCCGCCAACTTTTGCAAGCGGGAATGGCATTTCAGATTTCGAGCATGACCACGGCGGAGGCGATCGGCCCGTCATGGCTTATGGAGATGGAGATATCGTACGACTGGCGCACCGGATCCAACGGCAGGCCCAACGACTGCTGCACCTTGCGTTGCACTTCGGAGGACAGTATGACGCGCGGCACGCCGTGGGAATCGTCGAGAATTTCGATGCGCACCCATGGGAAGTTGTCGAGCGTGTACGGATATGCGACTTCGGCGCCGTCTTTCGCATGCCGCGAAATGGCCGCGCACCACGCTTTCAGGAACGCCTCCTTGCCTGCCCAGCGGGCGGCGAGGTGCACCGCCTCGTCATCATGCTTGAGTTGCGACCGTTGCGCCGTCTGCCATATCTCGCGCATGGAGAACAGATTGCGCATACGCGTCCCCGGCTCATTCAGCTGCTTGGTGAACGCAGGCACGTC
>ENA-OQNM01000900-OQNM01000900.1-human-gut-metagenome-genome-assembly--contig:-NODE-900-length-10016-cov-2.954798_pt1 | contig 10016 bp, 9 predicted proteins | sample MGYA00242632_ERZ504886 | MGnify/ENA primary metagenome ERZ504886 (study PRJEB26092, sample SAMD00036424) | human gut metagenome | host: Homo sapiens | study: EMG produced TPA metagenomics assembly of... | reverse complement strand
CTGCGGCACGGCATCTGCGTTGCCAAAAATAGCTCGATAATTCGTCGGGTTGCGGTAACCCGCATCGTGCTTACGGGGGCAAAAAGCCCCTCGCACTCTGCGACCGCTGCCCCTGCTTCGGTTCGCTGTTTCCGTCCACTGGCGGCGCTCACCTTTGCAGCATCCAGTATTATCTGCGCTTTTGGCTTGGCATCTGCCGCACCTCGCTCGCCGTATCGGCACTTAGAATTATGCGGTATTGCCTTATAGTCAAATGCTATTGCTTACGATTGTGATATAAGAATTGATAAACAGTACTGGAAGCCTTGAAAGCACGCAGTAGGGGGGCATCATCCCGCATAGCGCACCTTGCCATATATTCCGTCCATCATTCTCCGCAAGGCGACGGGCGCACAATATGCGCCCCTACCGGGGGGGCGCCCTACTCCATAAACTCCTGCTTTTAACCGCCCCATTTTCCTTCTTTAAATCGCAAGCGCTGCACAACAAAAGGTTGTATCTTGCAGTTTCCTATGCTATACTAAAGCTGAACCAAAACAGCCAAGTGAGAAAGGAACCTTGTGGGATGCAGCCTTTATTGATTATTCTTCTGTTGCTGTCGGTACTGACCAATGTGTTGCTGATTCTGCTTTTGCTGCGCAGCGGCCAGCAGAACACCACCGAGGACCAGACCGATGAAATTTCCCGCATTGTGCGGGATGAAGTAGAGTCCGAAACCGAAGTGCTGGCCGACCAGCTGCGCGTGATGCAGGGCGAAGTGACCCGCACAACCTCCGCCAGCGCGCGGGACATGGGAACCCTGCTGGCCGAAAGCCAGCGCCAGAGCCAGGAGGCCGCCACCGCCCGGCTGGACGCCATCGACCGCGCCGGTGCCGCCCGCCAGCGCGCTGCCAACGATGCCCTGCTGGCTCAGCTGCAGGTGCTGGAAACCCGCCTGAAAAATCTGGAAGACACCAACGCCAACCGGCTGGACGGCGTGCGGGCAACCCTGCTGCAGGGCATGGCAAACATCCGGGCCGACAATAACAAAAAGCTGGATGAAATCCGCGGCACGGTGGACGAAAAGCTGGAAGCCACGCTGCAGCGCCGGGTCAGCGAATCGTTCCGGGCGGTCAGCACCCAGCTGGAACAGGTGTACAAGGGCCTGGGCGAGATGCAGAACCTTGCCGCCGATGTGGGCAGCCTGAAGCAGGTGCTTTCCGGCGTAAAGACCCGCGGTATTCTGGGCGAAGTACAGCTGGGGGCGATCCTGAAAGAAATTTTGGCCCCCGGCCAATACGCCGAAAATGTGGCTACTGTGCCCGGCAGCAGCAACCGGGTGGAATATGCCGTCAAGCTACCGGGCCAGAGCGGAACCGTGTGGCTGCCCATTGACGCCAAGTTCCCCGGCGATACCTATGCACACCTGCAGGACGCCCAGGCCAGCGGCGACCCCGCCGCGGTAGCCGCCGCCCGTCGCCAACTGGAAGCCGTGGTGCGGCAGGAAGCCAAGGACATCCACGATAAATACATTGAAGTCCCGTACACCACCGCATTCGGCATTCTCTTCCTGCCGTTTGAAGGGCTGTATGCCGAGGTGGTGAACTGTGGTCTGCCGGAAATTTTGCAGCGGGATTACAAGATCAACATTGCGGGGCCTTCCACTATGGCGGCCCTGCTGAATGCGCTGCAGATGGGCTTCCGCACGCTGGCCATCCAGAAGCGCTCCGGCGAGGTATGGCAGATTTTGGGCGCGGTAAAGACGGAGTTCGAGAAGTTCGGCAGTGGACTGCAATCCATGCAGCGCCACCTGAACCAGACCGGCAACGATCTGGAAGAGCTGATCGGCACCCGCAGCCGCGCTATTACCCGCAAGCTGGAAAGCGTGCAGCAGCTGGAACCCACCGAAGCCGCCGATCTTTTGGGGCTGGCAGAGGGCGGAAGCAGAATTTCCACACAAAACAGTGAAATTGACCGGCAGGATAACGCTCCTCGCCTGCGCCGCAAGGATGACGCAGGCATGCCCATGTGATATAATAAAGATAGGGCAACACCGCATAATTCTAAGTGCCGATACGGCGAGCGAGGTGCGGCAGATGCTAAGCCAAAAGCGCAGATAATACTGGATGTCTTATCGAGCATTTTGGCAACGCAGATGCCGTGCCGCAGCCGCCGGAGCGGTGCTTAAGCCGTCAGGCGGGAATTGTGCGGTGTTGCCTTAGGAGTTAGGAGGGAGGAGTTATTGCGGCGGTTTTAGGTTTTGCAATTAACATTATAAAATATCTGTAGGGAACGGTCTTGACCGTTCCGTTGCCTTGGCAAACATCCCATGTGAGGAGATGATTTTGAGGTTCCGGAACGGTCAAGACCGTTCCTTACATTTTAATTTATATATTTTGGCCGACCTTTAACGGTATCTGCGACCCAAAAAACTCCTCACTCCTACCTCCTAACTCTCAATTCCACTTTTCCTCCCCCGTTCTCCCCGTTGCTTACGGTTAGGGTGCCGTTATGGGTTTGGGCGGTGCGGCGGGCGGCAGCAAGGCCAAGGCCCCAGTGCTGGCCGCGGGCGGCATCGGTGGTGAAGAGTTCCCGGCCCGCTTTCTGCAGGGCTTCCGGGCTGAACCCCGGCCCGGTATCCGTTACAGTGAAAACAATTTTCTGCCCCTCTTCCACAGCATCCAGCGTGATGGTTCCGCCAGCGGGGGTAAAGCGAACGGCGTTTTCTAAAATATTATCCAGTGCCCGGCCCAGTGCCTGCCTTTGTGCGGGGATGGTTCGGACGTTTTCCATTGCGTTGTTTAGTACAAATTGTATATTTTTATTATCGCACAACAATTTGGCATCATTAGCGCACCGTGTCAGAATTTCCTGCACCTGCACCCGCTGTATCGGCTCCTGCGGGCTGGTTTCGGCGGTGTTGACGGCGCGCAGGGTTTGCAGGTAGCGGTCCGCTTTTTCCGCGGCGCGCTGCATGGCGGCAATCTGGGCTTTCTGGGCTTCGGTCAGGTTCTCATCCTCCGCCAGCAGGTCGGCGTTGCCGGTTATGATCGCCAGCGGGGTTTTCAGGTCATGGGCCAGGGCGGCGGTCTGCTCGGCGCGCTGCTGTTCCAGCTTCCACTGGCTTTGCAGGCTGGCTGTCAGTTGGCTGCCCATTGTCTGCATAGCCCGCAACGTTTCGGCGAACTCCCTCACCTTTGCGCCGGAAAACCTCGATTTCTTCCGGGCGCTGGGCGGCGATTGCTGCGGTGGCTTTGGTCAGTTTGCGGGTCTCCCCTGCCAGCATTTTCACCGTGCGGTGGGTCCGCAGCGCCAGCCACAGCACTTCCAGCAAAATCAGCAGCAGAGTATACATGGTCTGGAAATCCGGCAGGACTTCCCGCAGTGCCGGGTCCGCGATAGGGCACCGAATAATCATACTGCAAAATGCAGCGTGCGCCATCCGCCATATCCACCACGTATTGGTAGTATTGGTACGATGCCACCACCCACTGCCTGCCGCCCGGTTAACTACTGTTCCTCGCTTTTTTCGAGCTGGCTGGCTGTCATGTTGGTTTGCAGCACATGCGCTGTCCCGGCCTGTAAGATGGCATAGCGGCACAGCGGGTCAATGGCGTTGGGGTCAAAGGTTTCAACGGTGGCGGTTGCGGCGTAATCCCGTGCTTCGCTGCACACCTGCGCCCCGGTAACGGGAGGCAGCAAAAACCCATTGCGTATAAGCGACATAAACAGCCCCCACCACACCAGCAGGATCACAAGGCTTCCACCGCCGCACACCACAAGGTAGCGCACCAGCACATTGCGCAGCGGGGTCAGGTTTCGCTTTTCCATTGGTAGCCCACTCCCCATATTGTTTTCAGTACGGTTTCCGGCGCGGCAACGCCCGCTGTGCGCAGTTTGGCGCGGATATTTTTAATGTGCTGGGTCACTGCCGTATCGTCCGCTGTGCCATCATAGCCAAAAACAGCTTCATATATCTGTTCTTTGCTGAACGTCTGCCCCGCGTGCAGGGCCAGATACTCGCTGATTGCGTATTCCGACCGGGTAAATGGCAGCGGTTGCTCCCCCACCATCGCGGTTTTGGCCGCCAGGTCGAACCCGATTCCGCCGCGCACCATGCGGCTGGCGGGGCGCGGTTCTGCCGCCGCAGGTGGGCGGCCACGCGGGCGCGCAGCTCCGCCACGCGGAACGGCTTGGTCAGGTAATCGTCCGCCCCAATGCCAAGGCCGGTCAGAACCGACTGTTCATCGGTGCGGGCAGTCAAAAATAAAATCGGTGCCTGCGTTATGGCGCGGATGCGGCGGCAGGTGGCAAAGCCATCCTCGCCGGGCATCATCACATCCAGCAGGATGCAGTCCGCCCAGCGGCACAGGCTTTCCGTCACGGTCACGCCGGATGTGCGGATTTCTACCGCGTGGCCGTCCCGTTCCAGTGCCGTTTTCAGCAGTGTGCAAAGATCTGGGTCATCATCAACCGCAAGAATATGCGCCATAACATCTTCCTCCTTTTTATGCAATCAGGCGATACACCAGGCAGGACACCCCATACAGCAGGTAGACATGGGCCGGGTAGAACCAATAAAACAGCTGTTTATGCCCGCTGCCGCGCGTGCCGTTGTAAGCCAGCATCAGCACCGCGGCGGCCACGCCAAACCATTCGTAATAGGTGGTAAACATCTGGGAAAGTTCAAACCCCGGCTGACCGCGCAGCTGCAGGTACACCAGCACAAAATCCCACAAAAAGCTGTTCAGTGCCCACACAGCTACCTGTGCTTTGCGGTGGTTCCGCAGCAGATACAGCAGCACGCCGCTAACCAGGTAGCCCCAACCACCGTCCGTGATGCTGGTCCACATGGGCACCGGGCTGGTGATGACAAACGCCAGCACGGCGCTGACAATCGGCCTCTGCATAAGCTGCGGGAACATTCCCAGCACTGCAGCAAACAGGTACGGCCAGCCGACCACTGCCGCGATAGCGGCAATGCCCTTCCCATACTTTTTGGCGCGCACCCAGTCGATGCCCTGCCAGATCACACAGAGCAGAACAAAATCCTGGAAGATCGCGTTCTGCGGGTAAAAGCCATCCCCGCGGCGGAACGCCTTGGCATAGATCATGAAAAATTGCACCGCCGCCATGCCCGCACCGATGCACCAGATACGGAAGAAATACCGCTTGCGGTCATGCGTATGGGCAAAGCCTTCCACCGTGCAGAACAAAAACAGCGGTGCCGACAGGCGCGCCAGCATGCTGAACCATTCCGGGATGCATCCGGTGAACTCAAAAAAGTAGTGGATATGATCCATCAGCATCAGTACCAGCGCAATGGTTTTGAGCGCCGTGCCAGACAGACCTTTGTGTGTTGTTTGCAGCATCTCATCATCCTCCTTATGTTTGCTACACATTCAGTTTACGGCTGAATTGTGTAGAAACCATAAGGAAGAATACGATTTCCTGCCATAAATTCTATAACAAAAATGCGATCCTCGCATTCAACAAGGACCGCAGCGGGTTCAGCAATTATTTTGCAGTTTCAACGGTGTAGGTAAAGCCGTACTCTGCCTGCAGTTCCTTCACGGCGGGCTCCAGGTCCTCGATGAAGGTCGGGGAGTAAACGCTCTGGCCGTTATGGGCCTTCTTGTAATCTTCCAGCAGGGCGGTCAGCTTCTCCCAGCCTTCGTCTGCCTTTTCCTGAGAAACCTCTTTCGGGAAGTCGATGATAAATTCGCGGTGTTTGGGAATGCGTGCTTTCATGGTGATTCCTCCAGATAAATTGTTTGCGGCAAAGGCTGCACAGCTTGGTGCAGCGCTGCCTTATTGATTGAAGATGCGTTTTGCATTTTCAGCGGTCAAATCCAGGACGCTCTGGGCATCCATCTGCCAGATCTCGCCGATCTTGGCTGCCACATGGGCAATGTTCCGGCTGTCGTTGCGGGTGCCGCGCACCGGTTCGGGGGACATATAGGGGCAGTCGGTTTCCAGCACAGCCAGTTCGTGCGGCACCATGGCCAGCACCTTGGCCGCGCGCTTGGCTCCTTTATAAGTCACAGCACCGCCAAATCCAAGGGCCATGCCCTGCGCCGTCAGCCAGGCGGCGTCCTCAGCGCTGCCGCTGTAACAGTGCAGCACCCCGCGGGGCGGTACTGGCGCAGCAGCTCATACATTTCGGCGTGGGCTTCGCGGTCATGCACCGATACCGGCAGGTCCAGCTCCTGCGCCAGCTGCAGCTGCGCTTCAAACAGGTCGTACTGTTCCTGCGCTGGCAGCGGCCAATGGTGGTCCAGCCCGATTTCCCCCACCGCGATCACAGCGGGGTCATCAAACAGGGGGCGCATGGCGGCAAGCTCGGCCCGCCAGTCCCCGTGGTAAGTGGCCACAGTGGCGGCGTCCTCCTCGCCAAGGCTTTCGGGGTGGATGCCCAGCGCGGCATGTACAAAAGGATATTTGTGGGCCAGTTCCAGCACCGCAGCGGCATCGCCGGAATGCGTTGCACATTCCAGCACGCCCACCACGCCGCCTTCCCCCAGCGCCCGCATCACCGCATCCCGGTCCGCATCAAACTGCCGGGACGAATAATGCGCGTGGGTATCGAAGATGTTGGTCATAGCTTTGCCCTTACGTTGAATGAGGAATTCGCAATTAGAAATTGCCAAACATTGTTCTTAATTTCTCATTACTAATTTCTAATTCCTAATTTTCCTTTTTCTTCCCTGCTGCCGGCCTATTAACCAAATAGACTCCCCCCGCACACCAGCACAAGGGCGGCGAGGTATTGCCATTCGAACAGGGGTTCGCCGTTCAGGATGGCGGAGAGCAGAACGTTCATGATCGGAATGATCAGGCCGAACACGGCAATGCGGGAAACAGGGTTGTTTTTCATCAGCAGTGCCCAGATCACATAACCGGCACCGGAGATAAATGCCAGGAAAAGCAGCACCGGCACAGCGCCAAAGCTTTGCGGGTGCAGGCTGCCGCCCAGAACAAGACCGATGACCAGCAGCGCCGCACCGCCGACCCCAAGGTTCAGGCAGGAGACGGTGAACGAATCCACCTTTTGGGTCACGGCTTTGTTCCACGGCCCGGCCAGTGCAAAAATCACCGAAGCGATCAGCATATAGGCAACGCCCGCCGGGCTGCCGCTGCCGTGGTTGCCAAGAGTTGCCACCAGCACACCGCTGAACCCCAGCGCACAGCCAATCGCTTTGCGCGGCGTCATGCGGTCGGCTTTGCCGTACAAAAAGTGTGCCAAAATAACCCCCATAAAGCTCTGGGTGCTGTTCAGAATGCCGCCCATAGCCCCGGTCAGCAGGGCAACGGCGGAATAATAAAAGGTATACTGTGCAGCAGTCTGCCACAGGCCCAGCCCGCAGCAGGAAAGCAGATTTTTGCCCTTTGGCATGGGCAGCGGCCCGCGCCGCAACGCCGCGCCCCCGGCATACACCAGCAGCGCGCTGAGCATAAAGCGGACACCGGCAAAGCACATGATGGAAGCGGTATCGGTGGCGTCAATAGCAAACAGCCGGTACCCCATTTTGATAAACGGAAACGCCGACCCCCACAGCACATTGCACACCACCGCCATGCCCACCGCAGCCGCCGGGTTGCCAAAAAAGGCATCCAAACGAGAGGGAGAGGAAGATTTTGTCATAATTTTTGGGGGAAGCGGGAGTTAATTAGGAATCAGCAATGCAGAATTAGCCATTTGAGTGTTCCAAACGCTTTCCCATTTTTTTTATCTTCTGATACACTTTTCCTAATTTAGGCTATCTGGCAGTTTCAAATCTAATTGCTAATTCAAAACGGCCTTTGCGCCCCAAAAATTCCTAACTCCTACTTCCTAACTCCTATCTTCCTCAGTGTACTCTCGTTCCGGTGGGCACGTTATCGCTGTAGAAAGCGATCTCGCAGCCGCCGTCAGCGGTGTCAGCGGCAACGTATCATGCCCTCGCTGGTATACTTGCCCTTCATCATCGGGCGGGGTGCCAGGTTGGCCACAATGGCGATCTTTTTTGCCGATCAGATCTTCCGGCTTATACCACTTGGTCAATGCCGGACAGGATGCAGCGCTCGCGCTCGCCGTCAAACACGGTCAGGTGCAGCAGCTTCTTGCTTTCTTTCATGTTTTCGCAGGCGCGCACTTCGGCCACGCGTAGCTCCACCTTGCAGAAGTCGTCAAAGCTGATCTCCGGCTCATGGTCGGTGATTTCAGCAACGGCTTCCTCTTTCTTTTCCTCGGCCTTGGGGGCAGCGGCGGCTTCGGCAGCAGCCTTCTGCTTGGCGTCCTCGGCTTCCAGATACTCGATTTCCTTCTTCACGTCAATGCGCGGGAAGAGGGCTTCGCCCTTGTGCACATGGTATTCGGCCGGATGGTTTGCCAGGTCGGCATAGCTCAGGTCGCTCAAACCCAGCTGCTCGGCCATCTTGGGTGCGGTGTTGGGCAGGTAAGCCTGCATCAGCACGGTAACGGTGCGCAGGGCATCGCACAGGTTGTAAAGAACAGCTTCCAGGCGGGGCTTGGTTTCCTCGCTCTTGGCCAGCACCCAGGGGGCAGTCTCGTCAATATACTTGTTGGCGCGCTGCACAACCTCAAAAATGGCGATCAGTGCAGTGGGTACATCCAGAGCATCCATGGCGGCATCCACCTTGCCGGGCAGGGCGGCAGTCAGGCTTTTCAGCTCATCGTCCAGGGCATCGGCCTGGCCGTTGGCGCTCACAGCACCGCCAAAGTACTTTTCGCACATAGCGACCGAACGGGACAGCAGGTTGCCCAGGTCGTTGGCCAGGTCGGTATTGATGCGGTTGATCAGGGCTTCATTGGTGAAAGCACCATCGTTGCCGAACGGAACTTCGCGTAACAGGAAGTAACGCACAGCGTCCACGCCGTAACGGTCGCACAGCTTGACGGGGTCTACCACGTTGCCCTTGGACTTGGACATTTTGCCGCCGTTCAGCAGCAGCCAGCCATGGCCAAACACCTTGGTGGGCAGGGGTAGATCCAGAGCCATCAGCATGGCAGGCCAGATGATGGTGTGGAAACGCAGAATCTCCTTGCCGACCATGTGGATGTCAGCGGGCCAGTACTTATCAAAGTCGTGATAGGTATCGTTATCATAGCCCAGTGCGGTGATGTAGTTGGAAAGTGCATCGATCCACACATAGATGGTGTGCTTGGGGTCAAACGGAACCTGGATGCCCCAGGAAACGCTGGTACGGGATACACAGGTATCCTGCAGGCCCTGCTTGATGAAGGCGATCATCTCGTTTTTGCGGGTAGCGGGCTGGATGAAATCCGGGTGCTCGTCATAATATTTCAGCAGGCGGTCAGCGTATTTGCTGGTCTTGAAGAAGTAGGCTTCCTCCTCTGCCTCATAGACAGGGCCGCCGCAGTCGGGGCACTTGCCGTCTTTCAGCTGGGCTTCAGTCCAGAAGCTTTCGCACGGCTTGCAGTACATGCCCTTATAGGTGCTCTTGTAGATATCACCCTGGTCATGCAGCTTGGTAAAGATCTTCTGCACACTCTTGACATGATAGTCATCGGTGGTACGGATAAAGCGGTCATAGCTGACGTCCATGGTCTTCCACAGGTCCTTGACGGTAGCCACAATGGCATCCACGTATTCCTTCGGCGTTACACCCTTGGCGGCGGCCTTATCCTGGATCTTCTGGCCGTGCTCGTCGGTGCCGGTCAGGAACATGACGTCGTAGCCCTGCATCCGCTTGAAGCGTGCCAGTGCGTCGCAGGCCACGGTGGTATAGCTGTGGCCGATGTGCAGCTTATCGCTGGGGTAATAGATGGGTGTTGTGATGTAAAACTTTTATTTTCCATATTTATAATAACTCCTTCCCGGAATAAAACGATAATGCGCAATTAGCAATCAGAAATGCGGAATTCGTAATTTGAGGTAAGGCTGACACCGCAGGCAGCTCTTAGGCCGGAGCCGAGCCGTTTTTTACGGTAGCTTTTTCAAGGTCAACACCGCACAATTCCCGCCTTGCGGCTTAAGCACGCTCGGCAGCTGCGGCACGGCATCTGCGTTGCC
>ENA-OQNM01000899-OQNM01000899.1-human-gut-metagenome-genome-assembly--contig:-NODE-899-length-10028-cov-3.991718_pt1 | contig 10028 bp, 10 predicted proteins | sample MGYA00242632_ERZ504886 | MGnify/ENA primary metagenome ERZ504886 (study PRJEB26092, sample SAMD00036424) | human gut metagenome | host: Homo sapiens | study: EMG produced TPA metagenomics assembly of... | reverse complement strand
GGTCCCATTGCAGATGCCGCACCGGTTTTACCACTACCCCCCTTTTTCCGCAATCTTCATAAGTCCTACCCAGAATGCCATGGCACCTGTCATTGTCAGGCAAAGGCTTACCGCTTCCTTTGCCGAAGCAAGTGCCTGGTCGGTCACTGCTCCAAGATTTCCAGTCATTGCAGCATACACCACCCCGACAAGAATCATTCCACCCCATAAATAGTTCATCCGCGCCTCCTGTTTGCGTTCTTAAATCATTGTATGGGCTTTGCTTTTTTCATATTCCTTTTGCAATTACCAGATAAACCCAAAAGGGAAGGCATAGCCCAGGCTTTCCCCGCATAAATTTTCTTAAGTTTTCTTACAGGAGTTTCTGGTATGAAACATCTTTTGAAAAAACACCGGATGCTTTCCGTGGGTATTTTTCTGGCTGCGGTTCTCTCCATTATTTATGCAGCCATCCTCTCCCCTGCCGGAAAAAGTACCGGTTCCTTTTCTGACTTTTGTACCACGCTTTTTCGCGAAGAGATGAAATCCAACACCATGAATCTGCACTTTACGCTAAAAGATCCAAAAGCTGCCGGCATTGACTCTTATGAGATCACGCTTGGCAGTCTGTCCGGTGACAGTCCTCATAACCAGGCCAGACAGCTCAAAAAACTTTCGGAAGAACTCAAAAAATATTCTCACCGCTCTCTCGGAGAAAAAGAACGCTTAACCTGCCGGCTGCTCTCCGATTATATTTCACGCCAGCAGAACCTTGCTGCCTATCCCTATTACGATGAACCTCTGACCCCTTCCGGTGGTGTCACCTCACAGCTGCCTGTGCTTCTGGCAGAGTATACTTTCCGCAATACCAGAGATATTAAAGATTATCTCGGACTGTTGTCGCAGATGGATACTTATTTTTTAGGGTATTTTAGATTATGAACAAAAGAAAGCCGATGCAGGACTTTTCATGTCCGATGAAGCCTGCTTAAAAGTCATTGAAGGGTGTGAAGTTTTCACCGAACATCCCGATGACAATTTTCTGATCGATACGTTTTCCAACCGGTTAAATGCCATGGATGGGCTTACGGATACACAAAAGAATACTTATATAAAACAGCATTCCAAAGTTCTGAGCGAACATGTCATTCCGGCTTACCGCCAGATGATCAAAGGACTTACCATGCTGCTGGGACGGGGACATAACAACTGGGGGCTTTGTAACTTCCCGGAAGGAAAAGCCTATTACGAGGCGGTCGTGTCTGCAGATACGGGCTGTGATGACAGCGTGGAAGATCTGTTTTCCCAGATTGCCAAAGCCCGGCGGGAAGATCTCACGTTCTGTCAGAATCTTTTGGAAAAAAATCCGAAACTTGCTTCCCAGTCTCCGAAACCCGATGCTGCCTTGAAAGAGGAAAATGCCATGCTTTCCCGGCTGCAAAAAGAAATCCTTACCGACTTCCCGGCACCACCACAGACAGAAGTGGAAATCTGCCACGTTGATCCGGTGCTCAGTGAGTACTTAGCTCCCGCCTTTTATATCACGGCTCCGATTGATGATATTTCACATAACCGGATCTACATAAATGATGCTAAAAATGATACGGATATCTATTACTTTACAACGCTTGCGCATGAAGGATATCCCGGTCATCTGTACCAGACCATCTGCACCTCCTCCTATGGTGCTCCGGAAGTCCTCTCCCTCCTCAACTATCCGGGTTACACCGAAGGCTGGGCAACCTACACGGAAATGCAGTCTTTCTATTATGCCGGACTTGATCCGGATCTCGCCTCCCTGTTACAGCACAACCAGGCTGCAACACTCAGCCTCTATGCCACTGCGGATATCGGAATTCATTATTTTGGATGGGAAAAAGAAAAAACCGCCGCATTCTGGAGCGAATACGGCGTAGATGATACTGCCACGGTAAACAGAATCACGGATCTGATCCTCGAAGAACCGGGAAACTACCTAAAATATTATGTTGGCTATCTGAAATTCCGCCAGATGCGTGAACAGCTTGCGCTCGAAAACAAAAGCTTTTCGGTGTCTGCATTTCACGAAGCAATCCTTCGCACCGGTCCTTCGCCTTTTCCGTTCTCGAGAAACCGTGCGGGATCAGTTAAAATAAAGTCCATTGATCTTTTTTATTTTAACTAGTGCCTGATAGATATCGCGCTTGCTGACCCCACGGTCTTTTGTCGACACGTTTCATGGCTTCCTTGCGGTCAATCCCCTCGGGACTCGTAATGCGCCATGTGTTCCTCCAGGGAAAGTGCTTCCCATCCGGCCTGTTCCTCCTTTTTCATTCTCTTCGCGGGAACGGCCGGCAATGATGAGGACATATTCCCCGCGCGGTTCATTGACTTCATAATATGCCATACTGTCCGCAAACGTGGTCTGCATTTTTTCTTCTATGCCGCTTGGTCAGTTCCGGCAGATGGTAAGCCTGCGGTCTCCGCCGAGGGTATCCGAAAGTTCCTGCAAAGTGCGCACAAGGTGGTGTGGGTGCGTTCATAGATAATAATCGTACGTGTCACGGTCTTTAATTCTTCTAAGCACCGCCTGATGCTCCTTTTTATCCTTGGGAAGAAACGCCTCAAATGCAAACCGGCGTGTCGGAAGTCCCGACATGGTCAGTGCGGTGATACAGGCGGCTGCGCCCGGCAGCGAAGTGACCGGAATGCCTTCTTCATAGCAGATGCGCACAATATCCTCCCCCGGATCGGAAATGCCCGGTGTCCCTGCATCTGTAATTAATGCAATGTTTTTACCCTCACGCATTTTTGTGACAAGCTGGTAGGCCTTATCGATTTTGTTGTATTCGTGATAGCTGGTCATCGGTGTCTTAATCTCGAAATGGTTGAGCAGCCGGATGGAGTTTCTCGTATCCTCTGCTGCGATCAGATCCACTTCCTTGAGTGTCCGCAGTACACGGTATGTAATATCCTCAAGATTGCCGATCGGGGTGGCACACAGATAGAGTGTGCCGGTTTTATGTTGTTCCATGATTGTTCCTTTCTCGTTTTGCAATGTTCTGCTATAATTTTAGAATATGATTAAAAAGCCATACTTGTCAAGTCGCAAAATTGTGATTATAACAACAGACATTTTTCATTTTATATTGTATATTTTTTTTAAATTTCAAAAAACTAATTCTGTAATAACAGAACGACAGAGATGGCAAAGGTACGTTTCTAATCGGTACCGATGCGACAAACAAAGACCTGGTCAAAGGCGATCTGCTGGTCATTCCAGGTGGCACACTCTGCGGTGTGCAAAGCGACACCGGAGCTATTTACACAGAAATCATTATCAAACAGGAGGCTATTATGAACAATTTGGTAAAAGCAGGAGAAGTAATGAAATTAAAGGATCTGATTTCCTATGAAGAAGGAAGCATCAGTAATCTTGATGTAGCAAGCACCGACACAATGAAGTTTGTGCTCATGGCATTCGACAAAGGAACCGGGCTGACTCCACATCGCGCACCAGGCAATGCGATTATTTTCGCACTGGACGGAAAAGCAACCATCAATTATGAGGGCAGGGATCATGTAATCTCAGCCGGAGAAAATTTCCGTTTTGAGAAAGATGGTCTGCACAGTGTGACCGCAGACGAGCAGTTTAAGATGGCTCTGCTTTTGGTAATCGAATAACCCCTTTTCCATTGAAAAATATCGTGCTAAAATAACATCTGAGGGTAGAAAAGAGGATTTTATTTATGCGCGATAACACACAACATTTATATAACAATTTTGAATTAAGAAAGCTACTGATTCCCATCATTGTGGAACAGCTGCTTTCTTCTTTAATGGGAACCGCCGACACAATGATGGTCAGCAACGTCGGATCTGCAGCCATCTCCGCCGTTTCTCTGGTGGATTCCATCAATATTCTTGTCATTCAGGCACTGTCTGCGCTTTCCGCCGGAGGTGCAATCCTGTGCTCCCAATATCTCGGCAGCCAAAACAAAAAAGATGCCAACCGCTCTGCAAGGCAGGTTTTATTTGTCATGGTCATCCTGTCCGTGGCTCTTTCTGCGTTCTGTCTGATCTTCCGTGATCCACTGCTGCATGTGATTTTTGGAAAAGTAGAGCGCGATGTCATGACCAACTCCCAGATCTATTTCTTCTTTACCCTGCTCTCCTTCCCGTTTATCGGACTCTACGATGCCGGAGCTTCTATTATGCGCTCCCAGAATAACAGCCGCAATCCGATGATCATCTCGGTTATTTCCAATTTTATGAACATTGGCGGAAATGCGATTTTGATCTTTGTACTTGGCATGGGCGTCGAAGGTGCGGCGATATCCACTCTGGTATCACGTATTTTCTGTGCCATCGTCGTTATCTGGCAGCTGCGCAATGACAATGCCCCGATCTGTATCCGCAATTATTTTTCCATCCGCCCCGACTGGTATCTGATTAAAAAAATCCTGTTTATCGGAATTCCGTCCGGTATTGAAAACAGTATGTTCCAGTTCGGTAAACTTGCCATCCAGTCTACGGTTTCCACACTTGGAACCGTAGCGATTGCCGCGCAGGCAATGACCAATATTCTGGAAAACTTAAACGGTATTGCTGCCATAGGCATCGGAATCGGACTGATGACCGTGGTCGGTCAGTGCCTGGGTGCAGGGCGCAAAGATGAGGCTATCTATTATATTAAGAAATTGTCCTGGCTGTCAGAGGCAGTCATCATCGCAAGCTGCCTGCTCGTTTTTGCACTGACCAAACCGATTACCATGCTTGCCGGAATGGAACCTGCCAGCGCAAAACTGTGCTTTTTCATGATAAGCTTCATCACGATCGTAAAGCCAGTTTCCTGGGTACTTTCCTTTATCCCACCCTATGGCATGCGCGCTGCAGGTGACGTAAAATTCTCCATGATCACCTCCTGCTGCACCATGTGGCTGTGCCGGGTAAGCCTGTGCATTTATCTCTGCCGGGTATGGGGATTCGGCCCGATTGCTGTCTGGATCGGTATGTTTTCCGACTGGACGCTGCGCGCGATCATTTTCTCCATCCGTTTCCACTCCCGGAAATGGTTAAACCATCATGTGATTGACAATTGATCAATGAAAAAGCGGCACAACACGTGCCGCTTTTCTATACTATATAAAATACTCCCTTGTATCGGCTGTTAAAGTCAGCCACTCTTTTACGCTTTCAGATCCAGCGAACGGATCTCCTGTCGAACCTTCAGAATCATGGATGGGCTGACAGAAAGCTCATCAAATCCCATACGAAGGAAGGTCTCGGTCAGCGTGGTATCTGCCCCAAGTTCTCCACAGATACCAACCCAGCAGCCACCCTTGTGACCATTGTCTACAATCATCTTCAGCATCTTTAAGATTGCCGGATGATGGGAATCATAAATGTTATCAAGCTTTGGATTCTGCCGGTCGATCGCCAGTGTATACTGTGTCAGATCATTCGTTCCGACAGAGAAGAAATCCACTTCCTGTGCCAGTTCTTCGGACATCATGACGGCTGCCGGAGTCTCGATCATAATACCAAGCTCGACATCCTTGTACGGAATCTTTTCCTCATCCAGTTCTTTTTTCACTTCCTCGATGATCTTCTTTATGGTCTGTACCTCTGTGACAGAAATGATCATCGGGAACATGATGGCGATGGTTCCGTAATAGCTTGCCCGATACAGTGCACGAAGCTGTGTCTTGAATACCTCGCGGCGGTCAAGGCAGATACGGATCGCACGGTACCCCATTGCCGGATTATCTTCTTTGTCGAGTCCGAAATAATCCACCTGCTTGTCCGCACCGATATCGAGTGTACGGATGATGACTTTCTTTCCTGCCATTGCCTCAGCTACCTTGCGGTATGCTGCAAACTGTTCTTCCTCCGTCGGATAATCCTTGCTTTCCAGATAAAGGAATTCGCTTCGGAACAGGCCGATACCGCCGGCATCATTTGCCAGTACCGATGCCACATCCCCGACACTTCCAATGTTGGCATACAGGTTAATTTTTGTTCCATCCTTTGTGATGTTTTCTTTGCCTTTGAGCTCCTGCAGCAGACGCTTCTTTTCTTCGTCCTCTGCTTTTTTCTTCTGATAAGCCTCCATCACAGATACCGGTGGATCGATGATGATTTTTCCTTCATAACCATCCACAATACCCATTTTTCCATTGACGTCTTCCGGAAAATCTACTCCGATCAATGCCGGAATATTCATAGTACGGGCCAGAATCGCGGTATGGGAATTGGTGGAGCCATGACGGGTAACAAAAGAAAGCACCTTCGATTTATCAAGCTGTACGGTCTCACTTGGTGCCAGATCATCGGCAAGTAAAATCACTGGTTCATCGGCGTCCAGACCATTTCCTCCGTTGCCCTGTAAAATGGAAACCACGCGATTAGACACATCCTTGACATCTGCTGAACGCTCGCGCATGTAGTCATCATCCATCGCTGCAAACATTTCGGAGAACGTATCTCCTGTGGATGCCACGGCATATTCTGCATTTACCTGCTGACCTTCGATCATATTTGTGATAGATTCTACGTAATCGAGATCTTCCAGCATCATCTGATGTACTTCAAAAATTGCAGCGTTGACTTCACCGACTTCCTTTAACGCTTTTTCATAAAGTCCCGCCAACTGCTGTTTCGCTGTCTCCCTGGCATCTTCAAAACGTTTGATTTCTTTTGCGGTATCGGTTATTTTCTCCCGCTTCACCTGATTTTCTGATTTCTGATAAATGGCAAGGCGGCCGATTGCCACCCCGCTGTATACGCTTTTGCCCTGAATTGTCATAGCGTCACCTCATCCTTTTCCTGATTCATTCTCTGCGAAAAGTTCTAAAAACCTATCTTACAGTTTCTCCTCTAAGAATTTGCCAAGTGCTGCAATTGCTTCCTCTTCCTGGTCTCCATCTGTCTTTAAGACGATTTCCTGTCCGCATTTTACACCAAGACCCATAACTCCGAGGATTCTCTTGGCGTCAACTTCCTTACCATCTTTACTGATGGTTACTTTGCATGGATATGCGGCTGCGGCTTTCACCAGTTCTCCTGCAGGTCTTGCGTGGATTCCCTGCTCGTCTTTGATGGTATACGTAAATTCTTTCATGATCATTCTCCTTTTCTTTTTGTTGTTGCTTCCTCCGTTTCCGAAGGAAGCTTTTTGTGTGTATCTCCTGTCAAATGGATTTATTATGCTGCATCCTTTTTGATTACGCCAAGCATTACGGCTGTAATAACAGAGCCGACAGCCCATGCAAGGATGTATAACAGTGGATGGCCTACCGTTGCAAATACAAAGATTCCACCGTGCGGAGCCATCAGTGTGCACTTAAACAGTGCGGATAAAAATCCGGCAACTCCTGCGCCAACCAAGGTACATGGAATTACGTGAAGCGGATCTGCTGCTGCAAATGGGATGGCACCCTCGGTAATAAAGGAAGCACCCATAACGAAGTTGGATACCTTTGATCCACGTTCTTCCTTTGTGAATTTCTTCGGGAAGAACTGGCAGGCAAGTGCGATTCCGATTGGAGGAACCATACCACCGACCATAATTGCTGCCATGGCAATATAGCATGCCTGAACAGCCGGGTCACCTGGTTGTGCACCTTTTTCAAGCATCTGGCTTGCAGTTGCCAGTACGCCGGTACCGAATACATAAGCAGCTTTGTTGATTGGGCCACCCATGTCGATCGCCATCATTGCTCCGAGGAGCAGTCCGAGTACGGTGATGTATCCCGCATCAGAGATTGCGGTCAGTCCGTTGCTGAGTCCGGTATTGATCAGTCCGATTAATGGATTGAAGATAAAGCACATTAAAATACTGATAATCAGGATTCCAAGCAACGGATAAATCAGAGTCGGCTTGATTCCGTCTAAGGAAGCCGGCAGTTTTGAAAACGCTTTTTTCAGGAACAGTACAATAAATCCGGCAAGGAATCCGGCTAAGATTCCGCCAAGGAAACCGGAAACGGTGTTACCGCCGCTGGCACCCTGGAATGCAAAGTCTGCGATAAATTTCTGGAAACCGGTTGTGGAATCCGCCCAGTTGTAACCGGTGACTAATGCGTTACCACTCGAGGCTAACAAACCGCCCGTAAAACCAACTGCAAGTCCCGGCCGGTCTGCGATCGAGTATGCAATGTAACCTGCAAGCACCGGAACCATCAGTCCCATTGCCAGTCCTCCGGCATACTTGAAGAATGCCGATAACGGCGTACAGGAACCGAATGCCGATCCACCGGTTGCACCATAGCCCATCAGGGTATCGATCAAAAATGCAATCGCTGTCATGATGCCGCCGCCGATAACGAACGGAAGCATGTGGGATACCCCACTCATCAGGTGTGTGTAAATCATGTGTGCGGTGGAGCCACCCTCTGCTTTTTCTTCTTTTCTGCTGCCCTCTGCCGCATGGTAGACAGGTGCATCCCCGGCCACGGCACGGTTTAACAGCTGCTCTGCCTTGTTGATGCCGTCTGCAACCTTGCACTCGATGACTTTCTTTCCATCGAAGCGGTCCATCGGAACTTTGGTGTCGGCTGCAACGATGATTGCGGTCGCTCCTGCGATCTCTTCATCGGTAAGCACATGCTTGGCTCCGCCGGAACCTCTGGTCTCTACCTTAATCGTGATTCCCATCTCAGCTGCATGCTTCTCTAAGCTTTCCGCTGCCATATAAGTATGTGCGATTCCGGTCGGGCATCCGGTTACGGCAAGTACCTTGTATTTTGCCCCAGTTTCGTCTTCTTTTTCGTCCTCATCTTTTGCGCTTTCCGCATCATCGATGACTTTTAAGAATTCGTCTACGGTCTTTGCATTTTTCAGTCCGTTGGTAAAATTCTCGTCCATCAGAAGTACGGAAAGTTTGCTGAGCACCTCCAGATGTACATTATCCTCGGTGTTTGGAGCTGCAATCAGAAACAGTAAATTGACTGGTGCTCCATCTAACGCGTCAAACTCTACACCATCCTTTACTACCATAGCTGCCAGTCCCGGTGCTTTCACAGCATCTGACTTGCAGTGTGGGATCGCAATTCCTTCTCCGATTCCGGTTGTTCCTTCTTCTTCTCTTGCAAAAACCCCCTTGCGGTAAGTTTCCACATCGCGGATTTTTCCGCTTTTTGCCATGAGATCAACCATTTTGTTTAAAACATCCTGTTTTCCGGCTGCAGAACCGTTCAGTTCAATGCTCTCGGCTGCAAGCAAATCTCTGATTCTCATAGTATACCCTCCTTAAAATAATTTTTTATTTGCATCCATCAATGCAAGTACTTCCTTTTTTGTTGCCAATTCTTCGGAAAAAGCACTGGCACTTCCGGTACATACACCATAGCGGAACGCATCTGCATAGCTGCCACCATTTAAATATCCATATATAAAACCAGCCACCATGGAATCTCCGGCGCCTACCGAATTGACAAGCTTTCCTTTCGGTGCATCTGCCCGGAACTCCTGACCGTCTTCCGTCACAAGGACGGCTCCGTCGCCTGCCATGGAAACAAGAACATTTCTTGCACCTTTTTCCTGCATGCGTTTTGCATATGTTACAACATCATCCTTATCATTGATTACCGTGTGGAAAATCTCTCCCAGCTCATGATTGTTTGGTTTGATCAAAAACGGATGATAAGCAAGTACATTCATCAGCAGATCTCTGGTCGCATCTACTACAATATTGAGTTTCTTGTTCTGCAGATGTTCCATGATATCCATATACATGGATTCCGGCATTGTATCCGGGATGCTTCCGGCAAGTACCAGTGTATCGCCATCCTGCAATGCATCCAGTTTTCCGTAAAGCTTCCGGATATCTTCTGATGCAATCTTTGGTCCCTGTCCGTTTGATTTCCGTCTCGGTCTGTGCCCGGTAGTTTTACGTTGATACGGGACAATCCTTCGGTAACGTGAATAAAATCTGCGGTAACACCTTTCTCCTGAAGAAGCCGTGTGATGGCATCTCCGGTAAATCCTGCCATAAATCCAAGTGCTGTGCTTTCTTCCCCGAGATTTTTCAGTACCATTGAAACATTGATTCCTTTCCCACCCGGAAA
>ENA-OQNM01000897-OQNM01000897.1-human-gut-metagenome-genome-assembly--contig:-NODE-897-length-10043-cov-2.256757_pt1 | contig 10043 bp, 10 predicted proteins | sample MGYA00242632_ERZ504886 | MGnify/ENA primary metagenome ERZ504886 (study PRJEB26092, sample SAMD00036424) | human gut metagenome | host: Homo sapiens | study: EMG produced TPA metagenomics assembly of... | reverse complement strand
TCATCCTGTCTGTGGGAGTTGCTGTCTTTACTTGGTAACATCATACATAAGCTTTGACATATTTACACCATACTCAATAGATTCGTCCAGGATAAAACGGATCTCCGGTGTATTTCTCAGGGTTTAAATTACGTGCCAGCTGGCGTCTGATGTAGCCTTCTGCACTGTTCAGACCTTTGATCGTCGCTTCCTTTGCTTCTTTTTCACCCAGCACACTGATATATGCTCTGCAGGTTTTCAGATCAGGAGCCACTTCTACAGCCATGACAGAAGTCATCGGATGAATACGCGGGTCCTTGATCTCGTTGCGGATAATGGTGCTGAGTTCCTTCTGGACTTCCCCATTGATCCGGGTATTCTTAATACTGTTTTTTCTTCATTTTAAGTTTTACTCCTATATATCCGGCAATTCTGTCAAATACTGTGAGCAATCCGGATCATCGACTATCCTGATCACATTATTTTCTGAATTACCACAATCAAGTCAAGGTGCGCACCACACTGTACCTGACACTATGAATCGCGCACCCTACCTTTATAAACCATTACTATCTCGGTACTTCTACCATGATATAAGCTTCTACTTTATCTTCCTCTTTCACATCGTTAAATCCGTCAAATACAAGGCCACATTCGTATCCTGCCTTAACTTCCTTAACATCGTCTTTGAATCTCTTCAGGGATGCAAGCTCACCTTCAAATATCTGCTCGCCTTCTCTGGAAATACGAACCTTGCAGTTTCTCTGGAAGATACCATCCAGAATATAGCTTCCTGCAATCGTACCAACGCCGGATGCCTTGAACAGCTGACGCACTTCCGCATGACCGATAACTTTCTCCTCAAATATAGGATCAAGCATACCCTTCATGGCAGCTTCTACATCTTCGATTGCCTGATAAATAACTCTGTACAGACGAAGATCTACACCTTCCTGCTCAGCAAGCTGTTTTGCGGTTGCATCCGGACGGACATTAAAGCCGATAATGATCGCATTTGATGTAGCCGCAAGACTTACGTCAGACTCATTGATTGCACCAACACCGCCATGGATCACCTTTACAACCACTTCTTCGTTGGAAAGTTTGGTCAGACTCTGTTTTACAGCTTCCACAGATCCCTGTACATCTGCTTTGACAATGAGCGGAAGTTCCTTCAGATCGCTTGCCTGAATCTGATCAAAGAGATTATCCAGAGATAATTTGCCCTTAGTCTCCTCAAGAAGACGGTTCTTGTTCTCAGATACAAATGCACCTGCAAAGTTCTTGGCTTCCTTATCACTGTCAAATGCAAGAAGAATTTCACCTGCATTCGGCACATCACCAAGTCCCAGGATTTCTACAGGAGTAGAAGGACCTGCTTCTTTGATTCTGCGTCCCTTATCATCCATCATGGCACGAACCTTACCATTGCATGCTCCTGCTGCAATAAAGTCTCCCACATGAAGAGTACCTTTCTGGACAAGGATCGTGGCAACCGGACCTTTACCTTTATCAAGCTGAGCCTCGATTACAAGACCTCTTGCAGAACGGTTTGGATTTGCCTTTAATTCACATACCTCGGCTGTAAGAAGGATCATCTCAAGAAGAGTATCGATTCCCTCTCCTGTATGTGCGGATACAGGAACAAAAATCGTACTTCCGCCCCAGTCTTCCGGAATCAGTTCATATTCAGAAAGTTCCTGTTTTAACACGCTCAATATTAGCACTTGGCTTATCAATCTTGTTGATTGCAACTATGATCTCAACGCCTGCCGCCTTCGCATGGCTGATAGCCTCTACTGTCTGAGGCATCACACCATCATCAGCTGCTACAACCAGAACTGCAATATCTGTGGAGTTTGCACCACGCATACGCATAGCTGTGAAAGCTTCATGTCCAGGTGTATCCAGGAATGTGATCTTCTGTCCGCCAACCTCTACTACAGAAGCAACCGATGTGCTGTGTGATACCGCCGGCTTCTCCACGTGTTACATTTGTCGTTACGGATTGCATCCAGAAGAGATTGTTTTACCATGGTCAACGTCGCCCCATAACACAGACTACAGGTGGTCTTGAAACCATATCTTTTTCGTCTTCTTCATCCTCTTTGAGGAGTTCTTCGATAACGTCTACCTTCTCTCCGGTTCTGCGATGATATCATATTCCAGAGCAATCTCCTGAGCTTTCTCAAAATCGATCTCATGGTTTACGGTAACCATCATACCCTGCATAAAGAGCTTCTTCACAATTACTGACGGCTGCATTTTCATAGCTTCTGCCAGTTCGCGGATCGTCATCTTCTCCGGAAGTGTGATTTCCTTAACCTCAGGTTTCTTCTCTTCCTGTTTTGGCTGCGGAGCCGGTTTCTGCAGAGCTTTCGGGATTCTGGAATTCTTATTGAATCCACCCTGATTTGGTCTGCGTCCGCCACTCTGTGTCTTATCAAAATCTTTTTTCTTGTTTTTGTTCTCTCTGTCTCTTTCTCTCTTGCTGTCTTTGGAAGTCTTTGTCAGTTCCGGTGCAAATGCCATATCGTCATTCTTTCTTGTATTCTGGCGCTGTCCCTGACGTCCCTGACTGCCGCCGAAGCGTCCGTCACGTCCTTCACTTCTGTTTCCGTCCGGACGACCCTGGCCATTGCCCTGCGGTCTTCCTCCCTGACGGTTTCCATCTCCCTGTGGTCTTCCCTGTCCGAAACGTCCTCCCTGACGATTTCCATCGCCCTGGAATCTTCCGCCCGGACGGCCCTGACCATCGCCCTGGGATCTTCCCTGTCCGAAACGTCCTCCCTGGCGGTTATCTCCCTGGGATCTTCCCTCGCCCTGAGGTCTTCCCTGACGGTTTCCTTCGCCCTGGTTTCTTCCCTGGCCAAAACGTCCTCCCTGGCGGTTATCTCCCTGGGATCTTCCTTCACCCTGAGGTCTTCCCTGACGGTTCTGTCCGTCCGGTCTTCTGTTGCCTGTACCTGGGCGGTCATTATTATTTCTTCTTGGTCTGTCACCGTCTGTTCTTGAACTGTCGGAATTTCTTCCTTCTGCATTTCTTGGTGAACCTGTTCTCTCGCCTTCAGCTTTCACAGGTTTCTTTCTTGTTTTTCCTCCGTCACTTGCATTCTGTGCATGAAAAACGCGGATTAATAGTTTTTTTTCTTTTTAGGTGTTTTCAGTTTTATCTCCTTCTGATTTTGCTGTTACAACCTTTTCTTCTGTCTTGGGAGTCTCCAATTTCGCAATATGCTCCTTTCCCCTGTTATTATTGTCTTTTCTGAATCTATTCTTTACTTCCGAAACCGCAGGCTCATCCACCATACTCATATGGCTTCTCACATCAACGCCTTTTGATTTCAGAAACTCGATTACTTCTCTGTTCTGTCGTCCAAGCTCTCTGGCCAGCTCATGTACTCTTAATTTTGACAATCGCTATACCTCCTTCATGATTGCTTTCGCAAAGTTCTCATCCTGGACAGCCAGACAGGCGCGGTACTCCTTTCCCATTGCTCTGCCTAAGCTCTCTTTATCTGAGAAGAAGAAAATCGGAACTTCATAAAAACTGCACATATTCCTGAATTTCTTCTTTGTATTCTCGGAGGCATCCTCAGCAACGATCACAAGCAGTCCTTTTCCGGTCTTTACAGATTTCTCTGTGGAAAATTCTCCGCTTACGGTCTTGCCTGCTTTGGTAGCCAGCCCTATCAGCGACAGTACTCTGTTATTTTTCAATATCTTCCAGCTCCTTCTTAAGTCGTTCGTATACCTCATCCGGAACCGCAGTTTTCAGTGAACGCTCAAGTCCATGATTTTTAATCGCTTTATCCAGACATTCTCTGGAAAGACACAGATATGCGCCTCTGCCGTTTTTCTTACCGGTAGTATCAAGCACGATCTCATCTTCTGTAGTCTTAAGAACTCTGAGCATCTCTTTCTTGCTTTTCATTTCCCTGCAGCCGGTACACTGGCGCATGGGAATCTTATTCTTCGTCTTCATTCTCTCCTGCTTCCTGAGCCTGTGGCTCTTCTTCTACAGGAACTTCCTCTGAAACTTCTTCTGCTTCGGTTTCTTCTGTCAGGGAATCTTCTGCTGAAGTTTCCTCTGCTGATGCCTCAGCTGCATCTTCTGCAGTCTCGTCATCATCATAATCATAGAAATCACCGGCTTCTTTTGCCTGAGTCTCACTCTTGATGTCAATCTTAAATCCTGTAAGTCTTGCAGCAAGACGTGCATTCTGACCTTCTTTACCGATTGCAAGAGACAGCTGATAATCCGGAACAACTACCAGAGCTGTCTTCTCATCAGGATCTGCCATAACTGCGATAACCTTTGCAGGGCTCAATGCATTCTCGATCAGGATCGCAGGATTCTCATCCCAGTTGATGATATCGATCTTCTCACCGCGAAGTTCCTCAACTACTGCATTGACACGTGCACCGTTCATACCTACGCATGCACCAACTGCATCTACATCCGGATCGTTGCTCCATACAGCGATCTTTGTACGGGAACCGGCCTCACGTGCGATGCTCTTGATCTCAACAGTTCCGTCTTTTACTTCTGCAACTTCTGACTCAAAGAGACGTTTCACAAGTCCCGGATGAGTTCTGGATACCAGAATACGAGGTCCCTTCGGGGTATCCTTGACTTCAAGAATATACACCTTTATTCTCTCTGTCGGCTGGAAGGTTTCCCCTTTCACCTGTTCATTCTCACTTAATACTGCATCTGCCTTACCAAGATTGATGCTTACATTCTTGCCCATCACACGCTGTACAATACCGGTTACTACTTCTTTTCTTTTCCATAGTATTCATCATACAGCACTTTACGTTCTTCCTCACGGATTTTCTGCAGGATAACGTTCTTTGCATTCTGTGTCGCAATACGTCCGAATTCCTTAGACTGAATCGGAACCTGTATCATGCCTCCGATCTCAGCTCTTGATGTGATCTTCAAAGCATCTGCCAGAGAAATCTCCATTGCAGGATCCTCTACGTATTCTACGATACTTCTGTCTGCATACACTGAAAAATCGCAGGTTTCCGGATTAATAGTTACATGTACATTGTCAGCTTTTCCAAAATGGTTCTTGCAGGCCTGGATCAGAGACTGCTCAATTGCCTCAAGCAGGGTATCTTTGCTGATATTCTTCTCTTTCTCAAGGATATCCAGTGCCTCCTTTAACTCTCTGCTCATTTTTTTCTATCCTCCGAATTAACTAAAACTCTATTGCGAGGCGTATCAGGGTCTGTGTCTTTCTTATCAAAAACACGCTCCGTTCCATCCTCATCGATTGTCACACTGTTACTATCATATGCGGTCAAAATCCCGCAGAACTCTTTTTGCTTTTCGATTGGCCGGTAGGTCGGATTTCCACCAGTTTTCCCATGTTTCTCTCAAAGTCTTTGTCTTTCTTCAGCGGTCTGTCCAGTCCCGGTGAACTGATCTCCATAATATAACTGTCTTCGATAAAATCATTCTCATCCAGTTTATCACTGAACGCTCTGCTGACTGTCTCGCAGTCATTTACCGTAATTCCGCCTGGTTTGTCAATGTATCCTCTCAGATACCAGTTACCTGCTTCCTTCACATATTCTACATCAACCAGCTCAAAGCCGTTAAGTTCTACGATCGGTGCCAGAAGTTCCTCTGCGCGCTTTTCATACTCTTCCCGTCTGCTCATTTTCCCACCTGCCTTTCCATGCAACAAATAAGAGTGGGCTCACGCCCACTCCTATGTCTGCAAGTTCTAATTTAGATGTATTGTAACACCAATTTCCGGCAATTGCAAGGCTTTTCCTGCAAAAACCTTGATTTTAGCGGATTTGTTGGTTTTATATACGTGGTTTTATTCCTTTACTGTCCCGTTTGGACAGTTTTATCCTGTTGAGAACATAGGGTTTATCATGGTAAGTAATGGTATATTCCTGGCGGCTTTCCAGAAGATATGCATGATCCAGCTTATCTCCTTCTGCCAGTTTCATTCCACGCACCCCGATAGATGTTTTCTTCATAGCAGAAATATCCTGTTTCTGAAATCTTAAGAAATACCCGCCTTCACTCTGGAATACCACCTGTTCCATTTCATCCGCAGAACCCACAAAAATCAGAGAATCCTCTTCAGCAAGTTTCGTAGACACGATCGTTCTCTTCGCCACATCAAACTCTGCACCACTCACCAGCTTGCACATGGATGCAGCAGTGACAAACAGAAGTGTATTTTCTTTTACAGATGCCAGTGGTGCTACATAGAGCATACGTTCCTGTGCACTGTCATAATTGCTCAGATTATCTGCCGGTGTCCCCTTATCCCTGAAACGAACCAGCGGAATATCTGCCACCTTGATACTGTGCATCTTTCCATTATCTGTAAAGATACAGATCTTATCTGTATTCATACAGTTAAACACATATTTGTTCTCTGCATTGGCAGCTTCTTTATTTCTCTCATATGCAGACTTATCAATGGTCCGCATATATCCGAAGCGGTCCATAAGGAATGTGACTTCCATTTCTTCCATCTTCTTTTCCTCATAGACAACTTCTTCTGCATTCTCGATCACTGTGCGGCGTTTCGTACCGTATTCTTTCTTGATCTGATCCAGTTCTTTCATGATCACTTCTGCCATGGAATCATAATTATTCAGGATATCTTCATAAATGGCAATGTTCTTCATTGTTTCTGCATAGTCTGCCTGAAGTGCCTCGATCTCCAGACCGATCAGTTTGTACAGACGCATATCCAGGATCGCAGCTGCCTGTTTTTCTGAGAAATGCAGCTTCTGCGCAGCTTTCTCGCTTGATTTGCTCTTGAACCTGATTCCTTCTGTCACACCGTCAACCAGGCATTTCTTTACCTGTTCTCTGTTCTTGCTTCCTCGCAGGATCTCGATGATCAGGTCGATCACATCACATGCCTTGATCAGACCTTCCTGGATTTCTTTCTTCTCCTGCTCTTTATTCAGAAGTGTGGTGTACTTTCTGGTCGTGACATCGAATACGAAATCTACGTGATGCTCGATCACCTGCTTCAGACTCAGAGTCTCCGGTCTGCCATCCGCAACTGCCAGCATATTCACGCCAAAAGTATCTTCCAGCTTTGTCTTCTTGTAGAGCATATTGGTAAGATTCTCTACATCTGCGTCACGCTTCAGGTCAAGAACAATACGGATTCCCTCTTTGGAAGACTGATTGGAAATATCCACGATATCTGTTGTCTTCTTGTTTTCCACAAGAGACGCAATATCATTCAGAAATTTTCCGATATTTGCACCGATCATTGTGTAAGGAATCTCTGTGATCACAAGCTGCTGTCTGCCGCCTTTGAGCTTCACTGTCTCCACCTTACCTCTGACACGAAGCTTACCTGTTCCTGTCTCGTAAATCCTGAGCAGATCATCTTTATTTACTACCAGACCACCTGTCGGGAAATCCGGTCCCTTGAGATAGCGCATCAGCCCTTTGACACTGATGTCATTATTCTTCATATATGCTTTTACAGCATCTACCACTTCACCCAGATTGTGAGGCGGAATACTGGTTGCCATACCGACAGCGATACCATCCGCCCCGTTTACCAGCAGATTCGGGATTCTGACAGGAAGTACCACCGGTTCCTTCTCTGTCTCGTCAAAGTTCGGCATAAAATCTACTACATTCTTATCCAGATCTTCGAGGAAGACATCCTGTGTCAGTTTCTCCAGTCTGGCTTCTGTATATCGCATGGCCGCTGCACCGTCGCCCTCGATGGAACCGAAGTTTCCATGTCCGTCAACCAGTGTTTTGCCTTTCTTAAAATCCTGAGCCATTACCACAAGTGCTTCGTAGATCGAACTGTCACCATGGGGGTGATATTTACCCATGGTGTCACCTACGATACGGGCACATTTTCTGTATGGTCTGTCATAACGGATACCCAGTTCATACATATCATACAGAGTTCTTCTCTGTACAGGCTTCAATCCATCACGCACATCCGGCAGGGCTCTGGAGATAATAACACTCATGGCATAATCTATATAGGATTTCTGCATGACCTCCGCATAGTCGGTAGGAATCACATTCTCCTGTTTTGTTTCCATTTAATTTCTTTCCTCCATCTCAGACACATATCCATGTATCTGTCTTAATTTCCACATAACACTCCGGCGAAATCAGATGTCCAGCTCTGCATCCTGTGCATGCTCATAGATAAATTTCTTTCTCGGCGGGACATCGCTTCCCATCAGAATCTCTGTCACGCTTGATGCAAGTCTCGCATCTTCAATCTCACCGCTTCATCATTCTAGTTTCCGGATTCAGAGTCGTCTCCCAGAGCTGCTCCGCATCCATCTCGCCCAGACCTTTATATCTCTGAAGAGTAAAGCTTCCCGGCTTATGGGCACGTCTGTATCTCTCCAGTGCCTTATCATCGTACAGGTATTCCTCCTGCCCCTTCTTAGGCATGACTTTATATAATGGCGGCATGGCAATATACACATGTCCCTCAGTGATCAGATCCGGCATGAAACGATAGAATAAAGTAAGGAGCAGTGTGGAAATATGCGCCCCATCCACATCGGCATCAGCCATGATCACAATCTTGTCGTAACGAAGCTTCGTAATATCAAAGTCATTTCCGTATCCTTCGGAGAATCCACATCCGAATGCATTGATCATGGTCTTAATCTCCGCATTGGCAAGCACCTTATCAATAGTAGCCTTCTCCACATTCAGTATCTTACCTCTGATAGGAAGGATCGCCTGATAATTACGATCACGGGCAGTCTTTGCGGAACCTCCCGCAGAATCTCCCTCTACGATAAAGATCTCACACTGGGAAGGATCCTTTTTTTCACAGTTTGCCAGCTTTCCGTTAGAATCAAAGGAATATTTCTGCTTTGTCAGAAGATTCGTCTTCGCCCTCTCCTCTGTTTTACGGATCTTTGCTGCTTTCTCTGCGCAGGAAAGGATGGTCTTAAGAGTCTCCAGATTTCTGTCAAAATAAAGTACCATCTGCTCTCCTACAACCTTTCCGGTTGCGCGTGATGCATCCTGATTATCCAGCTTTGTCTTGGTCTGTCCCTCGAAACGAGGTTCCGGATGCTTGATGGAAACAACTGCTGTCATTCCGTTACGGATATCTGCACCTGTGAAGTTCGGATCCTTGTCTTTAAGAACACCAATCTCTCTCGCATAAGTATTCATGACTGTAGTAAATGTAGTCTTAAATCCGGTCAGATGAGTACCGCCCTCTGCATTGTAAATGTTATTACAGAAGCCCAGTACATTCTCACGAAATTCATTGGTAAACTGAAATGCCACCTCTACCTGAATACCGTCTGCTTCCCCTTTCAGGTAAACCGGATCATGCAGGACTTCCGCACTGTGGTTCAGATCCTTGATAAATCCAATGATACCGTCCGGCTCATGATAGGTAATATCCTCGACCTCTGCACCTCTTTTATCCTCAAAATGAATGGTCAGTTCCGGATTCAGATATGCAGTCTCATGAAGTCTGCTCTTTACTTCTGTTGCTGAGAATCTGGTCTTTTCAAAAATCTCCGGATCCGGCAGGAAATTGATACTGGTTCCGGTCTGTCTGGTCTTACCCAGCTTCGGCAGCAACCCTTCCTCAAGTTCAATGGTCGGGATTCCCCGTTCATAGTGATCATGATGCACATATCCGTCACGACTGATCTTAATGTCCAGATATGTAGACAGGGCATTCACAACCGAAGAGCCTACTCCATGAAGTCCTCCGCTGGTCTTATAGGCAGAATTATCAAATTTACCGCCTGCATGAAGAGTTGTAAATACAAGTCTCTCTGCCGACACTCCTTTCTCATGCATATCTACCGGGATTCCTCGTCCGTTGTCTGTTACTGTACAGGAACCATCCTTCTCCAGAATCACATGGATCAGACTGCAGTATCCTGCCAGATGTTCATCTACTGCGTTATCTACAATCTCATAAATGAGATGATTTAATCCTTTTCGTGAAACACTTCCGATGTACATTCCCGGACGCTTACGAACCGCCTCCAGACCTTCCAGGACAGAGATGCTCCCTGCATCATAGGTGTTTTTCTTT
>ENA-OQNM01000894-OQNM01000894.1-human-gut-metagenome-genome-assembly--contig:-NODE-894-length-10060-cov-2.425048_pt1 | contig 10060 bp, 14 predicted proteins | sample MGYA00242632_ERZ504886 | MGnify/ENA primary metagenome ERZ504886 (study PRJEB26092, sample SAMD00036424) | human gut metagenome | host: Homo sapiens | study: EMG produced TPA metagenomics assembly of... | reverse complement strand
AGCTCCGTAAGCAATGAGTGCCGTAACGACCAGCATCCGTCCGGCTCCTTTGCCGATGTCAAGCAATGGCAATCGTGACCAGTCCCACAATGATGAGGGGGATGGAGAAGTTCAGGAATTCAACTGAAAATGGCATTGAATGTTAACGAACAGCCGTACCAGCGAAGCCGGTAGGAAATTTCCGAAAAGTATACCTAAGATAATGGCAATGATGATGCGTGGCAATAATCCGATGTGGAAGTTCTTCATGAGCATTTGGTTTTCTTTCTGGTTGAAAAATAGGCTTTCGCTGACAAAAGTACTATTTTATTTTCGTAATTCATACGAACAAATGCTGTTAGCATTTTGTTTCCATATAAAGACAAAATTTACATGAATATGAAGAATTTAAATAAAACAGACATTGGACTTATCGGTCTGGCAGTTATGGGCGAGAATTTGGCCCTCAATATGGCAGATAAGGGATGGAATGTTTCGGTATATAATCGTACGGTTCCGGGAGTGGAAGAAGGGGTGGTGGAACGTTTTGTGAACGGCCGCGCCAAAGGGAAAAAAACTTGAAGGCTATACAGATATAGCCGAATTTGTAATTTCCATTGCCATACCCCGCAAAATAATGATGATGGTTCGTGCTGGCAGTGCGGTGGATGAGCTGATGGAACAGCTGTTTCCCCATTTGTCCGAAGGGGATATCCTGATTGACGGTGGCAATTCCAATTATGAGGACACCAACCGGCGTGTGGCATTGGCCGAAAAGAAAGGCTTCCGTTTTGTGGGAGCCGGAGTTTCCGGTGGAGAGGAAGGAGCACTGAACGGCGCGTCTATCATGCCCGGAGGCTCTGAAAGTGCCTGGCCTGAGGTGAAGCCTATCCTGCAGAGTATTGCGGCAAAAGCATCTGACGGTACTCCGTGCTGCCAGTGGATTGGTCCTGCCGGTTCCGGTCATTTCGTCAAGATGATACATAACGGTATCGAATATGGAGATATGCAGCTTATTGCCGAAGCTTATTGGGTGATGAAGAATCTGCTGGGTCTGGACAATGGACAGATGGCGGAAATCTTTGCTGATTGGAATGAGGGCAAGTTGCGTAGCTATCTCATTGAAATTACCGTCAACATACTGCGTCATAAGGACAAATCAGAAGGTTACCTGATAGATAAGATATTGGATACTGCCGGACAGAAAGGTACGGGCAAGTGGTCCGTTATCAATGCGATGGAGCTGGGCATGCCGCTGGGGTTGATTGCTACGGCTGTGTTCGAACGTAGTTTGTCGGCACAGAAGGGCTTGCGTGAAACGGCTTCCAAGCAATTTGTATGCCGACGCTCGCAGGCGGTGTACAACAAGTCGGAGATGGTGAAGGATATCTATTCTGCACTCTATGCTTCCAAATTGGTGTCATATGCTCAGGGATTTGCTGTGTTGCAGCGTGCATCCGACGTCTTTTGCCTGGAACCTCGATTTGGCATCCATCCGCCCGCATGTGGCGGGGTGGCTGCATCATCCGTAGTATTTTCCTGAACGACATAGCTACGGCTTTCGAGGCTAAAGACAAGCCCAAACATCTGCTGTTGGCACCTTATTTCAAAAATGAAATGCAGCTGCTGCTTTCCGGCTGGAAACATCTGGTGGCACAATCCATGAAAGAGGAACTTCCGGTACCTGCATTCTCGTCCGCCTTGAATTATTTCTATTCGCTGGTGTCTGCCAAGTTGCCTGCCAATATGATTCAGGCGCAACGTGACTATTTTGGTGCGCATACCTTTGAAAGGACAGACGAGTTGCGTGGACAGTTTTTCCATGAAAATTGGACGGGACACGGAGGAGATACGAAATCGGGTACATACAATGTGTGAGAAAGGGGAGAAGATGATGAAGAAATTAGTGATTGTTATATTCGGTGCTTCGGGTGACTTGACGAAGCGCAAACTGATGCCGGCGCTCTATACTTTATATAGTGGCGGGCGGTTGCCGGAAGGATTCTCCATTCTGGGGATAGGACGCACCGAGTATACGGATGCCCGTTACCAAGAATATATAATGGGTGAATTGGGTAAGTTTGTAGCTTCCAAAGAGCAGGTGGAAGATAAAATGGAGGATTTTTGCAGCCATCTGCATTACCAGACTTTGGACCCTGCCGAGGTTGAAGGCTATCATCTGCTGGACGGACGTTTACAAGAGTTTACCGGTGAGAAGAAACCGGACGAACCTGCTGTTCTATCTGGCTACTCCACCTTCCTTGTACGGTGTCATTCCCTTGCACTTGAAGGCGGCCGGTCTGAACCGTCCTGATACGCGTATCATCGTTGAAAAGCCGTTCGGTTACGATTTGGAGTCGGCCAGAAAGCTGAATAGCATTTATGCTTCCGTTTTCAAGGAGCATCAGATTTACCGCATCGACCATTTTCTGGGTAAGGAAACGGCGCAGAACATTCTCGCTTTCCGTTTTGCCAATGGAATCTTCGAACCGCTATGGAACCGTAATTATATAGACTATGTGGAGATTACAGCCGTAGAGAATCTGGGTATCGAAGGACGTGGCGGATTCTATGAAGGTGCCGGAGCCCTGCGCGATATGGTACAAAACCACCTCATACAGCTTGTGGCGCTCACTGCATTGGAACCGCCTGCCGTTTTCAATGCCGATAATTTCCGCAACGAGGTGGTGAAGGTCTATGAGTCATTGGCCCCCTTGAAAGAGGAGGATTTGGAGGAACACATTGTCCGCGGACAATATACGGCTTCGGGCTCGAAAGCCGGGTATAGGGAAGAGAAGAACGTGGCACCTGATTCGCGTACCGAAACGTATATTGCCATGAAAATCGGTATTAACAACTGGCGGTGGAAGGGTGTTCCTTTCTATATCCGTACCGGCAAACAAATGCCGACAAAGGTGACTGAGATTGTTGTACATTTCCGTGAGACGCCCCATCAGATGTTCCGTTGCGAGGGTGGACATTGTCCCCGCGCGAATAAGCTGATTCTCCGCTTGCAACCTAATGAAGGCATTGTGCTGAAATTCGGCATGAAGACTCCCGGACCGGGATTTGACGTGAAGCAGGTGATGATGGACTTCAGTTATGACCAGTTGGGCGGGTTGCCTACCGGCGATGCCTATGCCCGTCTGATAGAGGACTGCATACAAGGTGATCCTACACTCTTTACCCGCAGCGACGCGGTAGAGGCTTCATGGCGCTTTTTCGATCCCGTGTTGCGTTATTGGAAAGAGCATACGGATGCTCCTTTATATGGGTATCCCGTAGGTACGTGGGGACCTTTGGAAAGTGAAGCAATGATGCACGAACATGGTGCTGAGTGGACCAATCCGTGTAAGAATTTGACTAATACAGATGAATATTGCGAGTTATGAAAAGTTATGTTTACCATTCGGCTACAGCTACGGCGCATGCGTTGATTGAACATTTGATTGCGATGATGGAGCGTGAACCGGAAAAGACCTTTTATTTTGCATTCAGTGGGGGAAGTACTCCTTCGCTGATGTTTGACATTTGGGCTAACGAATACAAGGAGGTGACTCCTTGGATGCGGATGCGGATTTATTGGGTGGACGAACGGTGTGTGCCGGCAGAGGATTATGAGAGCAATTATGGTACCATGCGCCGTTTGCTGTTGGATGAAGTAGGCATGCCCGATGAATACGTTTACCCTATTTATGGAGTGAACCGCCCGGAGATTGAAGCAAAGAACTATTCGACGCTGGTTTGCCGCACGGTTCCGCTTTGGGGTGGCTTCCCGGCCTTCGATGTCGTTTTGCTCGGTGCTGGAGACGACGGGCATACCTCCTCTATCTTTCCGGGGCAGGAGTATCTGCTTTCTTCCTTTCATCCTTATGAGGTGAGTGTCAATCCCTATAATGGGCAGAAACGCATAGCCATGACCGGCTGCCTTTTGTTTGCTGCGAAGAATCTTATTTTCTTTGTTACCGGCAAGAATAAGGCGGATGTGGTCCGCGATATTCTTGATTCCGGGGATACCGGTCCGGCAGCTTATGTGGCCCACCATGCCGAGCGTGTGGAATTGTTCCTCGATGCTCAGGCCAATGGCGGGAAAATGTCTACTTAGATGTACCGCTCTCCAGAATGCTTACGATGGAGAATAATGTAAAGCAGATGCCTCCCAAACCAGCCAGTACACGTGCAGGTACAAAATAGGCATTGTGCAGGCTTGCCATCTCAAACAGAAAGGCGGAGAGAAACAGACAAGCCAGGGCCGTGAAGACCGGAATCAGCGGGATGCGGTTGGCCAGCTTGAAAGTGTTCCGCCAGATGGCGGCAAGCAGGATGACTTTGCTGGAAATGCTGTAGCATACCAGTCCCAGACCTATCATAATATATCCTGTGGAGGAGAGTGCCGGATTGCTGTTGGCTAAGACCAGAAGTCCCCAGAGAATGCTGATGCTGCCCATTATCAAAACAAGGGCCGGCCACCGTTTCCGTTCAGCCTTTGTATAGTTGTTGCGTATCTGGCGGACGATGGTTGCAACCAGCGCCACCAGGCTGGAACAGATACAAGCAAGTCCTGCCATGACATGGCCTGCTACATAATATGCATTGTGCCCGCTGCTTTTTGACAATAGCCAGAAGGCCCATATCCATGCCATTACTGCCATAAGGGTGGCAACTGCTATTAGGATATATCCCTGGGAGGAATTGAATGCATCGGCAGGTTGTAGCTGGTCGGTACGTTCCGAGTTGGCGGGAATGAGGGTGAAGCGGGTGGAGGCTGTGGCTGTGGTAGCTACACAAGCTGTGATGAAACCGACTCCGCAAATCACGTGTCCTGCTACGAAATTGCTTGCCGTGGCAGCTTCGTGCATATAATTCCAACCATAGATTACTGTGAGTACGGCTGCCAGGTAACCGATAACCGGAAGTGCGTATCTGACTATCGGATTGTAGGTATGAATAATTTGTCTAATGATTGTTGCCGCTGTGGCGAACAAGGTAATGCAAATCATCCCTAAGGAAAATACTACCGGACCGGCCACAAATTTTGCCGAGTCCACTCCTTCGTGGAGCACAAAGGCTCCGTAGCCGAAACAGAAAAGGGCCATCAACAAGGGTATGGCCCTGAAAAGAATACTGATACCGTAATTCATAACTGTTGTTTTTAGAGTTTCCCCTTCAAACAGCGTTTCTGCGGCTTTGTTCCTCCTTTTAAGATTTATTTGTGATGAGAAGTGCTTGTCTGTCCGTATTTAGGGAGCCAGCCTCTCCTTTTTCCAGCTGCCATCCGCTTGTTGGGAATAGAGGAAACGGTCGTGTAGCCTGCTTTCCCGTCCTTGCCAGAATTCAAAACGGAAAGGGGTGACGGCAAAACCTCCCCAGTTGTCGGGACGTTTGATACTTTGCCCTACCCATGTTGCCGCTTCGCGGACGAACGCGCGCATTATCTCCATACGGCTGCCAATGACGTGACTTTGGGGTGAAATCCTCGCCCCGATTTTTACTTTTGTAAGGTCTGCTTGCAAAATAGGTGTCAGAATCGGCAGGAGCGCATCTTTTCAGCTTTTCCTTCAATGTGTATTTGCCTTTCCAGTTTGTGCCATACGAAAGATAAGGATATATACGGATTTTGCAGTCAGTTGCCGGCCTTTCCTGCTTTCGTAGTTGGTGAAGAAGATGAACCGGCCATTTTCCACCCCTTTCAGCAACACTGTGCGTGTAGAGGGATGCCCGTCTGTCGAGGCTGTAGCTACCGTCATGGCGGTGGGCTCGTACTCATCACTATGGATAGCATCGTTCAGCCAATGGTCGAATTGCTCAAGGGGATTGTCGTTGAGGTTACCCGGCGTCAGTCTGCCTTTCTTATATTCTCTTCTGATGTCAAAGAGTTGTGATTTCATTATCGTGTGGTTTTATCAAGAATGATGTTTTTCTATGTAACAGTCTGAGAGGGCTGAATGTTTTTGTTTCTCTGCGGAAAGAAAATATGGAAGAAGGAAATGGTTGTGTTGATACTTAAAAAAATGGCATCCCGATTGTGGTGGCTATCGGGATGCCGGATATTGGAGATTACTTTATGGAGACAAGTGGGAAGTGGACACTGGCATGTCTGCTATTGTAATTTAAACATTACGGGAACTGTGAATTTACAACGGACCGGTTTGCCTCGTTGCTCACCGGGTTTCCATTTGGGCATGGTGGAAATCACACGGATAGCTTCTTTATCCAGGTAGGGATCTACGCCTCTTACTACTTTTACATCTACGATGCTGCCGTCTTTGTTGACAACGAATTGTACTATTACGCGCCCTTGGGTTCCGGTTTCTTGTGCAATAGTCGGGTATTTTATGCTCTTACCCAGATATTGCATCAGACTCATGCCATTATAAGAAAACTCAGGATTCTTCTCTACAACTTCAAAAATCTCGTCCTCTACCGGAATCTCTTCATCTACGGTTGGAGATATGGGTTTGATGATTACAGCTTCACCGATTTCTTCGGAAGAGGCAATGGCTGTTTCTTTCACATTGTCATTATCATCCACAATTGTCAATACCTCGGCAATTGCAGGAGCTTGAGGGGGTGGCGGAGCTGCTAATTCGGGTTGCTCCGTGATAGGAATTTCAATTTCCTGCTCAAATACGTTCTCGGTAATAGCATCGCTCATGTCAATCCTAACATCACGCTTCGACCATTCAAATGCAACGAACATGAAGACCAGCACAATTACATAACCTACAAGTAGCCAATTTGACTTCTTGTTTTCCAGGCTTGCTTTGGATGTTTTCTTGATTTCCATAATTTATAAGATTATTACTGTATAATGGTTGTCGCGAAACTAATATTATACAGATGTGATTAGTAAAATCATAAAACATGCGTGCCCACTTGTTTCTGCATTAAAGATAAGAAAATGAATGTTATGTTGTTGTTTGATATATGGTTATATATAGTTTTTTAAATTTGCTTTGATAATTTTTCCGCTTATGAATTAAATAGTGTTGAGGTGCAAAAAAGCGCTTCCAATGTTCGCTTATGGAGAAAGGCTTCACACAAAAACAAATTGTATTTATAGTATTGAAATGCGGTTATAGCTTTTGTATCAATTCTTTAGTATGTTGGTTGGAATCAGATGCTGGCAATAAATATAGATTATATATGATTAGCCATTTGATTTAGACTATCTTTGACGCTAGTAATTTACCCTATTTATAATCTTATTTATTATACGGAATGATTTTGTTTTATTGAACACGTCTGCCGCTGGAGGTAAACTTGAACAGGCATTGGAAAAATTGGTGGATTTTGGTATGGATGCCGGTAAGGATATATTAATCGCTATTTTAATCTATGTAATCGGGCGTTTCATCATCAAACAGATAAGTGCATTAGTAGCTAGGATACTTGAAAAACGGAAGATAGAAACCAGTGTACAGACTTTTTTGAAGAGTCTGATAAAGATACTGCTGAACATGATTCTTGCTTTTGCCATAATCGGCAAACTCGGTGTGGAGACCACCAGTTTTGCGGCGTTACTCGCATCTGCCGGTGTAGCTGTGGGTATGGCGCTGTCCGGTAATCTCTCAAATTTTGCCGGTGGACTGATTATACTTATTTTCAAACCGTTTAAAGTAGGTGACTACATAGACGGTCCGGGAGTAAGTGGTACGATAAAGGAAATACAGATATTTCACACTATACTTTCCACTCTTGATAACCGCATGATTTATGTACCTAATGGAAGTCTCAGTGGTAATGCCGTCACTAATTACAGTAAGCAGGACAAGCGTCGTGTTGAATGGGTATTCGGTGTTGAATACGGTGAGGATGTAAAGAGAGTCAGAGCCGTTTTACAGCGCATAATCAATGCAGACAGCCGTATATTGGATACACCGGCTCCCCTTATTGTCTTAGGTTCATTGAGTGCAAGCAGCATCGATATTACAGTCCGTGTCTGGGTAAAAAGTGTGGACTACTGGAATGTGCTGTATGATATCAATGAAATAGTTTATACTACATTTAATGAAGAAGGAATAGGGTTTCCCTTCCCGCAGCTCACTCTACATCACGCAAAAGATTGAGCTTATTATCTATAACAGTTTCCATTTATCAAGAATTTGAAGCTTTATGTTTGCTCTGAAAAGTATGCTATACTGTTCATTAATTCCGAAAAAGAAATCATAAACTCCTTTTGTTTGCTTTTAAACATTATCGGTTGCTAATTTATTGAAGCTTTATATATAGATTTGCAAGTATTTCTTAATTAGGATATGATATAAAAAGATTATTTTAACTGTTTCAGCTTTTATAGCTGTTAGTGGTGTTTATGACAAAAAAGCGGTAGAAGGTTTTGACAAGAATAACAACCTAATATTTTTTAATTTGTAATTATGATGAAAAAAAGTTTCTTGACTGTTCTATTTGCGCTGTTCTGCACGATGGGATTTGCGCAATTGTCTTTCAATGTAAAGGCCGGTCTTAATCTCAGCAGTTACATCGGTGAAAACTCTGACCATTCCAAATTTAAACCAGGAGCACGCATTGGAGTGGGAATGGAATACCAATTCAGCGACCTTGTTTCCTTACAGCCCTCGCTATTCTTCTCACAGAAAGGTGCGAAATATTCAAGTGGATATAGCGGTAGCGTCGTAGATGCGGATGCAGATGTGAAGATCAACCAGCTTTATTTGGAATTGCCCATCAATGTACAATTCCGTTTCAATATTGCAGACAATACTAACCTGGTCATTGCGACAGGGCCGTATCTTGCCTGTGGGGTAGGTGGTAAAGCCAAGTTCGATGGCAAGGCATCTGTTGGAGGTATCAATATCAATGGAGATGAGAAAGTCGATACATTCAGTGATGACGGCTTGAATTACAATAGGTTCGATGCCGGTTGGAACATCGGTCTTGGGGTAGAGTTTGGCCGAATTCTTGTGGGGGTTGACACACAGCTTGGCTTCTGCAAGATTATGGATGGGGATGCTCCGCACAATGCGAATATCGGTATTACTCTGGGGTATAAATTTTAAATAGTTCCCTTACGATCCCTTGATTGAGTATATTTTTATTAATAGGTTTAACTTTTTTATTGTAGATAATCTATAAATTATTTTATCTGGTTTTAAAATAAAACGGTGTAGTATGAAAAAATTATTCATTTTATTAGGAACTCTTTTTTTGTTGTCAGTAGGTGCTTATGCGCAGAAAGGGAAACAAGCCATAGGTTTCGGTCTTGGTTATGGTACAGAAATTGAAAGTATCGGATTGGGAATCAAGTATCAGTATAATATAACCAATCCTATACGTATCGAGCCCTCTCTTAATTATTTTTTTGAAAATGACAATGTAAGCATGCTGGATTTGAACGTGAATTTTCACTATCTGTTTCCGGTGGCCAAGAGCGTTAAACTTTATCCGTTGTTCGGTTTGACATTGTCCAACTGGATGTTCGACATGCACGACTTTGATATTGATATGGACGAAGGCCATGTGCATATCGACGATAACGGCAATCATAACGAATGCCGGTTCGGTGTAAATCTGGGAGCGGGAGCGGAATTTGCACTGCCTCGTAACTGGGCGATGAATTTTGAGTTCAGATACCAGCTGGTAAGCGATTTCGACCAGGGGGTTATCAATATAGGAGCTGCATACAGATTCTAAGGGAGCAGCGTATATTTTCGGGCACGGATTACACGGATTTCACGGAAATACAAATTACACGGAAAACACGGATTTTCTTTATTCTTCTTCTGTGAAATCCGTGTAATCCGTGCCTGAAAAAAAACTATCATGTGCATTTTGCACGTCCTCTTATAACGTGTTAAACAAGAGGTGTTTCAGTATATCAGAAGTTTGTCCAATCGCACGGGAAAGTCATTGTTTCTCCATATCTGCTGAGGGTGTATGAAGATATGGCATTATTCTCATTGAGCGTGTAGCTCAGATTATAACGTCGGTTGAGTTCTCGCTCGGATCCTCCAGGTCGGTGTTTTTGATAGTCATTGCGGTGGGCTGGTTTGCACCGGCACTTTTCCCGAGATTAACCCGGGTTATGGCAAAGTACGTTGAATACGCAATCGTCCGAAGT
>ENA-OQNM01000891-OQNM01000891.1-human-gut-metagenome-genome-assembly--contig:-NODE-891-length-10098-cov-2.862802_pt1 | contig 10098 bp, 10 predicted proteins | sample MGYA00242632_ERZ504886 | MGnify/ENA primary metagenome ERZ504886 (study PRJEB26092, sample SAMD00036424) | human gut metagenome | host: Homo sapiens | study: EMG produced TPA metagenomics assembly of... | reverse complement strand
GAAAGGCTGGCCCTTCTACCTCGCGATCGTGTGTGTCATCCTGTTCATGATATTCTTCCCGCAGGCGGTGCTCTTCCTGCCGAACCTCGTGTACGGCGCTTAAATCAAGCTTTCCACATCTCTCTGATTCTTCTATCTATAAAGCAGAGCCTGTCTTTCCTGCCTTGGAAAGGCAGGCTCTGTGCCTTTTATGGAGGGTTTTATGAAACCGACAACAGATTTCCCTTTCCTGCTGGACAACCCCCGGGCGTGGCGCACCTATCTGGGAGGCCGGATGCTGGACGCCCTGCACGGTGACTCCAACGGCGAGGACGGGCATTTCCCCGAAGAGTGGATCCTTTCCACTGTCGCCGCCCGCAACGCCGGACGGGAGCAATTCCCCGAAGAGGGCATGAGTCACCTGCGCGGCACCGACGTCACCCTGAAATCGGTGCTGGAAAGCGATACGGAGGGCTATCTCGGCAAAGGCGCAGCGCAGCCCACCTCGGCGTGCTGACCAAACTCATCGACAGCGCCGAGCGCCTGACCTTGCAGGTGCATCCCGACAAGCCGACAGCCCTGCGGCTGTTCCAGAGCCAGTACGGCAAGACTGAGTGCTGGCACATCCTCAGCGGCCAACCCCGTGAACGGCGAAGAGCCCTGCATCTACTACGGCTTCCAGCCGGACATGACCCGCGCGCGGTGGGAAGCGCTGTTCCACGCACAGGATATTCCCCGGGATGCTGGCCGGGATGCAGAAATACCCGGTGCATCCGGGCGACACCATCCTGATCGAGGGCGGTATGCCCCACGCCATCGGCGCGGGCTGCTTCCTCGTGGAGATCCAGGAGCCGACGGATTATACGATCCGGGTGGAGCGCACGACGCCCAGCGGCTTTGCCGTGGCCGACAGTATGTGCCATCAGGGGCTTGGCTTTGAAAAGATGTTCGAATGCTTCCACTATGAGCCGCACAGCCGCGAGGAGATCCACGACCGCTGGTTCATCGAACCGGAAACGGTGCTGAAAACGGCGGGCGGAAGCATCACGACGCTGGTGGGCTATCGCAATACGCCGCTCTTCCGTCTGGACGAAGTAAACGTCTCCGACACTCTGACGGTGGACTGCCCGCCGCGCGGCAGCGGCATCTATGTGCTGGAAGGCGCAGGAACCCTGAGCGCAAACGGCCGCAGCCTGCCTCTGAAAAAGACCGACCAGCTCTTTGTCCCCGCTGGAACGGGAAGATTTACACTGGATGCGGAGGCTCCGCTGAGGGTCCTGCATTTCTTTGGCCCTGAACAGAAACAATAAATTCCAATGTAAAAAAGACCTCCGCAGCCTTTCAGGGCTGCGGAGGTCTTTTGCGATAGGGGAGAGGTCACTTCCGTGCGATCATCTCGGTGTAGGCCAGCACCAGCGGGCCGACGCCCTTGGCGTCGTTGCAGACCACCGGCTCACTGAAATAGTAAGCCAGCGAGCCGTCGCGGTGGTCCTTGCCGCCGAGGCCGGCCACGAGGCAGATGCCATCCAGCTGCAGGCTGCCGTCCGGGTTCTTGCTCAGATACTTGTCACAGGTGCCGTAGAAGGCTTTCTCGGCCCATGCGGCCATCCGCTTGGGCAGGTAGCCGAGACGCACGCCCTTGAGCACGGCGTAGGCGAAGAGGGCCGTGCCGCTGGTCTCGAGGTAGTTGCCCTCGACGCCGGGGTGGTCCATCACCTGCCAGAACATGCCGGTCTCCTCGTCCTGGAACTTGTGCACGTCCTCAATGGTCTGCTTGAACATCGCCATGATGCCGCGGTACTCGTTGTACAGCTGCTCGTCCATCCGCTCCAGCACGTCCACCATGGCCACCATGAACCAGCCCATGGCGCGCAGCCAGAAGTTGGGGCTGCAGCCGGTGACGGGGTCGGCCCAGTACATCTGGCGGCTCTCGTCGTAGCCGTGGTAGTACAGGCCGGTGGTTTCGTCCCGCATGTGCTTTTGGATGTTCATGAACTGCTTGTAGCTGTCGATGCAGCCCTGCATCTTGTTGTAGCGGGTCTCATACTCCATGTAGAAGGGCTGGGCCATATAGGTGCCGTCCAGCCACACCTGCCAGGGATAGATGTCCTTGTGCCAGAAGTTGCCCTCCTTGGTGCGGGGCTGGGTGAGCAGCTGGCTGCGGATGGTGTCGATGGCCTTGCGGTACTTCTCGTCCCCGAAGATGTCGTACAGGATGAACAGGTTCTTGCCCTGATTCACGTTGTCCAGGTTGTACTCCTTGGGGTCGTAGGTCTTGATGGAGCCGTCCTCCTGCACAAAGTAGTCGATGAAATCTTTGGAAAAGTCCAGATACTTTTTGTCTCCGGTGGTGTGGTACAGGCTCAGGCAGGCGGTGATCATGCAGCCGTCGATGTAGTTCCACTTGTTGGGTTTGCCGCTGCGCACCTTCTCGATGTTCCACATGGGTGCCTCGGCGCTGGAATTGGCGATCAGGTAGTCCACATAATCGCCCAGCATGGACAGGATCTCTTCATGGGTCATGGCATTAGTCCTCCTCAAAATGGCCGACGTTGACAAAGTGCAGGCGCTCGCCCTCGTAGCCCTCGATCTTCACGTTGTGCAGGTCGATCTCCTTGACGTTCTCGGCGTAGATGGCCAGCTTCTTCACCAGCGGGCGGTTGTCGGCCATGGCGGCCTGACCGGCCTCGGCGTTGGGGTCAAAGGTGATGGTCACGTTTTTCATGGAAACGCGCTCAATGGGCTGCTCCGGCAGGCCGTCGAAGTAGCAGCCGGCAAACTGTGCGTCGGTGGCTGCGATGTCCTCCATGGTCAGGCTGCCCAGTTTGGGGGTGTACTCGTCCACCGGCATGGCGTCGCGGCACTGCACATAGGGGCCGTGGCCGTCCGGGTCGCAGAAGTAGAACATGTTGATGACGAAGGGTGCCTTGACCCCGCGCATCTCCACGTTGCGGAACACCAGCCCGTCGATGACGGCGGTGTTGCCGCGGCCGCGGCGGGTCTTGACCCGCAGGCCGCGGTCGGTGTGGTCCATCAGGCACTGGGTGACCACCATGTCCTTCACGCCGCCGCTCATCTCGCTGCCGATGACGATGCCGCCGTGGCCCTTGTCCAGCAGGCAGTTGCGGATGATGGTGTGCTCGCAGCTCTTCTTGAGCTTCATGCCCAGGAACACCTTGCTGGCCTTCATGGCAATGCAGTCGTCGCCCACATGGATGTTCACGCCGATGATGCGGGTGTACTCGCAGCTTTCGGGGTCGATGCCGTCGGTGTTGGGGGCGTTGTAGGGGTTGTTGATGTTGAAGTTGAGCAGGTCGAGGTGCTTGACGAAGATGGGGTGGATGGTCCAGGAGTAGCTGTTCTGCACCGTGATGCCGTGCAGGCAGACCTTTTCGCTGTCCACCATGGCCACCGCGCGGGGACGCCAGGCGATGCGCTTGACCTTGGGGTCCACCCACCAGTCGCCGTTCTGGGCGTCACAGTCCAGGGTGCCCTCACCGGTGACCACGACGTCGTGCACCTGGGTGATGTTCAGCAGGCCGGCAAAGCTGTTCAGCGGGTTGCCCTCCCAGCCGGTCAGGTAGTACTCGTCCACCTCGTTCTCGCTGGGCAGTACGCCGGGCAGGATGGGGTAATGGGTGCGGTCGTTGTCGCCCAGCAGCACGGCACCCTTTTCCAGATACAGGGTGGTGTTGCTCTTCAGGAACAGGCTGGCGGTGCGGTAGCGGCCGGCGGGCACATACACGGTGCCGCCCTTGGGGCAGGTGGACAGGGCGGCCTGCAGCTTGCCGGTGTTGTCGGTCTCGCCGTCGGCCACCAGGCCGTAGCGGGATGCATCCACAAAGAAGCTCTCGGCCTCGGTGACAAAGGTCAGGCTCAGGGTCTCGCCCTCGGCCTGCACGCCCACGGTGTACTCGGTACCGGGCAGCAGGGAGAACAGGGAGAACACATTGGTATTGCATGCTTCGTAGACAGTCTTGCCGTTCAGGGTAACGACAAACGGGTGGGCCGGACGGAAGCACAGGCCGTTTCCCAGCTCGAACACGGCACTGCGGGTCATGGAACGGATAAGGGACAGGTTCATGAGAAAACCTCCTGATCAATGGTTTTGGCTTGCCCGCACCGGGCGGGCATGGTATGATAAAAAGAAAAGCGGATGTGCGCGGAGGACGTTAAAGCATGAAGGCAGAACAGGAAAAGATCAGTGCAAAGGTCCGGGCAGTGTCGATGCACCTGAACGGCGGCAAGCTGCAGCTGCCCGCCGAAGAGGAGAGCTGCTACGTTGTGCTGGTGGCAGAGAGCGGCTGTACCCTGCAGTACGCAGAGCAGACCATGCTGCTCAACCCGGGCAGTGCGCTGCTGCTGGGACCCGGCGGCGGCTGCATCCAGCAGACGGGCAGTGCGGCACCGGAGCTGGTGGGCTGCAGTTTCCCGCTCAGTGCCCTGCACGAGCTGCGTACCCAGACCCAGCGGGATTTTTCCCGGCTGTTTGAGCCGGAGCAGTCTGCTGTGCTGTACGGTTCCGTGCAGTGGAACAGCCGCCTGCGCACCCTGCTGGAGCTGATGCGCACCGCCATGGAGGAGCCGGATTACCCGGGCGCGCTGTACCTGCTGCTGGTGCTGCATTACATCGAGCAGGAATGCATCGCGGAGAGCAGCGCGGTGGCCCGGCCCCACAATAAGACGGTGGAGCGCATCTGTGCGTATCTGGCCGCCAACTACCGCCAGAAGTTCTCCCTCAGCGAGGTGGCAGCGCGGTTCTACCTGTCGCCCTACTACCTCAGCCGCCTGTTCAAGCGGGTGACGGGACAGTCCATCGTGGACTACATCAACAACCGCCGCATCGAGGCAGCCCAGAAGCTGCTGGAGACCACGGAACTGAGCATCAGTGCGGTGGCCGAGCAGACCGGTTTTGCCAGCGCGGCCCATTTCCGCCGTGTGTTCCACGAGGTGATGGGCACCGGGCCGCTGCAGTACCGCAAGGCACATAAGAAATGATGTGTTTTTCTGCGGAAAACAGGATGCAGCCCTGCGGGCTATGATGTCTGCCTGCGGCAGAAGAGGTGTGCCTCACGGCACAATGTTGTGCAGCGTGCAGCATGTTCTAGGGAAGGGGATACAGCATTCAACAAATAAAACCACCCCTGTCGCCTCGTACGGGAACGGCACAGGGGGTGTTGTTTGCGTCAGATGCTCTTTGCGCAGCGGGACAGGGGCTTAACCCTTGACGGCACCAGCAGAGATACCTTCAACGAACTGGTCCTGTGCACAGAAGAAAACGATCAGCTGCGGCAGGATGGAGATGAGGGACAGAGCAAGGATCTTGTTCCATGCGAAACCGGTATCACCGTCCATGGACAGCTTGACGAACAGGGACATCGGGTACTTACCGGGAGTGCTGACGTAAAGCAGCGGACCCATGAAGTCGTTGCAGCTCCACATGAACTGGAACAGTGCGCAGGACACCAGAGCGGGCATCAGCATCGGGACGATGACCTTGTACAGGGTCTGGAAGGAGGAGCAGCCGTCGATGGCGGCAGCCTCGTCCAGGTCGCGGGGGACGTTGCGCATGAACTGCACCAGCTGGTAGACGAAGTAGGTCTCAGTTGCGAATGCGCAGTGGACCCAGATGGCCAGATAGAAGGGGCTGTTGACCCAGCCGAACTTGGTGTACAGCAGGAACTGAGGCACGTTCAGGACGACCTGGGGCAGGAACAGGGTGGCCAGCATGATGCTGAACAGGATCTTCCGGCCCGGGAAGTCGAAGCGGCCAAAGCCGTAAGCTGCAATGCAGGAGGAGACCACGGTGCAGATGACCTTGGGCAGGACGTAGCTGTAAGTGTTCAGCATGGCCTGCAGGATGTTGATGGAACCGCCGAAGTTGTTCAGCGCGTTCTTGTAGCCCTCCAGAGTGGGGTTCTTGATCCACAGGCCGATGCCTGCAAAGATCTCGCTGTTGTCCTTAAAGGTGGCGCTGATCATCCACAGCAGGGGATAGATCATGATGAGGCCCACCAGGATCAGGACGAAGTACTTGAAAAACGTCGCGATGGCGTTAGAAGCTTTCATTCCCATACTGTCACACCTTACCTTTCATCCGAGTAGTAGACCCACTTCTTCTGGCTGGTGAAGGCGATGATCGTCAGGATGCAGACGATGACGAACATGATCCATGCCAGTGCGGAAGCCATGCCCATCTGGTTGGACTTGAATGCGTAGTTGTAGACCAGAATGGAGATGAGGGTGGTGGAACCGCGGGGACCGCCGTTGGTGATGATGAACGGGCCATTGAACTCCTGGAAAGCCTGGCAGATCTGAGTGACCAGGTTGTAGAAGATGATGGGGGTGATCATCGGCACGGTGATGGAGAAGAACTGCTTCCATTTGCCAGCGCCGTCGATGGTGGCGGCCTCGTACAGGTCGGCCGGCACGCCCTTCAGAGCGGCGAGGAACAGCACCATGGCGGAGCCGAACTGCCAGATACGCAGGAAGCAGATGATCCACAGTGCGTAGCTGGGGTCGCTCAGCCAGGAGGGACCCTGGAAGTGGCCGAAGGTCAGCATACGGATGAGGGTGTTGACCAGACCGTCATCACGGAACACGGCCTTCCACAGCACGGCGATCGCAACAGAGCCGCCGAGGATGGAGGGGATGTAGTAGACGGTGCGGAACACGTTCACGCAGGCGATCTTGAAGTTCAGGATGTAGGCGATGAACAGTGCGAAGACCAGCTTCAGAGGCACAGTGATGAAGCTGTACTTGAAGGTGGTGATGAGCGCCTTGGTGATCTTGGGAGTGGTGAAGGCGTCCACATAGTTCATGATGCCATACTGATGGATGCCGTTGAAGAAGTCCATATCCGTAAAGCTATAGTACAGAGACTGGCCGAACGGAATGGCCTTGAAGACGACGAAGCCGATGATCCAGGGGATCAGGTAGAACAGGCCCTGCCATTTGTCAAAAAACTTCTGGGCCGGGGTACGCCCGAGAGAGGGCGCTTTGCTTTCTTTCATCCGGGGATCCTCCTTTTATAAGGATATATCTCGTACGCCGCATAATAGTTCGGACACATTTTTGTCAAAAAAATGTCATCACCGTCTTGCAAAAAAGGGGCATCCGTCCGTAGGTGGAAAGGATGCCCCTTGCAAGACTCTTTTATGCGGGGCGGCCCGTTGTCAACACCGCGCGTGTGCGGGCCGCAAAAAGTCCGTGAGGCGGAAATCAGACGGTGTAGCCGACAGACTCCATGCCGTCCAGCAGGGTATCGACCAGGTCAGCGCCGGAAACATTGTCGTAATCCAGAGTGTCGAACACTTCCTGATAGACGCCGGTGCCGGTAGCCTTCAGGTCGTTGGACTCGAACAGGGGGTCGAGCTGGTTGGAAACGAAGGCCATGACCTTGCCGTTTGCCTCAGCCACCAGCTCCTTGATCTTGCCGGCGCTCTGAGCAGCAGCCAGACCAGCCTTGGAGGCGGGGATGCCGCACTCGGAGCCCATGATCTCGGCACCTGCGGTCTCGTTCAGCAGGAAGTTGATGAGGGTAGCTGCCTCTGCGGGATGCTCGCAGGTCTTGGTGATGGCCAGACCCATGGAGACCTTGGAGAAGCCGCCGTTGTAATCGCCGAACTTGATCTCCTCGCCGACGGTGAAGCCAGCCTTGTTCTCCTCGTCCAGAGCGTCAGCGTACTTGGTAGCGGAGGAGTCCCACTCGAAGCAGCCGGCCAGCTTGCCGGTGATCCACTCGGTGGACTGGTGAGCGGCGTTGTCGCCGTTGGAGCCATAGTAGGTGGGCAGGCTCATGATGACGTGGCCCTCGACCAGGCTCTTGATGAAGTCGATGCCCTCAGCGATCTGGTCGGCATCGTAGTTCAGGGTGGAGGTGGAGGGGTCGGCCCAGTCCTTGCCGTACTTGCTCTCGAGGTAGAACACCATCAGGATCATACGGTCGTATGCGCCCAGGTGCAGGGGATAGTAGTCATCGCCCAGCTTCTCCTGGAAGGTCTTGCCGGCAGCCATCAGCTCGTCCAGAGTGGTGGGGAAGGAGATGCCGGCCTTGTCGAAGGTGGTCTTGTTCCAGTAGAAGATACGGCCGGTCATGGAGACGGGTACGCACTGCTGAGCGTTTGCCACGTTGCAGGCAGCCAGCTTGGCCTCATCCCACTGAGTCAGGTCGAGGTACTCGGAGACGCTGTTCAGGTCGATGAAGGTCTGGCCGTTCTTGGAGTAGTTGTACAGCCAGTTCCAGTTGATCTGGCAGACATCCTCAGCGACACCGCCGGCGAACTTGGTGGACATGGTGTCCTCCCAGCCGGACCATGCAGCGAAGGTGGGGTTGACGGTGATGGTGCTGTGCTCAGCAGAGAAAGCCTTGATGGCCTCCTGGTAAGCGTTGTGACGGGACTCGCCGCCCCACCAGCTCATGGTCAGGGTGACGGGGTCAGAAGACAGACCGGCCACGGAAGCTGCGGCGGAAGAAGCAGCGGTGGAAGTGGCGGTAGAACCAGCGTTGCCGGAACCGCCGCAGGCGGCCAGCAGGCCGGCAGCACCCACAGCGCCAGAGACCTTCAGAAAGTCACGACGAGAAATTGCCTTGCTCATTTTCGTTCTCCTCCTATGTAGAAAACATCTTCTTGCACGGACGCCTCTGCAAAGCATCCGTTGTATACAAATATAATACCAAAGGCAAGAAAAAAAAGAAAGATGCAAATTGTAGTGATAGCGGCAGAAAACGTACAAATATTGCGCTTATTTTTTGCCCGCTTTTGACGTCATTGCCATAATGAATAAACTTGGACCGAAAAACTGTGCAACTTGTATACTTCAACGATTTGCATAGAAAACTGGGATGCAACAGGAGAAGATTGGCCTGAATTGCAAGAATTTTGTAGCCGAGGCAAAATTTGTTGAAAGAGCGTTGTATACATCAAAAGCGACGATAACAGAGAGTTCCGGCCCCGAGCTGATATATCAATAGTGCAAAAAACGCGCGAATCAGGCCCCGACCTGATATATCACGGATGCAGAAAAGATACAAAAAAGACCGTCCGGCGTGCGGACGGCATAAAATCAGGGAAAAAGTACACCGGCGGGCGGCGTAGAAGGCGCTGCGCTCCCGGAAATAGCACTGGGGACACATGCTGACGTACTGGACGTCGTTCTCAAGGTTGATGGCTACCTGTTCGCCCTCAAAGACGAAGCGGCCGTTGACTTTGCGGCAGTTGCAGATGGCCTTGCGGCCGCAGGTGCAGATGGTTTTCATCTCCTCGATCGTGTGGGCCAGCTCCAGAAGCCGGGTGGAGCCGGGAAAGCCCTTGAGGGAGAAGTCGGAGCGCAGGCCGTAGCAGATGACGGGGATGTTCAGCTCTACCGTCACCATAAACAGCTGCTCGGCCTGCTCTGCGGTGAGGAACTGGCTCTCGTCGCAGAGCACACAGGCCAGAGGCCGGCCCTCGCTGCTGGCGGCCCGGACGGCCTCCACCAGGTCCATGTCCGGCGGCACCAGCAGATCGGCAGGGCGGCGGACGCCCAGACGGCTCACGAGGTCGCCGCTGCCCTTGGTGTCCACCTTCGGCTTGAGGATGAGCACCCGCATCCCCTGCTCCTCGTAGTTGTGGGCCACCTGCATCAGCGCGGTGCTCTTGCCGCTGTTCATTGCGCCGTAACGGAAATAAAGCTTTGCCATGTCGAAAAAGTCTCCTCATGAAAGGACTCTCTCAGCCAAAGCCTGACGGAGAGGGCCTGTATTATCGATCGTATCTGCTCAGTCCTGATTGCGCAGCCGGTAGCCCAGGCTCATCAGGCTGTCGCCGAGGTGGACGTTCTCCACCACCACGTCGGGGTAGGAGACAGACAGATCGTAGTGGGAGAAGTTCCAGAAGCCCTCGATGCCCAGGTCCACCAGACGGCCGCTGATCTCCTCTGCGCCGCTGCGGGGCAGACAGAGCACAGCCACCTCGGGGTGTGCTCGGCGCAGAAAGCTTCCAGCTCGTCGCTGTGTAAGATCTGGATGCCGTTGATCTCTTTGCCCACCTCGTCGGAGGCGTTGTCGAAGGCGGCGATGAGCTTGTAGCCGTTGGTGTCGGTGGTGATGAAGCGGCTCACAGCCTTGCCCAGACGGCC
>ENA-OQNM01000889-OQNM01000889.1-human-gut-metagenome-genome-assembly--contig:-NODE-889-length-10112-cov-2.335704_pt1 | contig 10112 bp, 10 predicted proteins | sample MGYA00242632_ERZ504886 | MGnify/ENA primary metagenome ERZ504886 (study PRJEB26092, sample SAMD00036424) | human gut metagenome | host: Homo sapiens | study: EMG produced TPA metagenomics assembly of... | reverse complement strand
TTATAACGGTCCATCATATCGACAACTTGCATGATCACTTCCGGGGTTATGGGTCGCGTCTCCATCCATTTCGACATAGAGATATGGCCTCCGCGTGTCATCTCGTGATAGGGAGCCTCACTTCTGCCTGTGGCGGCGCTACATTTGTAATAAACGGGTACATGGTTGGAGTTTGTATAGTAGTCGCGGTCCGTGATACCGGGCAACGAACCGAATTTCTTACGGTCACGACGGGTAAATTTGCCCGACAAGCCTTCGGCCGGTGTTGCCAGTACGCTGTAATTATGCTGGTATTCCTCTGAAAACTGATTGGCCCTGTTACGGATATAGCTGACGATCTTCAGGCCTAACTCCTGCGAAGCCGCATCTTCGCCGTGGTGTTTGCCGGTGAGGGCGACCAGGCATTCTGCCAGGCCGATAAAACCGATCCCCAATGTACCCTGATTGATAACGGGTGCGATCGTGTCGTTCGGTTTCAATTTCTCGCTACCCAGCCAAAGAGATGACATCAGCAACGGGAACTGTTTGGCATATGCCGTTTTTTGGAATTCCATGCGCTCGTGTAGTTGGCGGGCGGTTATATCCAGCATGTGGTCGAGCTTGGCAAAGAATTGGGCGATCCGTTCTTCCTTGTTTTCAATGTGCATGCATTCGATAGCGAGGCGTACGATATTGATTGTCGAGAAAGAGAGGTTACCGCGGCCGATAGATGTTTTCGGACCGAAGCGGTTCTCGAATACACGCGTGCGGCATCCCATGGTCGCAACTTCGTGCATATAACGTTGCGGATCATCGGCACGCCAGTCTTCGCTCTGGTTGAATGTCGCGTCGAGGTTGAGGAAGTTCGGGAAGAAACGGCGAGCTGTAACCTTGCAGGCAAGCTGGTAAAGGTCGTAGTTACGGTCTTCCGGCAGATAGCTTACCCCGCGTTTCTTTTTCCATATCTGAATCGGGAAGATGGCCGTTTCGCCATTGCCGACTCCGCGATATGTGCTTTTCAATATCTCGCGAATGATACAGCGTCCTTCGGCAGAAGTGTCCGTTCCGTAATTGATGGAACTGAATACTACTTGGTTGCCTCCACGAGAATGGATGGTGTTCATATTGTGGATAAAGGCTTCCATCGATTGATGCACGCGGCTGACAGTTTTATTGACGGCATGTTGGATGATACGTTCGTCGCCACTCAATCCTTCGAGCGGACGATTCACATAGTCATCCAGTTTCTGCTGGTAGAGATGTGAATAATTCTGTCCGTTCAGTTCTTCCAGGTTCTTGATTTCTTCGATAAAACTATTGCGCACGTAAGGAGCCAGATAGAAATCGAATGCCGGGATCGCCTGACCACCATGCATTTCGTTCTGGGCTGTTTCGAGCGAGATACAGACCTAAAATACTGGCTTGTTTCGATACGCGTTTGCCGGGCGTGATTCCGCCATCGGTCCGGACTACGGTAAAAAACCGTAGTTTTCAGGGATGTGGTACCAACGGATGTTGTACGCATGTGAGGCTCTTGGTCGGATAATAGTCTTTATCATGGATATGCAGATAGTTCGTTTTCTACCGCCTCCTTGACCTCTTCGCTCAAACAAGTAATCGTCAACGAACGGCTTGGTCGTTTCGCTGGAGAACTTCATCATCATGCCGGCGGGCGTGTCGGCATTCATATTGGCATTCTCGCGGGTGATGTCGTTGGATTTGATATTGATGATCTCCAGGAACATATCGCGTGTCTTGGCTTTGCGGGCGATACTGCGCTGGTTGCGGTAAGCTATGTATTTTTGTGCAACGTCTTTGCGGCTACTGTTCATCAGCTCCAACTCGACAGCGTCTTGGATGGCTTCGACAGTCATTTGCGAGTCGCCTTTGAAAGAAATATGATCCGTGATCTGGCGAACCAGCTCCCGGTCTTCCCCGTTTTCTGTGTGCAACATCGCTTTGCGGATAGCTGTTGCTATCTTTTCTTCGTTGAATCCAACGATACGTCCATCACGTTTAATAACTGTCTGAATCATGATAAGTTTATTATTGAGGTTTGTGAATTTTGTAGTTGCAAAAGTATATAGTATAACAATATGGTAAACTTTTTGGAAAACTTTTATGCAGTTAAAATATGTCAATTCACTGATATGCAATTATAAATTTTGGGTAATTGGAAAACTTTAAATGACTATCATGTTTTAATGTTGTCCAAAAGTGTATATCTTTTTCAACTTTTCGTGTATAATGTGGAAAACTTCTGAAGGAAGTGTTAACGTGAAAAAATAACTTGGAAAAGAGATACACGCTATGCTTTTTTTGTCTAATTTTGTCTTCGGATCGGTTTCGTATGATTAAATCAGATGATACGGATTAAAAGGGAATCGGGTGTAAATCCCGGACAGTCCCGCTGCTGTGAAGCTCCGTTTCAACATCCTGAAAACTACTTTTGCCACTGGTTTATGGTTATAAACCGGGAAGGCTTCGGGATGGGAGTCAGTCAGAAGACCTGCCGTTCATTAAAGGCTATTCTTTCCTCGTGGGTTAGGAGAATGGTTCGAAAATGTTTCTAACTTCATAAATAGTAAAAAGATGGAAAAGCTTTGCTTGTGTTGTGGCACAAAGTTTTCCGGCAATATTGATTTATTGTCAGGCGACTTTGCTGCTACTTAGTTTTTCTATACAGTAAATAGTATTGTTATTCGTTGTTAGAATATTGTTCAATAGTAATTAAAGTAAGAAGCTCCGTCGAAGTGATTCGCCGGAGTTTCGTGTTTTTTAAGCGCATAGCCGGACGTTTTTTTACTGTCCTCCCATAATATCCAACAGCTCGTTGGTGATAGCCTGCTGGCGGGTTTTGTTATATTGCAAGGTCAATTCCTGGATCAGGTCGTTGGCATTGTCGTTGGCCGTTTGCATCGCCATCATGCGGGCGGCATGCTCGGATGTCGTTGTGTCGAGTAATGTCGTGTAAATCGTTAAGTTGAGCAGCTTCGGAAAAAGCAATGCCTGAAGGCTTTCCGGCGACGGTTCCAGGATGTAATCGGTTGTCGGGACGGTGTTTTCAACCGAGGCCTGTGGCAGGGTGACCGGCAGATAGACTTTATGGGTCAATACCTGTGTGGCCATATTCTTGAAATGATGGTAAAGCAGCTCCACTCGATCGGCCTTACCCGAAGAAAAGAGCTCCATCAGTTTTCCGGCGAGGCGGACAGCCTCTTCGTACGAAGGTTTCTCTCCTAAATGAAGAAAATCGTCCTCAGTCGTATAGCCCGCCTTGTGCAGTTCGTCAGCAATCTTTTTCCCGATGGGGTAGAGGCAGACGGCGGTGTGTTGTGCTTCTAATTCGTGCAAACGGGCAGATAGCTCTTTCCATACGTTGGCATTGAACGTGCCGCATAGTCCGCTGCTGGATGAGAAAACGGCGAGAGCGACCTGTTTCACCTCACGCTTTTCAGTGTAAGGTGATTCCAGATCGCATTCCGCATCTAAAAGACCGTTTAAGATGGCGGAAAGTTTGTTTGCATAAAGGAGTGTGTGTTCGGTTTGCGTCTGGGTATGATGGAGTTTCGCTGAAGATACCATTTTCATGGCTGCGGTGATCTTTTGCGTACTCCGGATAGACGCGATCCGAACTTTTATTTCTTTTAATGATGCCATAATCCCTTTTTTTAATTGACAATTAGGTGTCGCTTGTTGTAATTGTCCATTGTCAATTGTTCATTGTCAGTTGTTTTGCTGTTTCTTCCAGTTTCTTCCGGATATCGTCGTTGATAGTTCCGGTTTTCAGGATGTCCAGTACGTCGTGCTGGTGTGATGTATGCAGTTCGTGCAGGAATTCCTTTTCGAAGTCGTGCACTTTATCCAACGGGACTCCTTTCAGCAATCCCTGTGTACCGCAGTAGAGGATGGCGATCTGGTCTTCTACAGGCATCGGGCTGTATTGGGGCTGTATCAGCAGTTGCGTGTTCTTTTGCCCCTTGTCGATTGTGAACGCCGTAACGGCATCCATCTCACCGCCGAATTTGGAAAACGATTCCAGTTCGCGAAACTGTGCCTGGTCGATCTTCAGCGTTCCAGCCACCTTCTTCATCGCCTTTAGCTGGGCGTTACCTCCTACACGAGATACCGAGATACCGACGTTGATAGCCGGACGGTTTCCTTGGTTGAAGAGGTCAGTTTCGAGGAAGATCTGCCCGTCGGTAATGGAAATGACGTTCGTAGGGATGTAGGCTGACACGTCACCCGCCTGGGTTTCGATGATCGGCAGGGCAGTCAGGGAACCGCCGCCTTTTACCTTGTCCTTCATGCTGTCTGGCAGGTCGTTCATCTGCCGGGCCACTTCGGGCTGATTGATGATCTTGGCAGCTCGTTCGAGCAGACGGGAATGCAGGTAGAAGATATCTCCCGGATATGCCTCGCGTCCGGAAGGACGGCGCAGGATCAGGGAGACCTCTCGATAGGCGACCGCCTGTTTCGAAAGGTCGTCGTAGACAACTAAAGCATGACGTCCGCTGTCCCGGAAATATTCACCGATGGCGGCACCCGCAAAAGGAGCGAAATATTGCATGGCTGCCGGATCGGATGCTGTCGCGCTGACAATGATCGTATAGTCCATCGCGCCTTTTTCTTGCAACGTGTTGACAAGCGAGGCGACGGTAGAACCCTTCTGTCCGATTGCTACATAGATGCAGTAGACTGGGTTACCGGCTTCGTAGTTGCCACGCTGGTTGATGATCGTGTCGATGGCAATGGAGGTCTTTCCGGTCTGGCGGTCTCCGATGATCAGTTCGCGCTGTCCGCGTCCGATTGGGATCATTGCATCGACAGCCTTGATACCGGTCTGTAACGGTTCGTTGACGGGCTGGCGGAAGATAACCCCCGGCGCCTTGCGTTCGAGTGGCATCTCACAGGCTTCTCCCGTGATTTCCCCTTTTCCGTCGATAGGGTTTCCGAGCGGGTCGATCACACGTCCGATCATACCTTCGCTGACATTGATGGAGGCAATACGTCCTGTGCGTTTGACGATGTCGCCTTCCTTTACCTGGTCTGTTGGTCCCAGCAGGACAGCTCCCACGTTGTCCTCTTCCAGGTTCATCACGATCGCTTCCATCCCGTTGTCGAACTGCAGGAGTTCGTTAGCCTCGGCATTGTCGAGACCGTAAATCCGGGCTACGCCATCGCTCACCTGGAGCACCGTACCTACTTCTTCCGTCCGGATACCAGTACTGATCCCTTCCAATTGCTGGCGCAGGATGGCGGAAACTTCACTCACTTTTATCTGATCTGTCATACTTCTTTCTGTTTTTATCTGTTTTCGAGTAACCGGCTACGGATATCCCGTAGCTGTGTCGCATAGCTGGCATCTATCCGGTAGTTCCCGATACGCAGGCGAAAACCGCCGATCAGCTCCGGTTGTACAATGCCGGAGAATTCGATGGTGCTGCCTGTCTCTTCCTTCAGCTTGTTCTGGAGATGTACTTTCACTTCCTCGCTTACCGGAACTGCGGTACTGAACTGCACGCGGGTGATGCGTTTGTCTTTCCGGTACAGGTGGATATAGATATGCGCCATGAAGAGCAGGAGGCTTTCCCGTTTATGTTCCAGTACGAGGTGCATGAAACGTTCATACAAGTCGGAGACCTCTATGCCGCCTGCCGCTGTCAGCAGCTTGAGCTTTTCCTCTGCCGGGAGGATCGGATTGCCAAGGGCAACCCGCAGTCCGGGTTCGAGCGAGAAGCTGTCTGCCAGCATCTTCATATCATCGTATACCCGCGTTTCCAGTCCTTTCTCCTTCGCTAAGGAGAAAAGGGCTTTCGCATACCGGGAAGAGATTGTTCCTATATCCATACGTTACGATTTACAAAACGATACCTCATCCAACAGCCGGTCGATGATTTGTTGTTGTTCCTTGTCGCGGCTGATCTTTTCTTTCATCACCTTCTCTGCTATGGCGATCGAAAGGTCGGCAATCTCGGAACGGACCTCGCGGATTGCTTTCTCCTTCTCTTCGCGGATACGTCGGGCTGCCTCTTCCACCTGCAAACGAGTTTCGGCGGCAGCTTTCCGGTGAGCTTCGTCGATGATTTGTTCCTTTTCGGCAAATGCTTCTTTCAGGATGGCATTCTGTTTTTCCTTGCTTCGGCAAGTATCCGGGCCCCTTCGGCCTGGATATTGGCAAGCTGTTCATTCGCCTGGCGAGCCGTTTCAAGAGAGTTGTCGATGTAGGCTTTCCGTTGTTCCACTGCCTTGATGATGACAGGAAATCCGTATTTGGAAAGGATGACAAAGACAATCCCGAATGAAACGATCATCCAGAACAGAAGTCCCGAATCCGGTGTTAATAATGACATAACCTGTTACTTTTTATTGGAACAAAGCCAGGAAACATACCACGATGGCAAACAACGCCACACCTTCAACCAGAGCTCCCATGATCAACATCGAGGTACGGATCTCGCCCGCTGCAGAAGGCTGGCGGCCGATTGCTTCGACAGCTCCTTTTCCGATCAGACCGATACCTATACCTGCACCGATAGCGGCAAATCCCGCTCCGATTGTTGCTCCCATCTTCGCTATGCCCATTCCGGCAGCTGCTTGTAATAAAATAGTCGATAACATTGTGCTTTAAACTTTAAATTAGTAACCTAATATATTTAATCTTTAACCTTAGCCAAACCTATATAATTGGCTGACAATAATGTGAATATATATGCTTGCAGACAAGCCACCAGCAATTCCAGACAGTTCATGAACGCGCAGAACAGCACCGAAACGATCGTCATTCCGAAATTCACCAACAACCCCATCGATACCGTGATAAAGATCAGGCAGGTGAGGGCGAGGATGATCGTATGTCCTGCCATGATATTGGCAAACAGACGGATCATCAGGGCGAACGGCTTGGTGAATACGCCGAAAAACTCGACAAAAGGCATGATTGGCAACGGCAGTTTCAGATAGATCGGTGCTTTCGGCCAAAATATCTCTTTCCAGTATTCCTTTGTCGCAAACAGGTTGACAGCGATAAACGTACATCCCGCCAAGACGGCCGTGACCGCAATGTTGCCGGTGATGTTGGCCCCTCCCGGAAAGACCGGGATGATTCCGATCAGATTGTTGATCAGGATAAAGAAGAAGACCGTCAGCAGATAAGAGGAAAACGGCCTGTACTCTTCTTTGCCGATCGACTCCTTGATGACGCCGTCTTGTATGTAGGAAATAATCATTTCCATCAAGCCGGTAAACCCGCTCGGAACCTGGTTCGGATGTCTCTTGTACCAACGGGCGGTCCGTAGAACTACGAACAGCAGGATGCCGCAACTCAGGAACAGGCCGCAAACATTCTTGGTCAGCGACAAGTCGACCGGACGCACCTCTTCTCCGCGGCTGTTCTTTTCCACCACCTTGCCGGCGTGTTCGCCTTCTGTAGCGATATAATAGTTGTGATGCGCTTGGCCGTGATGTAAATGGTGGGAGAGGAACATGTCCCATCCACGCTCTTCACTTTTGACCAATATCGGCAGAGAGATGGCGATCTCCTTTCCGTTCCATTCAGTAATATGCCAGGTGTAAGCGTCTTGGATATGCGAAAAGACAATATCCTGGACATCGATGCCTTCCTTTTTGGAATCAGCATGAGCCGGGGCCAGAAAACAGAGCCACATCAGCAATACTATCCATATCAACCTGTTATTTTTGATATTGTTCATCATTTTCCTTTTCTCTCTTTTCATTCTTTCTTCTCGAACAGATAAACCGTATACGTTTCCAATCCCAAATAGATAAAATAGAAAAGCATCAGGGTGAAAGCCGAACATTCTCAAATTTTCTCTGACCAGTGCGGCATAAAGCCACAGGAAAACAACGGCAAGGGTGAACTTGCAGAAACGGACTACCATGAAAGCGGTAATCGTCACATCGCCGTTTTTTCTTTTCTTCCGGTCAAGTATATAGGTCATCACAATTGCCATCACCCAGTAAAAGATCGGAATGGAAGGATACCATTTGAAATAATGATCCGGCCAGATCGTGTATAATAATCCTCCTAACGTCACACCGATGGCTGCATTGATAAATGTAATCAATCCCATCAGCTTTAATTTTAACCATCCAGTCATGTCGTCGTATATACTTTTATTTATTCGATGCAAACAGATATGTAATCATCCTTAACCTCTACGAATCCGCTCTTGATAGCCTGTTCGCCTTTTTTGCCATCGTGTTCATATTGGATGGTTCCCTGTCGGAGGGCGGCTATCAGCGGGGCATGATGGGGGAGGATATCAAATGAACCGGCTGCTCCCGGAAAGGAAACACGCTCTGCTTCGCCTTCGAAAAGAATGCCGTCCGGTGATACAATTTCCAATCTCATATCCATTTTTAATTTGCTTGTTCAGCCAATCGCTTTGCTTTTTCCATCACGTCCTCGATCGTGCCTACGTTCAAGAAAGCCTGTTCGGGGATATCGTCCGTCTCTCCGTCCATGATCATCTTGAATCCTCGGATCGTATCTTCGATGGAGACCATGACGCCCGGTACACCGGTGAATTGTTCCGCCACGGAGAACGGCTGTGAAAGGAAACGCTGTACACGGCGAGCGCGGTTGACGGTCAGGCGGTCTTCGTCGGAAAGTTCTTCCATGCCGAGGATCGAGATGATGTCTTGCAGTTCCTTGTTGCGTTGGAGGTATTTGTTTCACACGCTGTGCCGTTTCGTAATGCTCTTTGCCCACGATCAACGGGTCCAGGATGCGCGAAGTGGATTCCGAACGGGTCGACGGCCGGATAGATACCGAGTTCGGTGATCTTACGGCTCAATACCGTGGTGGCATCCAGATGTGTAAAGGTCGTTGCCGGAGCCGGGTCCGTCAGGTCGTCTGCTGGCACATAAACTGCCTGAACGGAAGTGATGGAACCTTTCTTAGTGGAAGTGATGCGTTCCTGCATGGCTCCCATCTCGGTGGCCAGTGTCGGCTGGTAACCGACGGCGGACGGCATACGTCCCAGCAGGGCGGATACTTCCGAACCGGCCTGTGTGAACCGGAAGATATTGTCGATAAAGAAAAGGATGTCTTTTGTTTCCCCCTCTGCCGCCAGGTCACGAAAAGACTCGGCGATCGTCAGTCCTGAAAGGGCTACCGAAGAGCGGGCTCCCGGCGGTTCGTTCATCTGGCCGAAGACCAGTGTCGCCTGCGACTTGGCCAGTTCATCATAATCGATCTTGGACAAATCCCAATGACCTGCCTCCATGCTTTTCTTGAATTCTTCGCCGTAGCGGATGACTCCGGATTGGATCATCTCGCGCAGCAGATCGTTTCCTTCGCGTGTACGTTCACCCACACCAGCAAAGACGGAGAATCCGTTGTTCTTCTTCGCGATGTTGTTGATCAACTCCATGATCAGGACCGTCTTTCCTACGCCAGCTCCCCCGAACAGACCGATCTTGCCTCCTTTGGAGTAAGGTTCGAGCAGGTCGATCACCTTGATACCGGTGTATAAGACTTCACGGCTGGTGGTCAGGTCTTCGAACTTGGGCGGTTCACGATGGATCGGAAGAGCCCCTTTCTTGTCGAGTTCGGTCATTCCGTCAATGGGATTCCCCGTTACGTTCATCAAACGCCCTTTTACCTGGTCGCCGACCGGCATCGTGATGGGCGAACCGTGCGAAATGGCTTCCATTCCTCTCTTCAGTCCGTCTGTCGTATCCATCGCTACGGTACGGACCGTGTTTTCCCCAATATGCTGTTGGACTTCCACAATCAGGATTTTTCCATTGGGGCGGGTTATCTCCATTGCATCGTGAATGCGGGGAAGTGTTATCTTTTCTTCCTTGCCATTATCGAAATGAATGTCCACGACCGGACCGATAACCTGTGAGATATAACCTTTTATTTCTCCCATACAATCTCTTTTTTCCTTAATCCTATTCAAATCTTCAGCTGCAATATTACGAATTATGAATTTCCGAAAACCGGAAATATTACTTTTTGAGTCTTTTTGTACTTAGTTAAATATTCAACTAATTTCAACCTCTTCTAAAATGAACCAATCGAGTTCTGAAATGAACCAAAATAGTAGGAATAGCTTATTTTGTAAACCATAGAGATAGAAGATTCTAAGCATGATATGCCG
>ENA-OQNM01000887-OQNM01000887.1-human-gut-metagenome-genome-assembly--contig:-NODE-887-length-10139-cov-3.062924_pt1 | contig 10139 bp, 10 predicted proteins | sample MGYA00242632_ERZ504886 | MGnify/ENA primary metagenome ERZ504886 (study PRJEB26092, sample SAMD00036424) | human gut metagenome | host: Homo sapiens | study: EMG produced TPA metagenomics assembly of... | reverse complement strand
GCCTCCAGAGGCGAGCCAGAAAAGGATTTACTTCAGCTCGTTGAGCACGCGCAGAGCGGTGTTGACGTAGAAGTTGACGAAGGTGGGAATGGATTCGTCGAGACCCACGAAATGCGGGCTATGCCAGTCGGCGCAAACCTTCCTGGCCGTTTGACCCGACGAACGCGAACACCGGCAACGTCACCTTGGCAAATTCGCAGAAGTCCTCCCCCGCCATCGACTGACGTATCGGTTCGAGCTGCGCGTAGTCGTTGACATCCGCCGCCACGGCCTTGGCAAGACCTGGATCGGAGACCAGCGGGTCTTGAAAGTCATCCCAGACCACGTCGGCGCTGATGCCGTATGCCTCGGCGGTGTGTTCCACCACTTCCATGAATCGGCGGCCGACCAGATTGCCATCCGACTTGTGGAAATAGCGCACAGTCCCTTGGAATCCGGCTTCAGCGGGCACCACGTTCCACACATGGCCGCCGTGCACTTCGGTAACGGACAGCACCAGCGGGTGGAAGGGCGTGACGTTGCGGCTCACGATGGTCTGCAGGCTCAGAATAATACTGGCGAGCGCTTCGATGGGCCCGTGCCTGTACGGTACCGCGTGGTGCCTTGGGCGTGGAGGGTCACGCGGAATTTCACGCAGCCGGCCATCATCGGCTCAACGCCGATGGCCAGCTGGCCGGGCGCATAGTTGGGGTTGTTGTGCGTGCCGATAATGGCTTCGACGTCATCCACGAGTCCGGCGTCGATCATGGCGCGAGCGCCTTGGCCGGTCTCCTCACTCGGCTGGAACAGAATCTTGATCGAGCCGGCGAACTTGTCACGGTGCTCGGCGAGCCAGAAGGCGGCACCGAGCAGACCGGTCATGTGCAGGTCGTGGCCGCAGCCGTGCATCACGCCTTCATTGACGGAGCTGAACTCCAGTCCGGAGTCTTCCACGATGGGCAGGCCGTCGATGTCAGCGCGCAGCCCGATACGCGGCCCGGGACCGGCCTCGCCCTGAATGAGCCCCACAACACCAGTCTCCAGCGGGTTGTGCAGGATCTCGATGCCGTGCGCCTTGAGCTGGTCGGTCAGATAGATGCTGGTGCCGAATTCACGGAAACTACGCTCCGGATGGGCGTGCAGGTAGTGGCGGATAGTGATGAGTTCGTGGTCGATGTCGATATGTTCACTCATGGTTCCCGATTCTAGTAGCGCGAAGAATATATTGCGGCCCTCGCTCCATATTGGCGAGGGCCGCGATCTATGGGGTCAGTATGCCTTGTTATTGCTGGCGTTTGAGCAGTCGTTTGGCGATGGCGTTGGCGATGCCCTGCACCACCTGGACCAGTACGATCATGATGATCACGGCCGTCCAGGTGACGGTCTGGTCGAACTTCTGGTAGCCGTAGGCGATGGCGAAGTTACCGAGACCGCCACCGCCGATGTAGCCGGCCATGGCAGACATGTCGAGCACGCCAATGAACAGGAAGGCGTAGGCCAGGATCAGCGGTGCCAGGGCTTCGGGGATGAGCACGGTGCGGATGATGGTGAGCTTGCCGGCACCCATCGAACGCGCGGCCTCGATTACTCCCGGGTCGACCGGCACGAGATTCTGTTCGACCAGACGCGAGGTGGCGAAGGTGCACATCACCACCATCGGGAAGATGGCGGCCACGGTGCCGATGGACGTGCCGACCACGACGATGGTGAGCGGCTGCATGGCTGCCAGGAAGATGATGAACGGAATCGGGCGCACGATGTTGACGATGATGTCAAGGATGCGGTAGACGACCGCGTTCTCGAACAGGTTGCCGGGGCGGGTGCCATAGAGCACCACGCCGAGGATCAGGCCGAGGAATCCGCCGATGACGAGGGTGACGAGCACCATGGTCAGGGTCTGGCCAATGGATTCGAACAGTAGTGGACGCAGCACGTTCCAGTCGCTACGCGGGTTGGCGAGGATGATCATGCGTTGTCTCCTTCATGTGCGGCGGCGGACGCGGTGGATGCAGAGGCAGTATCGGCCGCCAGCGGGTCATAGGATCGGTCTTCGGCGTAGGCGGCGTGTCCAGCGACCGCGTCGGCGTAAGCCACAGGCTTTGCGGCGGTGCCGAAGTCGATGACGTCGCTATTGACGGCGAGCTCGCGCAGGAATTCGTCCACATGCCAGCCGGGCCCGTTGAATTCGTAGGTGATGGCACCGATGGCGGTACCTTTGACCGTGTCGATACCGCCGTAGAGCAGGCTGGATTCAACGCCGTATTTGGCGATGAGTTCGGAGATATTCTGTCCGGATGCCTTGAGTTCATGGCCTTGGGTGCCGGAAACGTCCTTTTGGCGGATAAGCACGGTGACAATGCGGCCCGACCATTCGTGATGCAATCGCTCGACCCGGTCTTCCTCGGGCAGGCCAGACAATGCGGTGGCGATGAATCGCTTGGTCACCGGCTGCTGGGGTGCAGCGAACACGTCGTATACGTCGCCGGATTCGACCACGCGTCCGGCGCTCATTACGGCCACGCGGCCGGCAATCTGCTGGACCACGTTCATCTGATGGGTGATAAGCACAATGGTGATGCCGAATTCCTCGTTCACACGCTTGAGCAAGGCCAGCACTTCGGTGGTGGTTTCCGGGTCGAGCGCGCTGGTGGCTTCGTCGGCGAGCAGAATCTCCGGATTAGTGGCCAGTGCGCGGGCGATGCCGACGCGCTGCTTCTGGCCGCCGGACAGCTGCGAAGGGTATTTGTTTGCGTGCTCACTGAGGCCCACGAATTCAAGGAGTTCGTTGACACGACGATCCTGATAGTCCTTGCGCCAGTGATCGAGTTGCAGTGGGTAGGCGATGTTCTGGGCCACGGTTTTGGTGGAGAACAGGTTGAACTGCTGGAAAATCATGCCGATTTTCTGGCGGATGGGCCGCAGCTTGGTCTCACTCAGAGAGGTGATATCAGTGCCAAGCACGGTCACAGCGCCGGAGGTGGGTCGTTCGAGCGCGTTGATAAGCCGGACCAGTGTGGATTTGCCTGCACCGGAATAGCCGATGATGCCGAAGATGTCGCCGCGATCGATGGTCAGGCTGACGTCATCCACGACTCGTGCGATGTTCGCGCCGCGTCCGCGTGTTTTGAATTCCTTCACGACATGGTCGAAGGTGATGATGGGGTCGCTCATAGTGCTCCCTGATGCTGGTTGTTGGTGTCCGGTCACGGAAGCGGAGCGAATCCCGATTGTTGGCTCGGGTACTCGCTCCGCTTGGTGGTAATGGCTATGGATAGGTTAGTCTCGTGCACTCGTATCAGCCACGGCTCACTGCTGGGCTTTGGCGTCCTTCTCAATGTCGGACAGGAAGCCTTGCAGCTCGCTGGCGCTGAACTTGTCGGCGAACACCGCGGTACCGCCGGAGTTCTCCTGCAGGGCGTCGAGCACATCCTTCTGCTGGTAGATGGAAACGAGCTTCTTGTAGGTCTCGTTGTTCACGTCCGCCTTGCGGGCCACCCACACGTTGATGTAGGGGCGAGCCTCTTCGGATTCGGCGTCATCCTGGTAGATGGCGTCCTTCGGGTCGAGACCGGCATCGGCCACGTAGTCGTTGTTGATCACACCAGCGGCGATGGTCGGGTCCTTCAGGGTGGTGGCCACCTGTTCGGCCTTGAGCGGGGTGACCTTGACCTTGCTCTTGGCTTCGTCGATGTAGGCCGGGGTGGAGAAGGCGGTCCAGTCGCCCTTGAGCGTCACGAGACCGGCGGCCTTGAGCACGCCGATAGCGCGGGCCTGGTTGGTTTCGTCGTTCGGAATGGTGACGGTGTCGCCCTGCTTCAGGTCCTTGATGTCCTTGACCTTGGTGGAGTACACGCCGAGCGGGTAGATGGCGGTGCCGCCGATGGGCTGCAGGTCCTTCTTGTTGCTCACGTTGTAGTTGGCCAAGTAGAGCAGGTGCTGGAATTCGTTGAGGTCCAGCTCGCCGGAGTCAAGGGCCGGGTTTTCGGAGGTGTAGTCCTGGAAGTCGACGATGTCGACGTAGATGCCGGCCTTCTCGGCGTCCTGCTTGAACTTGACCCATTCGGGGTTGGTAGCGCCGACCACGCCGATCTTGACCGGGTTGCCCTTGCTGCCCTTGGCGGACGACTCGTTGGCACCGGCAAACGCGCGGTAGCCGAAGAACGCGGCCACGGCGATAATCGCCACGACCACGATGGTGATGATGACGTTGCGGGCGGTGTGGTTCACACGCACCGGCTCGTTATTGTTAGGAGCGGCCGGGGTTGCCGGCTGGGTTGCTGCTGTCATTGGATTTCCTCTCTCCAAAATTGATGTCGGGTAACACCATAACGCGCTTGAACCGCGAAAGTGACGGAAAATGGCCGATTGCCATATAGGTGTCTTTTATGGCGCGCATGCAATGTCCGGGATTCGTGCGTTTGATAACCCGCTATAGGCGTGCCGAACACGCCGGAAAGCACGTCGAGAGGGGCTTTGACAATGGAAGCTATGACTACCGATACTGCCAATGCCGATATCCGAGCCGTATTCTTCGATATCGATGGCACGCTCACCAGTTTCACGACCCATACGGTGCCGGATTCCACAATCGAGGCGATTCACCGGCTGCAGGCCGCAGGCGTCAAGGTGCTGATTTGCACGGGCCGCGCGCCTTCACAGATGCACGTGGTGCTGGATACCATGCCGGTGACGTTCGATGGCGTGGTGGCGTTCAATGGGCAGTATTGTTTTGATGACACCGGCTTCTTTGCCTCGCAGGCCTTGGATACTGCTGATATTGAAGTGATTCTCGACTGGCTGGACCGTCACCCCGATGTGGTGTGCAATTTCGGCGAGAAGGATTACGTGTACTTCAACCAGTCCAATGATCTGCTTCGCGCCACGTGGAGCAAACTGGGCAAAACCGCACCGACCCGGTATTTCGAGGACCCGCGCACCCGCGCGCTGGATCATGAGACTTTCCAGATCAGTCCCTTTGTCGGGCCCGAGCTGGAGGCCGAACTGGTGGGACTGTGCAGCAATGTGCGCGGGGTGCGTTGGCATCCGGATTTCTACGGATCTGATTCCGGCCGATGGCGGCAAGCCGCGCGGCATCCAGCGGTTCATGGCGCATTACGGCATCACGCGCGAGCAGACCATGGCCTTCGGCGATGGCGGCAATGGCACGGATATGCTCGCCTACGCCGGCATCGGGGTCGCGATGGGCAATGCGACCGCCGAGCCCAAGGCCGCCGCCGACTACATCACTGACGATGTGGACCACGACGGTGTGCGCAATGCCCTGCTGCATTTCAGGGTGCTACGCGATTAAAACATCACAACAGTTCGCTTTGTTCTGCCCCGCCGTGACAGGGCTTATGAATAAGCAAAGGGCTCGGGACGAATCCCGAGCCCTTTGGTGTTAGCGAACTAACAACACCGTGGAGGTGTTATCACTCGTTGTCGCCAGCGGTAGCGGCGGTAGCGGTGACGGCACCCTTCTTGTCGGTGTTCACGCCGGAGTACACCCAGTCGGTGTAGTCCGGGTGGTCGTAGCCGTTGTCGACGGCGAACTGGAAGGCCTCATCACGGAACTTCTCGAGCTCGTCGATCTTGTCGGCGTACTTGTCGGCGTCGATCATGCGCAGAGCCTCAGCGGTCAGCTCGTAGCGGTCGATGCGGTTGACACGAACCATGTCGTACGGGGTGGTGGTGGAGCCCTCCTCCTCGTAGCCGTGGACGTTGAAGTTGTCGTGGTTCGGACGGTCGTAGATCAGGCCACGCACGTCGTGAGCGTAGGAGTGGTACGCGAACAGCACCGGCTTGTCGGCGGTGAAGATGTCGGCGAACTCCTCGTCGGTCAGAGCCTCGTCGTTCTCCTTGGCGGACTGCAGGGAGAGCAGGTCGGCAACGTTCACAACCTTGAACTTGACGCCCAGTTCCTTCAGCTTGTCGGAAGCAGCCATGATCTCCTGAGTCGGGACATCGCCGGCGGCGGCAAGCACGACCTCGGCCTCATCGTTGTTCTTGGCGGTGGAAGCCCAATCCCAAGCGGCGGCACCCTTCTCGAGCTCGGCACGAGCCTCGTCCAGGGTCAGCCAGGTGGCAGCAGGCTGCTTACCAGCGATGATGGCGTTGATCTTGTTGGTGGACTTGTAGCACTTCTCGGCGATGGCCAGCAGCATGTTCGCATCGGTGGCGAAGTAGATGCCGATGACGTGGTCGTTGTGGAAGCACTTGTTCAGCAGGACGGAGGTGACACCCGGATCCTGGTGGGAGAAGCCGTTGTGGTCCTGACGCCAAACATGGGAGGAGACCAGCAGGTTCATGGAGGCGATCGGCTTGCGCCACGGAATCTCGCGGACGGTAGCCTCAAGCCACTTGGCGTGCTGGTTCAGCATGGAGTCGATCACGTGGACGAAGGACTCGTAGGAGCTCCAGATGCCGTGACGACCGGTCAGCAGGTAGGCCTCGAGGAAGCCTTCCATCTGGTGCTCGGACAGCTGCTCAACGACCTGGCCGGAGACGTGCATGTGCTCGTCGACCTCGTCGGAGATGTAGCCGGCATCCCACTGCTTGTTGGTGACTTCGTAGGAAGCCTGCAGACGGTTGGAAGCGGTCTCATCCGGTCCGAAGATGCGGAAGTCGCGCGGGTTGTTCTTGATGATGTCGCGAGTGTAGGCACCCAGGGTACGGGTGGCCTCGAGCTGGCCCCAGCCGTGGCCGTACTCAGCCACTTCCTTGACCTCGTAGTCCTCGAGGTTCGGCAGCTTCAGGTCGTTGCGGATCACACCACCGTTGGCGTTCGGGTTGGCACCGATACGCAGCTCGCCCTTCGGCATGAAGGCAAGGACGTCGTCCTTGACAGCACCGTTGGCGTCGAACAGCTCTTCCGGCTTGTAGGACTCGAGCCAGTTCTTGAGAACCTCGAAGTGGGCCTCGGTGTCGCGGGCGGAAGCCAGCGGCACCTGGTGGGAACGCCAGGAGCCCTCGGTCTTCTTGCCGTCGATGTACTTCGGGCAGGTCCAGCCCTTCGGGGTGCGGAAGATCAGCATCGGGTAGAACGGACGGTGCACGTTGTCGGTCTGAGCGGTGGCCTTGATGTCGCAGATCTCGTCCCAGATGGTCTCCCACAGCTCGGCGAAGCGACGGTGGATGGACATGTGGTCCTCATCATCGAAGCCAGCGACGAACTCGTAGGGCTCGTAACCCATGCCGTGGAAGAACTCGTGGAGCTCTTCGTCGGAGATGCGGGACAGGATGGTCGGGTTGGCGATCTTGTAGCCGTTGAGGTGCAGGATCGGCAGCACGATACCGTCGGTGCGCGGGTTCACGAGCTTGTTGGACTGCCAGCCGGTGGCCAGCGGGCCGGTCTCAGCTTCGCCGTCGCCGACGATGGCCGGGACGAACAGGCTCGGGTTGTCCATGATGGCACCGTAAGCGTGGGACAGAGCGTAACCCAGCTCACCACCCTCGTGGATGGAGCCCGGGGTCTCCGGAGCGAAGTGGGACGGAATACCGCCCGGGTAAGAGAACTGACGGAAGAACTTCTGCAGACCAGCTTCGTCCTTGGTGATCTTCGGGAAGGTCTCGGTGTAGGTGCCGTCCAGGTAGGACTGGGAGGTACCGGCCGGGCCACCGTGGCCCGGGCCCATGATGATCACGGTGTTCTGGCCGTGGTCAGCAATGAAACGGTTGATGTGGCCGATGAGGAAGTTCAGGCCAGGGGTAGTGCCCCAGTGGCCCACCAGACGGTGCTTCACATCTTCGCGGGTGAAGGGCTCCTTCATCAGCGGGTTGGAACGCAGATAAATCTGGCCGATGGAAAGGTAGTTGGCAACGCGCCAGTACTTGTCAACGCCTTCGAGGGCTTCCTCGGAAACCGGAGCGTTGAGCTTCTTCCAAGGGGTGCCAATAACAGGACTCGTCATGTGTACTCCTGTACTCCTGCACGTGATCGTGCGATTGATTATTTCTGTTCGGTCACGGTCCCTGACCCTTGCGGTGCCAAGGTTTTCCGTTCCCAATCAATCGTCATGGTACGAGGACAACGCGACTTTTGAACGATTTCTTGCGGGTGTGTTCGAAATTGTTGCGGATATTTCAGTATTTGTGCGGTTCGACTGACCGTTTGTCAACATTAGTTTTTTCAACATACTTTTTCAAAACGGCGAAGCATGCGGAAATCCAGCATTTGGCTAGAACAGCGCACGTTCGATTTCCCATGTTCGAAATCGGCGTGTTGTCCGTCTACAGGCATGTAGTTTGTTCGATTTGCGCACATAGTCTCTGCGTGTCGGCCTTGTCGCCTTGACCAGTGATAATCAGGGGTGTTCAGCCCACGTAAAATTCCAATGAACGTTAGGGGAATATCAATGGCAAACGGTCCTGTGCTTGTCGTCGACTTCGGCGCCCAGTACGCCCAGCTCATCGCCCGCCGCGTGCGCGAAGCAGGCGTGTACTCCGAGCTGGTCCCTCATTCCATGCCGGTCGACGAGATCCTGGCCAAGGATCCGAAGGCGATTATTCTGTCTGGCGCCCGGCCTCCGTGTTCGAGCCCGGCGCGCCGACCATAGACACCAAGGTATTCGAATCCGGTGTTCCGGTGCTTGGTATCTGCTACGGCTTCCAGGTCATGGCCTATGAGCTCGGCGGCAAGGTGGATAAGGCCGCGCTCGGCGAATACGGCAAGACCTCAGCCACCATCGACGACGCCGCCGGCATCCTCGCCGACTCCCCCGCCGAGCAGACCACGTGGATGAGCCACGGTGTGGCGGTCGAACAGGCCCCGGCCGGCTTCGAAGTGCTGGCCCACACCGAAGGCGCGCCCGTGGCCGCCATGGCGGACGAATCCCGCAAGCTCTATGGTGTGCAGTGGCACCCGGAAGTCAAGCACTCCCCGCTTGGCCAGAAGCTTATCGAAAACTTCCTGCACCGTTGCGCCGCGCTGCCCAACGACTGGGATGCCTCCTCGATTATCGAGGATCAAGTCAAGAAGATCCGCGAGCAGGTCGGCGACGCCGAGGTGATCTGCGGCCTGTCCGGCGGCGTTGATTCCGCCGTGGCCGCCGCTCTGGTACACAAGGCCATCGGCGACCAGCTCACCTGCGTGTTCGTGGACCACGGCCTGCTGCGCAAGGGCGAAGTCGAGCAGGTCAAGCACGACTTCGTCGCCGCGACCGGCATCCGCCTCATCACCGTCGACGCCGCCGACGACTTCCTCGACGCCCTCGCAGGCGTCTCCGAGCCGGAGCGCAAGCGCAAGATCATCGGCGAGAAGTTCATCCGCACCTTCGAGAAGGCCCAGCGCCAGGTCCTCGAAGAGGCCGGCGCCGCGGCAGGAGGTCAAGTCCTCGTGCAGGGCACGCTCTACCCCGACGTCGTCGAATCCGGCGGCGGCGACGGCGCGGCCAACATCAAGAGCCACCACAACGTCGGCGGCCTGCCCGAGGACATCAAGTTCCAGCTCATCGAACCGCTGCGCACTCTGTTCAAGGATGAGGTGCGCGCCATCGGCACCGAGCTCGGTCTGCCCGACGAAATCGTCTGGCGTCAGCCCTTCCCGGGCCCGGGTCTGGGCATCCGCATCATCGGCGAGATCACCAAGGAGCGCCTCGACCTGCTGCGCGAGGCCGACGCCATCGCCCGCGAGGAACTCTCCAAGGCCGGTCTCGACCGCGACATCTGGCAGTGCCCGGTCGTGCTTCTGGCTGACGTTCACTCTGTCGGCGTCCAAGGCGACGAGCGCACCTACGGCTCGCCGATCGTCCTGCGCCCGGTCAGCTCGGAAGACGCCATGACCGCCGACTGGTCCCGTGTCCCCTACGATGTGCTCGCCACGATCTCCACGCGCATCACCAACGAATGCCGCCAGATCAACCGCGTCGTCCTCGATTGCACCTCCAAGCCCGCCGGCGACCATCGAATGGGAGTAAGCCGATAGGGCTTTGACCTGCTCTTTTGAGTGCCGTGGTGTACCGCTGAGTTTCGTTTCGTACGAGAGTCATGGCAAAACCGCCAGCGCGGCAGTGAGTAAAAACGAATTTCCTAGCCTCCGTTCCTCGTTGGAACGAGGCTTTTCTTTGCCGTTTTACTCCCTTTCACCTGCGATTTCGCCATTTACTCCCCGTGTTTCAAGCTAAACAAGGCACGGGAGGTATTCGAGGGAATGGGAGTAAGGA
>ENA-OQNM01000885-OQNM01000885.1-human-gut-metagenome-genome-assembly--contig:-NODE-885-length-10140-cov-2.659642_pt1 | contig 10140 bp, 14 predicted proteins | sample MGYA00242632_ERZ504886 | MGnify/ENA primary metagenome ERZ504886 (study PRJEB26092, sample SAMD00036424) | human gut metagenome | host: Homo sapiens | study: EMG produced TPA metagenomics assembly of... | reverse complement strand
CAGGCCCACACCGCCAGCATCATTCTGCTGCACAGCACCCACATCGCTCATGCCGCCGATGTTGGCAAAGACATTGATGGTCTTGCCGTCCAGCGTGGTGTTGGGCTTGCCCTTCAGCTCCTGCAGCAGGGCCTGCTTCTTCTGATCTTCCTGCTGGCGCTTCTTCAGGCTCTTGAGCAGGTCGGGGGTGGGGTCAACGTAAACGCAGGCGTTGTAGCCATCGATGACCGCCATCTTGCCGTCCCAGTCGTCCTGAATATCCTTGCACTGGATCAGGGCAGGGATGTTCATGCTGCGGGCCAGAATGGCGGTGTGGCTGTTGGAGCTGCCCTCGCGGGTGATGAAGCCCAGCAGCAGGCTCTTGTCCATGCGCACCGTCTCGGACGGGGCCAGATCCTCGGCCACCAGAATGCTGGGCTCGGTGCCCTGCAGGCTGGCATTGTCCACCCCCTGCAGGATGTCCAGGATCGCCTGTGCAATGTCGATGACGTCCGCACTGCGGGCCTGCAGATACGGGTCATCCATGGCTGCGAACACGGCAGCCTGATTGTCGCCGGCGGTCTTGACAGCGTACTCGGCGCACTTGTGCTGGCCGTTGATGATCTCCTTGATGGCGTCCACAAAGTCGTCATCTTCCAGCATCATGGCGTGGATGTTGAACACTTCGGCAATGTCCTCGCCTGCTTCGGCCAGTGCCTTTTCGTACAGAGCAGTCTGCTGCTCAATGGCTTTCTGCTGGGCAGCCTCAAAGCGGGCCACCTCTGCAGCGGTGTCGGCGATCTCTGCGGTGGAGATCACGGTGTCCTTTTTCTTATAGATCTTCAGCTTGCCGATGGCAATGCCGTTCAGAATGCTTCTACCGGTGCCTACCTGCATCGCTCATTCTCCTTCTTACTCATCCATTTCAAAAAAGCCCCCGCAGATCACTCCGCGAGGGCTGTGGCATCACGGCGGGATCAGACGTTCTCGGTCAGGAACTTCTGAATTGCTGCAGCGGCTGCCTCTTCATCGTCGCCTTCTACCTTGATGGTGATGGTCTCGCCCTGCTTGACGCCCATGCCCATCAGAGCCATCAGCTTGCGCATGTCGCAGCTCTTGCCGTCCTTCTCGAGGGTGGCGGTGCTGGCAAAGCCCTTCACGGTCTTGACGAGCAGGCCGGCCGGACGAGCGTGGATGCCGCAGGCATCCTTAACGGTATACTGGAATTCCTTCATAATCATTTTCTCCTTACTTGATTTTCCTGTGCCCGGCGCTGCAAACTCCAGCACATGGGGCGTAAAAATACAGGAAAAGTTTATACATCTATTATAAACCCTGCACTGTCTTTTTGCACCGTTCTATATTGCTGATTTTTGCGGCAAAGTTTTGGTAGTTTTGAACATACAAAAGCTCCAAAAATGCTCATTTTTTACATTTTTTCATTTTTGTTTGCAAAATTTATGCATTCTGCGACCCAATTTTCCATGCAAAACCGGTTGTTCGTTCCGGGATCGCACCGGTTTTGCCGGGAGTTCCGGCCTGCATCACTCCACGGGATAGCCTTCGGCGTCCAGCGGCAGGGACGCATAATCCACCGCCTGGGCCTGCTCTCCGGCCTCCCCGGAAGTCTGCTGCGCCGCGTCGCCGGTCAGTTCTTCGTCATGGCGCTCGCCCCAGTCGCCGCTGTAGTCCTCCCCGGAGGTCTGCTGCGCGTCCAGTTCCTCGTCGTGCCGTTCGCCCCAGTCCCCGCTGTAGTCCTCGCCGGAAGTCTGCTGGGCTTCGGCCATGGCCGTCTGCAGGTCCTTCAGACCCACCACCACGCCGGAGGGCCGCTCCAGCAGGTAGGCTCCCACAGCCTTTTTGCGCCACACCAGCAGCACCCCGTAGCGGCTGGTCTCGCCGCTGCTGGCCGCCGGGATCAGGGCCGTCCATTTTTCCACCGTTTTGCCCTTGCAGCGGGTCAGATCCATGCCGCTCTGCTGCACCACCCCATTGAAGGCGGAAAAGCTGTCGTCCCATTTGCGGGGGATCTTGACTTTGTCGGCGGTGATGGACGCACCGTCCACCTCCAGCCCGTAGCCGGTGAACCAGGTCTGGATGTCCTGTGCGCTCTCGATCTTGTTCACCGACGCCGCAGCCGTCACCGTGCGGGTGCTGATGTAGCGCCCCAGCAGCGCGCTGCACACCACCAGGGCACAGCACATGGCCCCCAGCCCCAGTTTTTTCAGGCTTGTTCTGCTCAACGTGATCACAAACATATCGCCCTGCCTCCCCAGCACCATTTTTGCGTTGCACACTCTGGAACCAGTGTATGCACCGCCCGGGGCCGGTATGCGGCACAAAAAGGGAGCCGCCGCACGCTTTTTCCGTGCAGCAGCTCCCCTATGGGGTCAGTGTGCTTTTGTAAAATCCGCCGGGCAGACGCAGCCCTTTTGCCGCAATACCTGCTGCTAGCACCCGGGCAACCCCGTATTCCGTGTTGGCGGGGCCTAGATACGGCACCCGGCTGCGCAGCTCCGGGCTGCCGTTTTCCATCAGGAAGCCGTAACCCACGGCCTCCAGCATCTCGATGTCGTTGTAGGTGTCGCCAAAAGCCATCATGGCACCGGATGGGATGTCCAGTCAGCCTGCTCAGACGCTCCACAGCCTTCCCCTTGGTTCACGCCGGGGTTGGTCACGTCGATCCAGCATTTGCCGGACACCGCCACGGCCAGTTCCTGCCCGAAGCGGGGGCCGTAGACCTTCTCGTACAACTCCTGCGCATTGTCCTGCGGCAGATAGATGGTAAAACTTGTCCACTGCGGCGTCGATGGTGTACAGATCCGACACATAGGCAATGCGGTTGTAGAAGTTGCGGTATACGGCATCATAGCACCGGTCACAGGGGCGCAGGTAGGCGTTCTCCAGCCCGCAGACCACAAAGGAATCCCCGTTTTCCTCCGCGCAGGCCGTCAGCCGGTGCCAGACCTCCGGCTCCATGCGGGAGACGAACAGGTCTTTGCCGCGCCAGCGCACAGCGCCGCCGTTGTCGGCCACCAGAAGGGTCTGCTCCAGCACCGGAGCAAACATCTCTTCCAGCTTGTACAGCGGCCGCCGCTGGCAGCCGCGAACAGGATATCCTGTCCGGCCAGCTCCTGCACAAGATGCAGAAAGTCCGGCGGCAGCTGACTGTGCCCGTCCAGCAGGGTCGCGTCCAGGTCCGACGCAATCAGACGAATGCGGTCCATCGCGCTCCTCCTGTCATCCCATGTAGCTGATGTTGGCATCCAGCTCACCGCTGTAGCCATTGATGCGGGCCTTCTCGGTGCCCTGCCACATATCGCAGTCGATGGGGCTGCTGGACACGCCGTAATGGGCGTTCCAGATGGTGTACTTGCGCAGGGCGTCCAGGTCCACCCGCTTGCGGAACCAGGTGGTGGAAGCGTACACACCGGGCTTGTACCCCAGCGACTTGACTTCCTCGCAGAAGGCGATGGCACACTTGGTGCGGTCCTCCTTGCCCAGGCCATCGGCACGGCCGGTGCCGTTGGGAAGACGGTGGAAGCCTCGGTATCATAATAGATCGGGGTAGTCCAGCTTCGCGGCCGTTCAGCACCATTGCAGCCCTGTGCTTCCTCGCGGGCCTCGTCCTCGGTCACCGCTTGGGTGAAGAAATACACGCCCACCTTCAGGCCCGCGTTGCGGGCGTTGGTGAAGTGCTCTTCAAAACATGGGGTCCTGCACCAGCGTGCCGCTGGCACCGTAGCCGCGGTAGCCGATGCGGATGATCACAAAGTTCACGCCCGCCTTCTTGATCTTGTTCCAGTCGATGTTGCTCTGGTACTTGGACACGTCGATGCCGAAGTTCACATTCTTCTGCATCACGCCGTCGGCGTCAAAGTAATACAGCTTGCCGTCCACAGACTGGATGCCGGTGACCGGCTTATGGGTGGAGGCGCTGTAGTAATAGGTCTTGCCGTTCTTGGTCAGCCAGCCGGTGTATTCCTCCTGGTTGTCCTTTTTGCCGAACAGCCAGTTCCACAGCCAGCTGAAGAAGCCGTTCTCGTCGCCCAGGTCGATGCACTGTGCCTCTGCCTCATCCAACGCGCCCTCGTCCAGTGCCTTCCGGATCTGTTCGTCCGTCAGCAGCATGGAACCCTCCGGCGTGTGGCCGGACAGGTCATTCTCTGCGGCGTCCGTTTCCTCCGGGGGTGCCTGCGGGTCCTGTGCGGCCAGCTCCGGCGTTTCCTGCTGCAGGATCACCGGGCTGTTCTCCTGTGCGGTCTCTGCCGTTTCCGTGCTTTCCGTGGTGTCCGGCTCTGCGTCCTCCGCGCGGCCCGGCACCAGCGGGTCCGGTTCCTCTGCGGTGTCCTGTGCAGGCTCCGCCGGGTTCTCCGCTGCGGCGGGCTCTTCGCCCTGCTCTGCGGTCGTCTCGGACTCCGCGGTCTGTGCGGCAGGCTGCTCGGCGGCTTCCGGCTGTGCCTGTGCCGTGGGTCCTTCCGCCGTCCGGGGCTCTTCCGAAGAAGCCGACCGACCCGGTCTGTTTACTTCCCGAAGAGCTTTGTTTTCTGCTCCGGTTCCGTCCCGCTCTGACTGCCGGACGATGGGCTGCACCGTCACAACCCCTGCAGGTCGGCCAGATTCATGGCCGCCCCAGACCGCCGACGGCCAGCACCATGGCCATGGTAAAAACAGCCGCAGCCTTGCCCCAGCCGCGTGCCGAAAATCTGTTGTTACCAAATTCGTTTCATGCCGTACTTCTTCGCCTCCGGATCCCTGTTTTGGTTATCGTCTGCCACCGCAAAAGCGGACGGCCATTCATGCATTTTCACACAGGTCCAGTATACACCCGATGCCGTCCCGCCGTCAATCGGCTGGACTTTGCCGCCGCGGCCGCCGCGCACGGGCAGGCCTGCGTCCGCACACCCGAAAAATGCTCCAAAAGGGATACGTTTCGCTGGGGCAAAACATTGCACAAAGCCGAAATTTCCTGTTTTTGCCGCCCGAAATTACGTTTTTTCTTGCTGTCTTGACAGGTGTATGGTATTATACTTGACATGCAGTTTCTCTGCGGCGTACCGCGCTGCAGACCGGAAAGGTTGGTTATTTATGGAAAATGTGAAAGATTTTTTAAAGCGCAAGGACATCGTCATTTCTCCGCAGCGCTACCTCATTGAAGCACTGGGCGCCATGGCACAGGGCCTGTTCGCCAGTCTGCTCATCGGCACCATCATCAAGACGCTGGGCCAACAGACCGGGCTGGAGATGCTGGTGGATCTGGGCGGCTACGCTACGGCCATGAGCGGCCCGGCCATGGCCTGCGCCATCGGCTGGGCACTCCACTGCCCGCCGCTGGTGCTGTTCAGTCTGATCACGGTGGGCTACTCGGCCAACGCCCTGGGCGGGGCCGGCGGCCCGCTGGCCGTGCTGATCATTGCCATCGTGGCCGCTGAACTGGGCAAGGCCGTGAGCAAGGAGACCAAGGTGGACATCCTGGTCACCCCGCTGGTGACCATCTTTGTGGGCGTCGGTCTGTCCATGCTCATCGCTGCCCCCATCGGCGCAGCCGCCAGCCAGGTGGGCACCCTGATCATGTGGGCCACCGAGCAGGCCCCGCTGATCATGGGCATTCTGGTGTCGGTGATCGTGGGCGTAGCCCTCACCCTGCCCATCTCCTCGGCAGCCATCTGCGCCGCACTGGGCCTGACCGGTCTGGCCGGCGGTGCCGCCGTGGCGGGCTGCTGCGCCCAGATGGTGGGCTTTGCCGTGATGAGCTACCGCGAGAACGGTGTGGGCGGTCTGGTAAGTCAGGGCCTGGGCACCAGCATGCTGCAGATGGGCAACATCATCAAGAACCCCCGCATCTGGATCGCCCCCACGCTGGCCAGTGCCATCACCGGCCCGCTGGCCACCTGCCTGTTCCACTTTGAGATGAACGGTGCCGCCGTTTCCTCCGGCATGGGCACCTGCGGCCTGGTGGGTCAGATCGGCGTGTACACCGGCTGGGTCAGCGACATTGCCGCCGGCACCAAAGCTGCCATCACCCCCATGGACTGGGCGGCCATGATCCTGCTGTGCTTCGTCCTGCCCGCCGTGCTCAGCGTTCTCTTCTGCGAGATCGAGCGCAAACTGGGCTGGATCAAGGACGGCGACCTGAAGCTGAACTAAAGCATTATGATATGAAAAGCCGGAGGCGTTTCAATGCGTCTCCGGCTTTTTGGCTTTATGCCAGATTTGAAGGCAGTATGGCAGGGAGTTTCCCAAAGCAAGTGTCCGCTGGGGTGGGACCCTGTTGCCGCTAGGCAATAGGGCGGGCGATGGAATGGCCCGATTCACTTGCGTGGGAAAGCTCCCAGACATGCTGCCGGTCAGGTCTTTCCGACGATCTGTTCCCCGTCCAGTACCGCCTGTTTCAGGGTATCGCCGTCGTACACCAGCTTGAGCGAAAAATACGGTCGATCCCCGTTGAGCAGGCGGAAGAAAATTTTGTCGCCCTCCCAGATGGGCAGTTCCGTCACCTTTTCCTTGGGCACCCACTCCAGCACACCCTCTTTGCAGGCATCGCCCTGCACCATCTCGCCCTGCCAGCCGTCAGCGGTGTACAGGTGGATGAACTCGGTCATGTTGCCCCACACAAAGGTCAGCAGGCCCCGGCAGCGCCAGCGCGTCAGGGTAAGGCCCGTTTCCTCCCGCACCTCCCGCACAAGGCAGTCCTCCGGGCTTTCAAAGCGCTCAAATTTGCCGCCTACGCCCACCCACTTGTCGTGGTTGTAGTCGTCCTGTTTTTTGATGCGATGCAGCATCAGGTAGGCGTCATCCCGCTCCAGATAGCACAGCGTCGTGCTGAAGATGGGGTACTCCGGATCCATAAAAGCACCTAAGTTCATGGGTGTATTCTCCTTTTTCTGCGTTATTTTCGGCCAGAAAGAGGACCCGGCAGAGCCCGCAGGCTCTGCCGGGTCACTTCGTATGCTTTTTCGGTGTCGGGGAGCCGTCAGCCCTTCCGGCTGGCGCGGCCCTGTCCGGCATTGTTCAGCTTGCGCACCAGATCATTCTGATGCTTGCGCTGGCTGGGCGTGGGCTGGGGGTCCGGCTTTTCCTCCGCACGCTTTGCCGTCTGGGCGGCGTCCGGGTCGATGCGCACCAGATCCCATTCCTGGTTGCCGCCGGCCACATAGGTCCAGATCTGGGCCTGGGCACCGTTTGCGGTGTTCATGCCCACCAGGTCAATGTATTTGTCCGCCAGCACATTCCGGATGCGGGTGTGACCGCTGCGGGTGGGTTCCAGCGTCCAGCACTGGCTCCAGCCGTTGGTGCGGCTCCACTGGTGCAGCCAGGTGCCTTCCACCACGCCGCCCAAGGCCAGGTCGATCACCTTGCCGGTAAAGCGGTTCTGGATGCGCCAGCGCCCGCCGCCTGCGTCCACGAACTGCCACTGCTGCCACGGATGGCCCGCGTAGCTCCACAGCTGGATGGCGGCGCCGTTCTCCGTATTGAAGTCCTTTACTTCCAGCACCTTCCCGTTCGGGGCTTTGATGATGTAAAATTCATTTTCCAGTATAACGACCTGCGATGCCTTCGCCATAGAGCACGACTCCTTTCCTTCCTGGTAGCCCTATTATAACGTATCGGCCGCGCGGCAACAAGGATGCTTTTCCATAATCTTTTTTCAATTTCTTGTACATTTTGCATCTTTTTCCGAGAGTTCCGGCCACTTTGCACTCTGCCGTGGAATGTGGTACAATAAACTTATCCGATCACAGGAGGGAAATTGCCTATGACCAATGAGACCATTCAGACCATCCGGAGCCGCCGTCAGCTGCCGCGCCTACAAACCCGGAGCAGATCACCCAACGAAGAACTGGAAGCCGTTCTGGGTGCCGGCACCTATGCTGCCAGCGCCATGGGCAAGCAGAGCGCCAAGATCGTGGTGGTGCAGGACGCCGCCACGCGGGAAAAGCTCTCCCGCATGAACGCCGCCATCATGGGCAAGGACTGCGACCCCATGTACGGCGCGCCCACCATTCTGGTGGTGCTGGCCGATGCCAACGCCAAGTGCGCTGTGCAGGACGGCAGCCTTGTCATGGGCAATCTGATGCTGGCCGCGGCCTCGCTGGGGCTGGGCAGCTGCTGGATCAACCGCGCCAAAGAAGAGTTTGAGAGCGAAGAGGGCAAAGCCCTGCTGAAGAAGTGGGGCATCGAGGGCGAGTGGATCGGCGTCGGCCACTGCATCCTGGGCTACCCCGCCGGGGACCCTCAGCCCGCCGCGCCCCGCAAATCGGATTACATCCTCAAGGTGTGATCCCCGACAAAAGTAGGAGCACTATGAAACCCGATTACAAGCTGGTCGCCAAGGCCAAATACATCCACACCACCGCCGACCTTGCCAGCGAGATCTGGCACGAGGTCTACAAACGCTATTACCCCGGCAAGCAGCTGGACACTCTGGTGGAGGAGCTGCAGAGCGCCGAAGCCATCGAGGCCGACATCGACAACGATGTGAACTATTTTCTCGTTGTGCTGGGCGGCAAGAACATCGGCTACTTTGCCTGGAAGATGGAGAACACCGCCCTGCACCTGATGCACCTGTACCTCAGGCCGGAGTACCGCGGCAAGGCCATCGGCCGCGACATCGTGCTTTCCTGCGAGCGTCTGGCCCGGGGCGAGGGCAAGGGCCGCATGTGGTGCACCGTGCATGCCAAGGCCCTGCCCGTACAGCAGTTCTTCAAGGCGCTGCGCTACCGCAGCCTGAAGCCCGCCGAGCAGGAAACCGGCACCGTGCCCCGCAATGAGCTGGTGTTTGAGCACACCCTGTAAGGCTGTGCCCGGTTTGCCGCAAAAAGGCATTGAAATTTCTCCCGGTTTGTACTACACTGGTGTAGTGCAATGAAGTAGCGGCACCCGCCGCCGGACAGAAAAAGGAGAACGCGCATGGCAAAAGATCATCCGACCGGGCAATCCGGTCTGTACGAGGCTTTCCTGCAGCTCAAGACCCCGGAACAGTGCTACCGTTTTCTGCAGGACGTCTGCAGCTATTCCGAGCTGAGTGCAATGGAACAGCGCTTCAACATTGCGGAGATGCTGGCAGACAAGCGCATCTATACCGAGATCATGGACAAGACCGGCGCGTCCAGTGCCATCATCAGCCGGGTCAGCCGGGTCCTGAGCGCAGACGGCAGCGTCCTGCGCGAATTGCTGGAAGCCGACAAGAGTACGCACTGATTTTTTCACCGCGTGCCGCTTTGCGGTGCGCGGCGTTCTTATTTTCAAGGAGGTTTTATCCCAATGAGCAAAGCTGTTGTGTTTTTTGCCGAGGGCACCGAAGAGTGCGAGGCCCTGCTGGTGGTGGACCTGCTCCGCCGCGCTAAAGTGGACGTGACCGTGGCCAGCGCATCCGGCAGCCGCGAGATCCTGAGCAGCCACAAGATCCACATCACCGCCGACGCACTGGCCGAAGAAGTGGACTATTCCGACGTGGATCTGGTGGTGCTGCCCGGCGGCATCCCCGGCACGCCGAATCTGGCCGCCAACAAGACCGTAACCGACACCTGCACCGCCTTTGCAAAATCCGGCAAAAAGGTGGCCGCCATCTGCGCCGCACCCAGCGTGCTGGCCTCTCTGGGCCTGCTGGAAGGCAAAAATGCCACGGCCCACGCCGGATTTCAGGACAAGCTGGCCGGTGCCCATGTGCTGGACGCCGAAGTGGTCGTGGACGGCAACATCACCACCAGCTACGGTCTGGGTGGTGCCATCCCGTTTGCACTGGAGCTGGTGCGCCAGCTGGCCGGGCAGGCCGAGGCCGACCGCATCCGGAACGCCATCGCCTACCGGCACTGAGAGGAGGCCTGTTCCATGCGTTTTGTCACCTGCCTTGGCCCGGATGGTGTGGAGGAGCCCGCCGTCCTCTCTGCCGACGGCACCGCCGTCACCCCGCTGCGCTGGCTGGGCCTGCCCTGCGACACCCTGACCGAGGCCATCCCGCAATTGACCCCTGCCGTGCGGGCCGGGCTGGCGCTGGCCCTGTCGGCCATCCCGTCGGTCCCGCTGGATGCCGTGCAGCTGCAGAGCCCCATTCCCTGCCCGGCACAGGACGTTGTCTGCCTGGGCATCAACTACATGGCCCACTCGGACGAAGCGGAAAAGTATTCCGCCGACGCCTTTGCCACCCAGCATCAGGACGCC
>ENA-OQNM01000883-OQNM01000883.1-human-gut-metagenome-genome-assembly--contig:-NODE-883-length-10152-cov-2.682095_pt1 | contig 10152 bp, 13 predicted proteins | sample MGYA00242632_ERZ504886 | MGnify/ENA primary metagenome ERZ504886 (study PRJEB26092, sample SAMD00036424) | human gut metagenome | host: Homo sapiens | study: EMG produced TPA metagenomics assembly of... | reverse complement strand
GCCGAAAAAACGGGAAAAATATAAACTGTACGGAGAACTGATCAATGTATACGGTTACAATCTGCAGGACCAGGCAAAAGAACTGGTCTGTGAAAATTTTTATGACAACAATAAAGAAATCCGTATCCCGTTAGATCCGCAAAAGACCGCACGTGAAAATTCCCAAAAATACTTTGATAAATACGGAAAACTGAAACGGACTTCCGAAGCTCTTGAAGTCCAGCTTGCGGAAACCAAAGCGCAGATTGACCATCTGGAGTCCATCCAGAATTCTTTGAACATTGCACTCTCTGCCGATGATCTGGTGCAGATCAAAGAGGAATTGATGGAATACGGTTTTATACAAAAAACACAAAAACGGACAAAAAACAGAAAATCAAAAGCAAACCTTTCCATTATATTTCATCCGATGGCTATGACATGTACGTCGGACAAAAATAACTATCAGAATGATGAACTGAACCTTTAAATTTGCAACCGGAAATGACTGGTGGTTTCACGACCTAAAAAATGCCGGGTTCCCATGTAATTGTAAAAAACAAAGGGGGAGAAATGCCGGACCGCGTATTTGAAGAGGCCGGAAAACTTGCCGGTTACTATTCCAGCGGACGTGACAGTGACAAACTTGAAATTGATTATCTTCAGAAAAAAAATGTAAAAAAACCGGCCGGAAGTGCACCCGGATTTGTCGTATACTATACGAACTACTCTCTCACGATTCATCCGGACATCAGCGGCCTGACACTGGTGGAATCACCCAATACATAAGTTTCCAGCATAGGCTTTCTGCTTAGCGCATATACTAGAATCGTACCACAAAGTACAACCGCAAAGGAGGAAGAAAAGCATGGCAGACAGAAGTACAAAAAAATCATTGGAACGTTTTAAGTATGAAGTTGCAGATGAGCTTGGAGTCCCACTTAGCAACGGATACAACGGTGATCTTACCGCAAAACAGAATGGATCTATCGGCGGTTATATGGTCAAAAAAATGATCGAAGCACAGGAAAGACAGATGGCTGGCAAAGGAGAAAACATCCAGTAACCCACTCACTTGTCCCAATGTACAAAAGAAAAAAGCAGGTCTCTGTCACGGAGACCTGCTTATTCTTTTGCCGGAATCTACAAATTCATTTTTGAAAGCTGTTCTTCCTGAAACTGCATCATTTTCTTTTGCAGAATGTGATGTCCGGGTTCTGTCAGTTCCGGGTCTTCCTCAAGAATTGTTTTTACTTCTTCCGAAGCCTCCTGCAGCACCGCCGCATCCTGGTAAATATCCGCCAGCGCAAATACCAGATCTCCACTCTGCCGGATACCGAAAAAATCTCCCGGTCCGCGTAATTTCAAATCCTCACTCGCAATAAAAAAGCCGTCGTTTGATTTATTTAATATTTCCAGACGTTTTTTTGCCGTCTTGGCCGAAGAGGCATTGATCATAATACAATAAGACTGTGCATCTCCTCTTCCCACACGTCCACGCAGCTGATGCAGCTGTGCTAAGCCAAATCGGTCCGCATTCTCGATCAGCATCACGGTTGCATTCGGTACATTGACCCCCACTTCCACTACCGTGGTGGATACAAGCACCTGAATTTTATTTTCCGCAAATTCCTGCATAATTTCATTTTTCTTACTGCTCTTCATCTTTCCGTGAAGCACGCCCACCTGGATGCCGGATGGCAGTTCCTCCATAAGCGTTTTCGAGTAATCAATTACATTTTCTCCCTGTGTCTCTTCGCTTGCCTCCACAAGCGGACAGATCACATATGCCTGATGTCCTTTTTTCACCTCATCTGCAACAAACGCATATGCTTTCGGCCGGTATGCCGTATTAACCACACAGTTTTTGATCGGAAGCCGTCTTGCCGGCACCTCATCCACAACCGAAATATCCATATCTCCGTAGATAATGATCGCAAGGGTTCGCGGAATCGGTGTTGCACTCATAACAAGAATATGCGGCATATCCCCTTTTTGCGCAAACTCCTCTCTCTGCCGCACGCCAAAACGATGCTGCTCATCTGTGATCACAAGCGCAAGATTTGCATATGCCGGTTTTTCCTGAATCAGCGCATGCGTTCCTACAATCAGAGCATTCTCATACAGTTCTAACCGTTCATACGCACTGCGTTTTTGTTTTGCCGTCATGGACCCCGTCAGAAGGATTACCGGAAAATGCAGTCCAAACTGCTCACAGAGTTTCTGGAATGTTTCATAATGCTGCTGTGCAAGTACTTCCGTCGGTGCCATGATGGCAGACTGATATCCATTCTGTGCGCACCACGCCATTGCCAGAAAAGCCAGAATCGTTTTACCGGAACCCACGTCTCCCTGAATCAGACGCTGCATGGCATACGGTCCCTGCATATTTTCCGTCACATCATGCAATGCTCGTCTTTGTGCTCCCGTCAGTTCATACGGAAGCTTCTGAATCAGATCTTCCACGAACTCCGGATGTTCCATCACAAACCGGTTTTCCTGTCTGGTTCTCTTTTCTTTCTGGTACTGCATGCCCATGATAAATAAAAAGAACTCATCAAAAACCAACCGCTTTCTCGCCTCGATCAAACATTCCATCGTATCCGGAAAGTGGATCTGTTTGACCGCATAATTATACTCACACAGTTTTCTGCGCGTACGAATTTCTCCCGGAAGAAAATCCGTAAGCAGTTCTTCCTCATCCAATGCCTGCCGCATCGTTTTTATCATGAGATTGTTGGTGATCCCGCTGGTCAGCGTATACACCGGAAGAAAACAGTTTTCGATTTCCTGATAGGCCTCCGGCGTATACACCACCGGCTGTTCCATCACAAATTTGCCATCCTTAATGTGAACATTTCCGTAAAAAACAAAATATTTGCCATGTGTCAATGTATTCCGTATATAAGGCATCCGATACCAGATCAGCTGGATCTGATGTCCAGGGCTTCCAATCACAAGAAGTGTCACCTGCATATGTCTTCCACTTCTCGTTACCGGTGTACGCTCAATCCGTGCAACAATCGCAAGCTTATCCTCTGTCTGCATATGTTCCGCTGTCATCTCATCGATCGGCACCGGATGGGGATACTGTATATAATTTCTGGGAAAATGAAGGAGTATATCACCTACGGTGTATACTCCCATTTTTTCGAATAATTTTTTTGTTTTTTCACCAATGCCTTTGATTTCCGTGATTGATGAATCCTGACGCATATCTGCTCCTTATTCGTTTCTGTGCTGCATAAATAGTAACTTTTATTCTACAGAAATAACAAAATAGTAAATCGGCTGACCACCACAGTTGATCTCTACCTCAACATCCGGATACTTTTCTTCGATCATTTTTCCGATTTCCTGTGCATGCTCTTCTGTCTCATCCGCACCATAATAAATGCTGACAATTGCAGAATCCTCATCTACCATCGCATCAATCATCTTCATGGTTGTCTCTTTCAGATCCGTGCCGACCGCAAGAATTGCCTTATCGCCAATTCCCATATAGTCATTCTGTCTGATCTGCATGCCATCAATTTCAGTGTCACGAACCGCATAGGTCACCTGACCGGTCTTTACACTGTCGAGTTCTGCCAGCATGGCTTCCTTATTTTCCTCCGCAGTATAATCCGGGATATAATTTACCAGAGCCACAATTCCCTGCGGAATTGTCTTGGTCGGAAGTACAATAATATCTTTATCCTCTGTCAGCTCCGCTGCCTGATTTGCCGCCATAATGATATTTTTATTGTTTGGCAGAATAAAGATATGATCTGCATTTACATGATCAATCGCTGCAAGCATGTCTTCTGTACTTGGATTCATGGTCTGTCCACCCTCGATCAGATAGTCTGCTCCCAGTCCGCGGAAAATCTCATTCATTCCCTCACCGATGGAAACGGCAATAAATCCCATTGGCTTGCGGGGTTCCTCTTTCTCTGCCTCCTGCTCCTTCTGCTGGGCAGCCGCTTTTTCGGCATCCTTAATCAGCTTTTCCTGATGCTCCTCACGCATATTGTCGATCTTGATCTTTGTAAGAGAACCATGGGTCAGTGCCTCTTGAATGGCAAGTCCCGGATCGTTGGTATGTACGTGAGTCTTTACAACCTCATCGTCTGCTACCACAACAATCGAATCTCCGATAGATTCCAGATAAGATTTGTATTCCTTTTCTTCTTTTTCAGACAATGGACGTGTTAATACAATAATAAACTCCGTGCAGTAACCATATTTAATCTCCTGCTCAGCCGGCTCTGAAACTTTTGCCGTGCCTGCAGATGCCGGAGTCTCCTCAATGGAATAATCAATTTCTTTTCCGAGAAGGGAATCATAGGCTCCCTTTAACACCTGAACCAATCCCTGTCCGCCGGAATCCACTACCCCTGCCTGCTTTAAGACCGGAAGCATTTCCGGAGTCTGACTTAAAACATACTCCGCATGTTTGATCACTTCATCGCAGAAATAAACCAGATCCTCTGTCTCCTGTGCCAGATCAAGCGCTTTGTCTGCCGCACCCTTTGCAACGGTAAGAATCGTTCCCTCTTTGGGCTTCATAACTGCTTTGTATGCTGTTTCTACCGCTTTCTGGAATGCATCACATAAAACAGAAACATCTACCTCATCATACTCTTTGATAACTTTACAGAAACCGCGGAACAGCTGGGATAAAATAACGCCGGAATTACCTCTTGCCCCACGAAGGGAACCGGAAGAAATTGCTTTTGCAAGTTCTTTCATTGTCGGATTGGACAACGCACCGACTTCACGTGCTGCTGACATGATCGTCATTGACATGTTTGTACCGGTATCTCCATCCGGAACCGGGAAAACATTCAGTTCATTGATCCATTCCTTTTTTGCATCCAGATTCTTTGCACCTGCAAGGAACATTCTGGACAAACTCTCCGTATTGATACTTGTAATCTCCAATTTCTTATCCTCCCTAGTCAATCACGCGGACGCCTTCGACGTAGATATTGATCTTATTGATCTTCATGCCCGTAAATGACTCCACTTTATACTTTACAGTCTCGATCAGGTTGTCAGAAACTGTGCAAATGCTTACGCCGTAAGCGACAATCACATGAAAATCAATATTGATCAGATTTTCATCTTCAATTGTGACACTGATACCATGTGTCAGATAATCCCTTTTCAGCAGCTTCACCAGTCCGTCTTTCATATTAACAGCTGCCATACCGACAATACCAAAACATTCTACCGCAACAGAACCTGCGTAAGTGGCAATGACATCGTCTTCCACCAAAACCTTTCCATATTGGGTATCTATCTGTCCCTTCATACTTGTACCTCCAATATTCGTAAACCATCTCATAGGTATTACATCATAGTTACTCGTATTATAACCATTTTTCCTGCAAATGTAAACCAAATGTAATTTATTTCATTTTTTTATAAGTTTTTCTTGCATTTACAGAAGGAATCTGTTAATATATCTTATGTTGTGAGCTTGAAAAAGCTTAGTGAAATGCAAGGAGGTGCAAAATCATGGCAAAGTGTGCAATTTGTGAAAAGGGTGTACATTACGGAAATAATGTCAGCCATTCTCATAGAAGATCTAATAGAGTTTGGAAATCAAACATCAAACGTGTAAGTTGTAAGGTAAACGGAGTACCACAGAAGTTATATGTTTGTGCTTCCTGCCTTAGATCCGGAAAAGTTGAGAGAGCTTAGTAAGCAAATATAAGAACCGTTGTATGACGGTTCTTTTTTTGTGCCGCAATCAGCAGGAAAACAACAGATAGGAAACAAGCATGGTTCCGGCAATCAGCAGAACCCCCAGCAGCCCGCCACCTACAAAAAACATGATCAGCATTCCGATTCCCATCCAGAACAATGTATATCCCCATACCCGTTTCATTTTTTCCACCAAAAAAGCATATATCATTTCTAATATATGCTCTCCCGGTTTTATATGATTCTGTTTTTTCTATTCATTGTCCGTATCATCCGAAACAACATCGTCAATGATATCATCCGTATCTTTTCCGGATGTAAATTTATTGATAAAATCCGGAACCATGTCAAGGATCTTTGTCATTCCATCCTGATTTTTGATATTCACAAGTTTTGTTACTCCATTCTGGATGACAAGAACCGCACTCGGATTGATTTTTCCACCCATACCTCCGGCACCATTATTTTTCTTTTCCTGTGAAAACGCTCCTGCCGCAACACCAAAAGATACATCTACCAGAGGAAGAATAATCGTATCTCCGATATGAATTGCATCTCCTACTACGGTCTTTGTTGTGATAAAGCTGTCCATTCCTTTAAATAAGGATTCTACTGTATTATTAAAACTGTTATCTGCCATGGTAAAACCTCCTTACCCATTCTACTTCATATGCTTAAATCTATTATATAGTCTCCGGCAATTCTTATCAAGAATTATTCGCAGTGCCAGAGCAAGAATCTGAACTCCGAAAATCCTGCCGTATACTGTAAAATCTGCTTCTGCATAAAATTCTTCTGCCGTAAAATCCGGAATAATATTCCAGTGATTCCGGTATCCGACCGGAAATATTGCAAGAATACCAAGCACCTGCCCGGTAGTATCCGGCGATCCGGTAGAATATTTCAGCCAAAGCTTCAGCCGTTTCGGCAAAACTGAAACAACCAGATGTTCCAGCTGTTTCCAGATATTAGAAAACGCTTTTTTATTTTTCTCGTCATTGAAAAAACGATACCATTTCCGGCACGTTCGCGTTCCTTTTTTCCAGAATGTCTGTATATTTCTCAAAAAATAAAGAATCTTTTGCAAAATATTCCGGATCTTTTCCGGGAACTTCCGGATAAAACCTGCAATCCTGCCCGGAAAAAATGTTTTCTTTTTTTGTCCGGATGACAGAGAATTGTCTCCTCCGGATCTGTCAATTGCTGCGCAGATGTTTGGGATGTATTTTCCATTGCCGTAAGAGACGGTGCCACTTCAGTCTCCCGGTCTTTTATCCCTTCCTGCGGAGAGTCTTCCTGCACCGGCTTTTTAAAATCCGCGGAATCTTCTTTTTCTTTCTGCAGATGCAGTTCCTTTCGAAATCCAAAAATCCGCACATACGTGTGGAATCCCTCTTCCGCGGTATCTGCACAGAGCCCCAGCAGACGGCCAAGCCACCAGATCCGGACCTGCAGTTGCAGATTTTTTTCATGGTAGGAACCTTTCACACGATACACGAATGGACAAAATAATGCCAAAAGAGCAATGACAACAATCAGTCCTAAAATCACCAGCAAAACAATTCCTATGATTTTCAGAATCAGAAGGAAAACACTCATACCTGTCTCCTCCGTTTCCGGCCCCGTAAATAAGATTTTACATCCACATCCCCTGTATTCTGATATACTTCCTCTATAATACTGCGCACCAGCTCCAGAGCTTCCGCATAACCTTTTGCCAGACCGATGATCTGCATTTCCTTTTTCCCCGGATAAGATTTCTGCATCAGTTCCCACGCCGGTATAATATCCAGCAGATTCTGCCGGTTGGATGCAAACGCAATCACATAGATAGAGACTGTTCCTGCATGATGGTTAATCTTCCACTTTATTCGATTGACTTTGCCTTCAATGGAATCGCCGACATAAAGATCCTCATACCATTTCATGCAGATTATCCTTTCTAAAAATACTTATGTGTTCCCCATAAGTTACTTTTTTTCAGATCCAGATACTCATTATAAGCTTTCTCCAAAATCTGTTTTTCATTCGAAAATTTCAACAAATGATATGCTTCATGGTATTTATAATACCCGGAATCTGTAAAATATTCTTCTCTTTGCGGCTTACTATAATAACTTTCGCCCATCATAAGATACCAGTGAACCGATTTCTCGACCGTATCCTCAGGAATGGTAAATGAATACTGGCTTTTTCCCACATACTGAATAATGGTTGCAGTTGCTCCGGTTTCTTCCAAAACCTCGCGAATTGCCGTATCCTTATACTCTTCTCCCTGCTCCACAGTTCCTTTTGGCAATACCCAGCCTTCATATCTGTTTCTGTAATTCTTGTACAAAAGCAGAATCTTGCCACGAAAGATTACCACTCCGCCACAGCTTATTGCTTCAATCATTGCAATCCTCCCGTGTGCGAAAACTGCACATATATGTGCAAACATTCATTATTTTCATAGCAAGTATATCATCTGTTAAAATATACGTCAAATACGTTCTTTGCAACTGGAACCGCGTACGTACTGCCCGCACCACTGTTCTCCACAACGACTGCGATTGCGATATCTTTATAGCCATCCTTCTTTGCATATCCCACAAACCAGGCATTTGCTGATCCGACGTGTCCGATACCTGCGCCGTTCCTGTTTTGCCGGAAGCTTCATAAGACTGTCCGGATAATTTCTTCCGTTCCATCTGTAACAACTGCACGCATATACTGCCTGTAACAAACCGGCTTCCGTCTCCGTCATCAGTGTCGCATAAGTTTTCGGTTATTGCTGCTTACTTCAACCCCGGAATTATTTTGTATATGATCCACCAGATACGGACGCATCAGAATTCCATCATGATCCACGGTACTTGCTATCAGCGCCATATGCAGTGGCGAAACCAGTGTTTTCCCTGACCGATTCCCGTTTCCATCGCCATTGCATTGCTGTCATTTTTATTTAAAGAAAAACTGCTTTTCCCGGACTCAAAAGCAATCGGAAGATTTTGATTAAACAGCATGCTGTCACAGGTCTGTTTAAATTTTTCCCGGTTCAGTGACAGTGAAATATTGGCAAACGAAGAATTGCAGGAATTAGAAAAGGAACTCTTTAATGTTTCCTGACCGTGATGTTTATTTCCTGCACAGTGAATGGTCTGCCCGTCAACCGAAATGGAACCACTGCAGTCAAACGCATACTGGTCATAGACAGAAGGATTCTCACGATAATACTCCAGGGTCGTTAAGATCTTAAACACCGATCCCGGCGCATATTTTCCCTGCGTGGCGCGATTGTAAAGCACCGTGCTTCCCTCCGCCGTCAGACTGCTCCAGTCCTTTTTTACCGTATTGGGATCATAGTCCGGTTTTGACACCATTGCAATGATTTTTCCGGTATCCGGTTCCATAACAATCACAGCTCCCTGATAATTTCCAAGAGATTTGTATGCCACCTGCTGAATCTGTGCATCCAGCGTCGTGACAACCGTATCCCCCTGTGCCTTCTTATCTGAAATATCATCTGCGATTCTCTTAAGGAAAAACTCATGGGAACGCAACAAAGAAAAATTTTCCTGGTTTTCCAGTCCCGCTTTTCCATTCACCGCATAACCAACTGCATGGGCAAACATGCGTCCCTGCGGATAGCTTCTGGTCTGTGTTCCGTCTGCGGATACTTTTGTTGTGGCAAGTACTTTGCCGTCTGCAGATACAATATCCCCACGGATCACATGATCCGAAAACAGATCCTGCAGGGAATTATACGGACTGTTGATAAACGATTCACTCTTACATACCTGAAAACTAGTACAAAATAAAATCATCATAGACAGAAACACTGCCAGGAACAGATACATAATAACAAGAAATTCTTTATTACTTTTCTTTGTCTTTTACTTTTTCTTCGTCATTCTTTTCTGCCTCTTCTTCGTTTCTGTTCTTTTTTTCTGCGTCCGACCGTCAAACTGCATGATGTATAGTCCCTGTATGAATGCCAAACACAATCATAGTCGATTAACAGAGAACTGCCTCCATAGCTGACCAGTGGAAGTAGTCACTCCGGTTGACGGTAATAAATTTGATGACCCCGCCGATGGTACAGAAACACCTGCAAAGCATACAGTGTTCCAAGTCCGACCGCTGTCAGACGATAATAATTGTCCCGAAGTTTCATGGCAACATTCATGATCATAAAAAAGCAGCTGACACAGACCATGATCAGACACAGTGCAAAGACTCCCCCGAGTTCTTCCGAGATTGCCGCAAAAACAAAATCCTTTGTCACGACCGGTATTTTTTCCGGCAGTCCCTGTCCCAGACCAAGTCCAAACCAGCCTCCGGTACCGATTGCAAACAGAGACTGGCATACCTGATACCCCGCCCCGTCAATGACTGCAAGCGGATTCGACCATGCCTGCACACGTGCCTGTACATGGTCAAACAGCCGGTACCCAAGCAGACTCGCCACGATCATTGCCAGTATTCCACCTCCGAAAT
>ENA-OQNM01000882-OQNM01000882.1-human-gut-metagenome-genome-assembly--contig:-NODE-882-length-10158-cov-3.503838_pt1 | contig 10158 bp, 9 predicted proteins | sample MGYA00242632_ERZ504886 | MGnify/ENA primary metagenome ERZ504886 (study PRJEB26092, sample SAMD00036424) | human gut metagenome | host: Homo sapiens | study: EMG produced TPA metagenomics assembly of... | reverse complement strand
AGGTATTTGCCGTCCTGACTGGTATTGTTGAACCGGCGGAGGGAAAGCAGATGCTGGAAGCCGTTGTGGGGAACCCGGAAGTTCCGCAGGCTTCTGTTGCGTTCATTTTTACCTGTTCCGCGCGCTGGAACGCTGCGGCTGGTACGAAAAGACAGATGACCTGGGGAAAACATGGCGCCAGATGGTAGAGAATCACCTGACGACCTGCGTGGAGAGCGACACAGATACCCGTTCGGACTGCCATGCGTGGGAGGCATTGCTCTGTTATGAACTGCCTGCAGTGATCCTTGGCGTTCGCCCAGCGGCTCTCGGCTTCCAAAAACGTGCGCATCGAACCCCAGGTGGGTACGTTCCGTGAAGCAAGCGGCGATGTCATCACGCCGCGCGGCTTGATCCATGCGGAGTGGAAGAGAGATGAAGAGAATGCTTTGCACCTGCACTATACCCTGCCAGATGGGGTTGCCTATGCGAACGAAGAGGTGTGAAAAAGGGCTATAGTATAAGAACAGCAAAAGCATATGCTGAACGGCATATGCTTTTTGTGTTTTTAACAGATTGGGCCGTCGAAACGGTTGGTGATGTCATAGACATCAGCATAAAAGTCAGCAACAGGCAGAGCCTTGTTTATGACGCAAAAAATTGCGCCCCTGCACGGCGGCAGCAGAACCGTACCCCCCGGCCATGACAGCTGTTTTACTGTCTGCCTGACATAAAAAGCAAAGAACCCGATATTGAAAATAACGAACACAGGGCCCATTACAACCACGCACCGGGCCCTGCTGTATCTCAAATTCCTAATTACTCATTCCTAATTTCTAATTGAGATAACTCCTCTTTCCTGTCTTCCGACGAACCTCAAACGCCCATATAATGCACTGCATTGTAAATGCTGATCAAAATAATAATGCCCATCAATACCAGGAACAGCTTGTCCACGGCACGGCTGCTCATCCGCTTGTTCAGCGTGCGGCCGGCAATGCCGCCGCCGATGCCGCCGGCAATCATCAAAACCAGGGCGGGCAGGGTGAACTCCGGCACGCTGTGGGTGATAAGGGTGGTCAGCAGGCTGGTGATCTGGCTGAACAGAATGATGTACAGACTGTTCTGCGCTGCGGTCTTGGTTTCCATGCTGAAAAAGTAGAACAGCACAACCAGATTGATGGGGCCGCCGCCAATGCCCAAAAAGCTGGACATCAGCCCCAGCACCAGGCCGATGATAACGCAGAATTCCGGGTTGGTAATATGCTTGCCCTGGATGCGCGCCTTGAACAAGGTGTACACAAAAGTGCCAATGGTGATAATGGCCAGGCAGATCGACTGTACCACGCCAACCGTGTTGGGGTTGGGGAACATGCCCGCAATGGTGCTGAACAGCTGTTTGCCCACAACGCCGCCCACTGCGGCGCCAATGGCCAGCGGGGTGCCGGTGCGGAAATCTACCCGGTTATCGCCAGCGACAATATTTTTGCCCACGGTGTAGCAGCTCATGGAAAGCACGGTGCACCCCGAAAGAAAACTGATGGTTGCCACGCTGGCAAGGCCCAGCATATCCAGCACCGGCTTGATGATAACACCGCCGCCAATGCCGCAGATCGCCCCCGCAATGGACGCAAAAAAACTGACACAGAAAAACAAGATTGAACTCATGCGTCTTTTCCTCCTCCGGTACGTTGATTTTGATAAGTTCATCATACCGTTTTGGAAGAACGCCAAACTACCATAAATAAGAGCATTAGTGTCGAAAAATCGACAAGCATGCTCCGCAGCCTTGAGGAAAAACAGTATTTTGTGGTATAGTTTATCTGTAAAAATCCACCGGGGGGGTACACAATGCAAAACCTGAACTTTTTGATCAAGCCTGCATCCAGCCAGTGCAACATGCGCTGCCGCTACTGCTTTTATGCTGACGAAGCCGCCGTGCGCTGCGGCCAGAGCGCCGCAGGCATGACCCGCCCCGAAGCCGAAACATTGATTCGCTCTGCCTTTGCCGCCGCGGAACCCGGCGCACAGGTCAGTTTTTCGTTCCAGGGCGGTGAGCCAACGTTGGCCGGACTGGACTTTTTCCGCTTTTTTATGGCCAAAGCCGCCGAGCTGCGCCCGGACAGGGTGCACATCAATTATGCGCTGCAAACCAACGGCCTTGTGCTGAATGATGAATGGGCTGAGTTTCTGGCTGCCAACCAGGTTCTGGTGGGCATCTCACTGGATGGAACCAAGGAGCTGCATGATAATACTCGCCTGGACGCCAAGGGGAAGGGCACCTGGAACCGTGTAACCGCGGCATTGCATGTTTTGCAAAAGCATGACGTAGAAGTAAACCTGCTGTGCGTGGTCAACCGCGCGGTGGCCCGCAGCCCGCAAAAAGTCTATGCTTCGCTGAAAAAACTGGGCGTCCGGCATTTGCAGTTCATTGCCTGCCTGGATCCCATTGAGGGCGAGCGTGGTGCGCAGCCCTGGGCACTGACGCCGGAAGCATACGGTAAGTTCCTGTGCGGCCTGTTTGACGTTTACTACCGTGACTGGGTCAACGGCGACTACACCAGTGTGCGTCTGTTTGACGATTACATCCACATGGCGATGGGTATGCCTGCAGGCACCTGTGCCACCTCTGGCAGCTGCGGCGCTTATTTTGTGGTGGAGGGCGACGGCACGGTGTACCCCTGTGACTTTTACTGCCTGGACGAATGGGAGATGGGCCGCATTGGAGAGCAGAGCATCCCGGAGCTGGCCAACAGCGAAAAAGCCCGCCTGTTTTTGCAGCAGGGCGAGCGCAAACCCGATGCCTGCGCCGACTGTCGCTGGTACAGCCTGTGCCACGGCGGCTGCAAGCGCGACTGGGTGGAGAACGATGGCAAGCTGGAAAACTACTCCTGCCTTGCGTTCAAGGAATTTTTTGCCTATGCCGAAAGCCGGATTTTGGAGATCGCACGGGCGGAAGCGGAATACTATCGGAGATAGGAAGTAGGAGCTTTGGCGGCGAGTGAAAGCACGGCGAGAAAAATTAAGAATGAGTAATTAGAAATTTGAAATAGAGCAGGGCCTGATGCGTAATGGCATCGGGTCCTGTTTTTATTATAGATAAACAACAACCGCTTCCTTATGCTTTACCTAAAGCACAGGAAAGGCGGTCGTTGTTAAACAAGCGTATCTTCTTTCAGAAATTTACAGCGCGCGGCCAGAGCATCGGCCAAAACCTGTGCGCGGTTCGGTTCGCCAAAATGGGCCTGTTCAAAAATAGCAAGCACATCGTCTTTGCATCCATCCAGCGCCGTGAGATCCAGCGTTTGCAGGCTTTTTTGCAAGCGCAAGCTGTTCCTGCTGTGTGGCAGCGAATGGTTTGGCTGGGGCATCGGTCAGGGCGTTGATTTTGGTGGCATATTGGTCAAACCACAAGCTGGTGCCGCTGTCAAAAATTGGTGCAAAGCCCATCCATTCCAGCGTTACCGCGTCACGAATCGCTCCAAAATTGCCGAAATGCCGATCTTGATTGCAGATCAGATAGTCCAGAATCATCATCTGCTGCAGCTGTTCCGTAACATCCGGGATACCCAGTTTTTCGCAGCAGTTAAGGAAATGCGCATAGGCACTTACGTCGTCCCCGCGGGGAAAAGCAGAAAAAATATAATAACCACTGACAAAATCATGACGGTCGGTCGTCATATTAGTGCAGACGGAATAAGGCTGGCTACCCTCAAACAGCAAGCTATACTCCACATGTGGGATTCCCAACTTGCGGCAGAGCAAGGATGCTGCTGCCTCATTGAACGGTTCCTGTTGCGCCATGCCGCTGCCGCCTTTTACCAGTACGCGCTGGCCGTTCAGTATCTTCCATTTTTTCTTCAACCAGCCGTCGGAGGTGTTGCAGGGGGAAACGAGATCAATGCTGTCCCGCTCCGGAATCTGCCCAAACAGGATATTGCCGACATCCTCCGAAAAATCGTTATGGTAGAAATTGACCTTGCGCCATTCCAAGGGCTGCTCTGCAGGATTGAGCCAGTATTGATCAGACAGACTTAGTGCAAAACACTTCATCATCAAGGTACTGGCGGATAGTTGTAGTTTTTTCTGGATCTGCAGGGCCTCCAGCGCATGGTGAAAGCCTGAATGGCTGGCCGGAATGGTACGCCCGGCCAGCCAAAGGTTCAGATTCTTTGCAAACTCCCTGCGGTCAGCAGAAAACAAACCTATTGGCAGATGGGCGGGCTGAACAACATCCTCAACGCGGTATACTGTGCCGCTGGTATCGTTAATGCTCAGCACAGCAACCGGCAATTCGCGGTGCATCAAAATATACTTCAACGATCCAGCCCACCTTTCCCTTCGATGATATCCATATTATACAAGGAACGGAATGTTTTCGCAACATTTTGGTGATTCAGTATCGCATACACAAAGATGGTAGAGCAGTAATGGCAGCACAGCGCACCCATACCTGATTTCAAACCCCTCTGCGTGTAAACAGCGGTTCCAGGGTCACGGTTTTGACAAAATCTTTCTGTCCATCGGCCAGCTGGTCGTTGATGATGGCAACAGCGGTGCGGGCCATTTCGCGCAGGGGCACTTCAACACTGCTGATGGCCGGGGCCAAGTAGGGCATCAAGGTATCGCCGCAGGTAACAACCTCCACATCCTGCGGTACACGCAGGTTTTGCTGGTACAGGTATTGCAGTGCACCGGCGGCGTAAATATCACCCCAGGTCAGCACAGCGGTAATACCAGGGTGAGCCTGCTTGAGCTGCTCAAGCGCCGTAAAGGCAGTGCGCGGGCTGGAGGTTTTGCCGTTGTTCACCCAATATTTTACATCCGGGGCCGCCTGCATGGCGCGCAAAAAGCCATGCAGACGGTCTTTTTCTACATCGGAGTCCAGATCACGGTTCAGGTAAACGATTTCCTTGTGCCCCTGATCCAACAGGTAGCGGGCAGCGGTGTACATGCCGCTTTCGTTGTCGATCAGCACGCGGTTTACGCCGCGGCACTCCGGTGAGCGTTCCAACAGTACCACTGGCACGTTGGCGGCGCGCAGGTACATGCACACGTCGTCCCGCAGGGCGTTGGGTCCAAAGCCGCCCACCACAAGCCCGCTGATGTTGTAATTCTGGAAGGTTTCCAGCCGTTTGAGCAGGGTATCGTTATCCACACTGTCGCAGTAGAACAGCATGGTGTTAAACCCTTTGGCCGATGCCTCGGACATGAGTGCTTCGGATAGCTGGGAGAAATACGGCAGGCCATTGGCACTGCGCAAAATCAGCCCAATGAGCGGGGTCTGGGGGCCGGGCGGCACCCGCTGGGCGCGGTAGCCCACCGTGGAAATGGCCTGCAGGATCGCTTCGCGCTTGTCCGGCGCAACATACCCACTGCCGTTCATCACGCGGGAGACCGCCGCTACCGATACTCCCGCCGCTGCGGCGACGTCTTTCATGGTTACTTTTTTCATGGCTCTACCTCATCAGCGAAAGATTCTTTATAAGCAGTATAACACAAGAAAGAATGTGAAAAAAGATGTAAACTAAAAAATGTTTATATGAAAAGTTTCACATTGAATTTGATAAAAAGCGCCATTTTACTTCATGGAATCTGCGAATTGATTGGCACGCCACACCACGGTATAATACAGACAGAGCGACAAATAAACCGTGAAACGCAAAATAGAACGGAGGCTGTGCAAGATGAAACAGAGTAAAATTGGCATGATCGGCTGCGGCATGATCAGTGAGGTGTATGCAAAAAATATCACGGAACGGTTTGGTGATTTGCAGCTTGTTGCCTGCGCAGACCTGCGCATGGAGGCAGCGCAGGCCCGCGCCGAACAGTTTGGTACCAAAGCCATGACAGTGGACGAACTGCTGGCTGACCCCGACATTGACATTGTGCTGAACCTGACCATCCCCGACCAGCACGCCGCCGTAAGCATGGCGGCGCTGAAAGCCGGCAAAAACGTGTACAGCGAAAAGCCGCTGGCCATTCACATGCAGGATGCCAAAGAGCTGGTGGAGTACGCCAAGGCCCACAACCTGCTGCTGGGCACCGCGCCGGATACCTTTATGGGTGGTGGTTTGCAGACCTGCCGTCAACTGCTGGACGCAGACACGATCGGCACGCCGATCGCCGCACAGGCGTTCATGATGAGCCGTGGGCCGGAAGCCTTCCACCCCAACCCGAAGTTCTTTTATGAAGAGGGCGCAGGCCCGGTTTTGGACTGGGGACCCTACTACATCACGGCGCTGGTCAGCCTGCTTGGCTCTGTCAAAAGTGTGGTGGGCCGCGGCAAAATCACCTATCCCGAACGCACAGCCAAAAGCCCCCGCTGCCCCTACCAGGGCCAGCAGTTCCCGGTGGAAGTTCCCACCTATGTAACCGGTATCCTGACAATGGAAAGCGGCGCGCTGGTAAACCTGACGATCAGCTTTGACATGCAGTTTGCCTATTGGGACAGCGACATGCCTTACCTGACGATTTACGGCAGCAAGGGCAGCCTGAATGTGCCCGATATGAACAAATTTGAAGGCCCCGTAACGGTGCGCAGAGGCGATGCCCCGGCTGAGGAAGTGCCGGTCAACTCCCCCTACACCGAAAACTGCCGCGGCCTTGGTCTGGCCGATATGGCCCATGCCCTGCAGACCGGCAAAGCTTACCGCCCGTCCGCTGAACTTTCGCTGCATGTGACCGAAGTAATGCTGGGGCGTACTGGAATCTGTGGAAAGCGGCAAGGAATACCAGTTGACCACCACCTGCGCCCGTCCGGCTCCGCTGGATGCCGCCGCGGCTCAGGCATTGCAGCAATAACAGAGGAGGGAACCACCCATGATCGCCCCCAACTACCCGCCGGAAAAACAAAAATCTGCCATGCCAAAGCGCCCCAACCGTGATCTGGGTGCTGGCGGACCAGCTGCGCGCCCAGGCGCTGAGCTGCAACGGCGAAACCAACATCTGCACCCCCGAATATTGACCAGCTGGCCATGCGTGGGGTCAACTTTACGGCGGCGGTATCCGGCTACCCGCTGTGCTGCCCCTACCGCGGCAGCATGCTGACCGGGCTTTACCCCAACCACTGCACGCCGGGGCATGATAAAGGCCTGCCGCCGGAGCAAAAGACTATCGCCCATGTGCTGCATGATGCCGGTTACCACACCGCCTATTTTGGCAAATGGCACCTGGATGCCGAGGGCGCGGCTGCGGCCATCCGCCCCAACCGTGAAGTATTCCACATTGTCAAGCCGGAGCACCGCGGAGGCTTTGACTATTGGCTGGGGTACGAGAACAATAACGAACCCTGGGACTGTTACGTGCATGGTACCAACAGCGACTGCACCCGCCTGCCCGGCTTTGAAACTGACGCATTGACGGATAAATTGATCCGGTACCTGGAACAGCCGAAGGACCAGCCGTTCTTTGCGGTACTCAGCGTGTTCCCGCCGCACAACCCTTATTTGGCACCGGAACAGTTTGCCGAAGGATTGTGTGCAGAAAATATTAAACTGCGGTCCAATGTGCCAAATGTGCCCTGGGTCAAGCAGCAGGCCCAGCGGGAGCTGGCCGGGTATTACGCCATGGTGCGCAACCTGGACTGGAATGTGGGCCGCTTGGTGCAGGCGCTGGATAAACTGAACCTTGCAGATGATACCTACATCGTGTTTTTCAGCGACCACGGCGATATGCACGGCAGCCACGGGTGGTTCCGCAAAACCAACCCATACGAGGAATCCTGCCGGGTGCCGTTCATCATCTCTACCGGGCACAGCTGCATGTACAGCGTGGCACCGGGGCTTTTGTACGGTGCCAACAACGCCTGCCTGTGCGATGCCCCGCTGAACCATGTGGATGTTGCCCCCACCACCCTGGGCTTGTGCGGCGTGGCCGTGCCGGATTGGATGCAGGGGTACGATTATTCCGGCTATGTAACCGGCAAACCGCTGCCTCCGCAGGAACCGGATTCCGCTTACCTGCAATGCAACGAGGTAACCGGCCACCTGAACAGCACCGCCGAACCATGGCGCGGTATCGTGACCCGCGAAGGCTGGAAGTACGTTGCCCTGCCGGGCGAACCGTGGATGCTGTTCAACCTGAAAGATGACCCCTATGAACAGATGAACATGGCACAAATCACCAACTACCGGGAGATATTGGCCGATTTGAACGAGAGGCTGCAAGCCTGGATTGACAAACGGGGATGATTTTACCCTGCCCAAGATCGAAGTGCCGCACATCCGCAAAAGCCGCGGCAACGGTGTGTATTACGCACCGGATAAAAAACTGGAGTATTAACGAAGCAATTATAGCAATTTTCAATAATACAGCACAGTACTTTAGCTTTTGAGCAAAAAGAGGTATAACAGAGGCAAAGAAGGTGAGAACTATGCTGTACAATGAAGCTCGAAAATTGATTCTGGAAGCATACGACAAAGGCGTTAGCGTAAAAGAACTGGCAAAGTGCTTTTCTGTAAACACCTGTTCGATCTATCGTTTGCTGAAGCGTCGGAACGAAACAGGCAGTTACGAAACTCAAACGAATCTCCGTGGAAAGAAGCCCAAATTGTCCGATGCAGATCATCAGCACATCCTTTCGCTTCTGGAAAAACAGCCGGATATCACTTGTCTGGAAATCATTGAAACGTTGGATTTGCCTGTCAGTATTGATACTGTCTGGCGTTTTCTTCAGAAAGCAGGATACCGCCGGAAGAAAAAGTCTCTTCATGCCAGTGAACAGGAGCGTCCCCGATGTGGCACAGAAGAGAAAAGACTGGAACGGCCTTATATCTGGATTTAAGGCAAGTGACCTTGTGTTTCTGGATGAAAGCGGATGTAATACGGATATGACAAGGCGGTATGCCTATTCGCTTGGAGGAAGCAGAGCTGTTGATTCCGCACCACTTTCCAAGCCCAAGAACACGACCATTCTGTCATCTCTTCAGTTGGATGGGACACTACGCTATACGACTTTCTCAGGCGGAACAACTGTGGAGAGGTTTAAGCGGTATCTGGAAACTGATTTGCTGCCTCATCTGAACGGAAATTCTGTTCTCATAATGGATAATATGAAGTCGCACCATGCAAAGGCAGTGAGAAATCTGCTGGACAGCTCGGAGATTCGATACATCTATCTTCCACCGTATAGTCCTGATCTGAATCCCATTGAAAAACTTTGGTCGAAGGTGAAGTCTTTCCTTCGTAAATTCAAGGCACGGATCCTGGATGCTCTTCCAAATGCGATTCAGAATGCTTTTCACTCTGTGACTATCTCTGATTGTTCCGGCTGGTTCCGCTTCTGCGGATATGCGCTTTAATTTTGAAAATTGCTATAAACAGAGCCTGACGGCAGCGCTGTAACCCAAAAAGAAGAACCGCTGGCTGCCAAATTGGATACCGGAAGATGACAGCGATGCCCGCATTGTATATTTCCGCAAGGAAATGATGGTGGACGATGCATTGCCCGCCAAGAAAGAAATCAAGATCACCGCGGATTCCCGCTATAAGCTGTATATAAACGAGAAGTTTGTTCAGGAGGGGCTACAGAAGCCCCTGGATCAGAAAGAATGGTTTGTTGATACTGCCAATGCTGCGCCCTACCTTGTGCCGGGGCAAACGTTGTGACGGTTGAGGTGCTGCGCTTTGCGGCAAGCCAGAATAATTCCCTGTACCCCACCAATACCCCCTGCCTGTACATTGAGGACTGCACGGCTGATAACCCTTCCTTTGCCGGGAAAAAATGGCTGGAAATTCACCATAAACCGTGAAATTGCCATTGTAGGGGAAGCGGGCCGCCCTGCGCCGATCCACGCGCAGGAAAATGTCTATGCCACAGAATTTTTTGCGGGGTGGAAACTGCCCGGATGCAGCACCTAAGCTGATTTTTAACATTGCAATGGCAGATGCCATCAGCGCAGATGACCGTTTGGCACGGCAGGCAATGGAAGCATTCCGCCGCTCCCAGCGGCCAGATGGCTTAATCAACGCAGATACCCCCACGTCAAGAGTAATGTGATCCCGGCTTTTTCCATTTATTATTTGCTGATGGTCCACGACCATATGATGTATCTTGGCGATAAAGCGCTTGTTAAGCGCCATCTGCCAGCCATTGACGGTATCCTTGGATTTTTTGACAGGAATCTTCAGACAGGGTCCTTGTGGGAAAAGTGGCAGCCCGATCATGCGTCACCGCTA
>ENA-OQNM01000881-OQNM01000881.1-human-gut-metagenome-genome-assembly--contig:-NODE-881-length-10162-cov-3.396313_pt1 | contig 10162 bp, 10 predicted proteins | sample MGYA00242632_ERZ504886 | MGnify/ENA primary metagenome ERZ504886 (study PRJEB26092, sample SAMD00036424) | human gut metagenome | host: Homo sapiens | study: EMG produced TPA metagenomics assembly of... | reverse complement strand
TAATGGATCCGTGCGCACACGCCATCATGGGGCGGCAGGTCTGGAATGACAGTTCACGCAGCAGGCAGCAGTATAGGGTGCATGGGGCATTTGATGTGCAGGAGTTTGACTGGGGAACGGATGTTTGCCCGGAAATACCGAGGGAACAGATGATTATGTATAAGCTGCATGTGCGTGGTTTTACGATGGATTCGGATACCAGAAGTGTTCCGGGGACGTTTCGTGCGCTTATGAACCGGATTCCTTATCTGAAGAAACTCGGTGTGACAACAGTTGAACTTATGCCGGTGTATGAGTTTGAGGAAATTGAACTGCCAAAGCAGCAGAAACTTCCGGAATATATCCGTTGGAAAGAAAAACAGACGGATCAGATCCGTCCGGCAGAAAAATAAAAGAGGCTCCGAGCAAAGTGAATTACTGGGGATATGAGCCCGGAAATTATTTTGCGGTGAAGGCATCGTATGCTGCCGATCCGCTACATGCTTCCCGGGAATTCAGGATGCTGATCCACCGGCTGCATGAAAACGGCATGGAATGTGTGATGGAGATGTATTTTCCGGAGAAAGTGAATCATAATCTGATTTTAGAAGCACTTCGTTACTGGGTGCGGGAATACCATGTGGACGGAATCCATCTGCTTGGGGAACATCTGCCCATTACGGCGATTGTGCAGGATGGCATGCTCAGCCTACCAAGATTTTTTATGTGGATTTTGAGGAAAAAGCATGTGCGGCAAGCCGGAAATATCCGAATCTGTATATTTACAAAGAGGAGTATCAGTATCCGATCCGGCAGGTCTTAAACCATATCAATGGAAATATGCGTGATTTTGCCGATCAGCAGAGAAAACAGGGGGCTTTTTTAGGCTATATCAATTATATAGCAAGCAACAACGGGTTTACGCTTGCAGATCTGTTTATGTACAACGATAAGCACAATGAGGAAAATGGAGAGCAGAATCTTGATGGGAGTTCCTGGAATTTCAGCAATAATTACGGCGTGGAGGGACCGACCAGAAAGCGTTATATCAATGCGTTGCGGAAATTAAACTGGAGAAATGCGGTGCTTATGCTTATGCTGGCGCAGGGGGTTCCTCTGTTGTGGAGCGGTGATGAGATGGGAAATTCCCAGAACGGAAATAATAATGCATACTGTCAGGATAATCCCACCGGCTGGGTGAACTGGAAGAATGAGAAGTCTCATCGCAGACAGATCGAATTTCTGCAGCAGGTAATTGCGTTTCGAAAAGAACATACGGTGCTTTCGAATCCGATGCCATTCCAGTTTTCGGATTATAAATCGCTGGGGTATCCGGATCTTTCCTATCACGGGACAAGTGCGTGGATGTTAGAACCGACACCGGATCATCTATGCCTGGGAATGCTTTATTGCGGGGCTTATGCCCAAAACGAAAAAGAGCCGGATGTCTATGCCGCCTATAATTTTCTTGCCGCGGCAACGGAACTGGCTTTGCCTAAACCGCGAAAAGGGAAAGAATGGGTTGTCTGTATTGACAGCGGAGAAGAGGATGCTGCGTTTTTGGACGCACCAAAGCCCGTAAGCGGAGGAAAAATCATTCTCCGGCCACAGACCATCTGTGTGCTGGAGAGCAGGGAGATGAAAAAACATGGGTAATGCATGGAAACATTTTTGCACAATTACACATCACAAAAATCTGGTGCTTGTCGGTTGCTTTAAGATCGGACTATACAGGCAGGGGCTGCTGCATGATCTTTCAAAATATTCTCCGACGGAATTTCTGGTCGGCTGCAAATATTATCAGGGAACCATGAGTCCGAACAATGCAGAGCGGAAGGAAAAGGGGTATTCCCTGGCGTGGCTGCATCACAAAGGACGCAATAAACACCATCTCGAGTACTGGATTGATTATGATATTTCAAAAGAACCGGGGAAAGAACATTCGGGGATGGCAGGAATGAAAATGCCGGTGTGCTACGTGGCGGAAATGTTTGTTGACAGGATCAGTGCATCCAAAAACTACCAGAAAGACAAATACACGAACCGGAGTGCACTCGATTACTATATGCACGGCAGATCGCATTATCTGATCCATCCGGATACCGAGGCACTGATCCACTATCTTTTACTGATGCTGGCAGTGCGGGGGGAGAAGGAAACATTTGCATTTGTAAAGAATGAGGTACTGAAAGGAAACGTTCCTTATGAGAGGGAAAGCCTGATCCGGCGCATACAGGAACTGGCACCGGAAGAAAAAATATAAAAGGGAAAAGCACAGAATGCCTTCTGCTGACATAGAATATTAGAAAGCTGTTGGAAAAGGTGCTGTGTGAAAACATTTTTGGTTCCCCTGACACCGGAAGAGGAAACAGACTGTCTGTGCAGATTAAAAAATGGCGAGCAAGGGGCAAAGGAAGAACTGGTGTTGCACAACATGCGCCTGGTAGCCCATGTCGCAAAAAAATATGTCAGTTCGGAAGAAGAACAGGAGGATCTGATTTCCATCGGTACGATCGGACTGATGAAAGCAGTAGACAGTTTCCGGCCGGAATACGGAAATAAATTTGCAACGTATGCCATCCGGTGTGTGGACAATGAATTGCTGATGCATCTGCGATCAAAGAAAAAACAGCGCAAAGAAGTTTCTATGTTTGAACCGATTGGTACAGACAAAGAAGGAAACCAGATTCAGCTTGTCGATGTGCTGGAGTTTCATGATAAAAATGTAGCAGATGAAGTGACAAAAAGGGAGCAGATGAAAAAAATCTGTACCTTTATGAATGATGTGTTAAGCGAGAGAGAAGCATTTATCATTCGGCGAAGATATGGAATCGGAGGAAATCAGGAACTGACCCAGAGAGAAATCGCGCGGGCACTTGGAATTTCCCGTTCCTATGTTTCCAGGATTGAAAAGAGAGCACTGGAAAAACTTAAAAAAGTGATAAGCGAATAAAGTCGTTGCAAAAAGATGCATTTTATGATAAGGTAAATGCATCTTTTTTCATGCATGTGTCTGTGCAAAATTCCCATTTGTTGGAATGAGGTGAATATGTATAGCCAAATCAGGACATCCATGCTGGATGGAATCTGCGCAATGCCGGTACAGGTAGAGGTGGATATCAGCATGGGAATGCCGGTGTTTGATATGGTAGGATATCTTTCTCCAGAGGTGCGGGAGGCGAAGGAACGAGTGCGTACGGCGCTTCACAATTGCGGAATTCTTCTGCCTGCAAAGCGGATTACCGTAAATCTTTCTCCGGCAAATATAAGGAAAACCGGAACCGGATTTGACCTGCCGATTGCGGTTGCACTGCTGGTTGCTATGGGGCTGGTAAAACCGGAAAAGTGCGCGGACACGATTTTTTCCGGGGAGTTGAATTTAAGTGGACAGTTACTGCCGGTCCGGGGAATTCTGCCGATGGTTTCGGATGGAGTAAAGGAAGGGATTCATAAATTTGTTGTTCCGGCTGATAATCTTATGGAAAGCCGTCTGGTGCAGGGGGCGGATGTCTGCGGATTTTCTGCATTGGAATCGGTGATCGGCTATCTGCAGGATGGCGGTTATAAAGAGCCGGCATATGCAGGCCGGCGGCAGAACAGATCCCATGGGATGCCGGATTTTTCCGAAGTAAATGGGCAGCAGTTTTTGAAACGGGCAGCGGAAATCGCAGCGTCCGGAATGCACAATATGCTTATGGTCGGGCCGCCGGGAGCCGGAAAAAACCATGATCTCCGAGCGAATGGCTACAATCCTGCCGCCACTTACAAAAAAAGAGCAGCTGGAGGTTTCAAAAATATACAGTGTCTGCGGTCTGCTGGCAGACTCCCGGACACTGTTGCAGGAACGGCCGTTTCGCAGTCCGCATCATACGGTCAGCATGGCAGGACTTGCCGGCGGTGGACGAAGTATCCGGCCGGGAGAGATTTCACTGGCACATCATGGCGTGCTTTTTCTGGATGAACTCCCGGAATTTTCCAAATCAACGTTAGAAGTGCTGCGTCAGCCGTTGGAGGAACATCAGATTCATTTGACGCGCGCGGTCGGCAGTGTGACCTATCCATCGGATTTTTTACTTCTGGCATCTATGAATCCATGCAATTGCGGATATTATCCGGACCGGAACCGATGCAGATGCACACAGGCATCCCTGCAGCGGTATTTTGACCGCATTTCCCAGCCGCTCATTGACCGCATGGATCTTTGTGTGGAAGCGCCTATGGTTACTTATGAAGAACTGACGGAAAAAGGCAATAATGAGAGTTCAAAGACCATCCGGGACAGGGTGTGCGAGTGTCAGGAACGCCAGATTTTTCGATTCAAAGACGAAAATTTTTCTCACAACTGTGGAATTCCGGCAGCAAAATTAAACCAGTTCTGTAAGCTGGGAGAAAAGGAGCAGCGGTATATGGAAAAAATGTTTCATAAACTGTCACTTACTGCGCGCACCTATCATAAAATCCTCCGGGTGGCACGAACAATTGCTGATACACAAAAGGCGGAAAACATCCGTGTCTGTGATCTGACAGAAGCTGTGTGTTACCGGAGTATCGGGGATAAATTCTGGGGAGGTATGGAAAGATGAGCATGTATGCGTACTGGCTTGCAAATACCGGACTGACCGTACATAAACTGACGGGTCTTATGACAGAAGGAATCGGTGCGGAAGAACTGTATGCCTTGCAGGAATCCCAAATGAAAAAAATCCGGGTTCTGGATGAAAAGGATGTGGAAAAAATCACACAATCCAGGCGGCACTGGGAGGTACAGGAGCGCTGGGGAAAACTGCAGGAGGAAGGAATCGGTTTTGTCTGCGTGGAAGAAGCACGGTATCCGCAAAAGCTCCGCCAGATTTTAGCAGCGCCTTATGCGCTGTATTATATTGGCAGGCTGCCGGAAGAAACGCGAAAGAGTGTGGCAATTGTCGGGGCGCGGACAAGAAGTGCCTATGGAAGCCAGATTACAGGGAAACTGGCGAGGGCACTTGCACAGAACCGGATGGATATCATCAGCGGCATGGCGATGGGGATTGATGCTGATGCGCATAGCGGAGCACTGGAAGAAAACGGGGATACCTATGCGGTACTGGGCTGTGGCGTGGACGTGTGTTATCCGAAAAGAAACCGGTATTTATATGAAAAAATGCAGGATCGGGGAGGCATTTTGTCGGAATATCCGCCGGGCACACCGCCGCTGCCGGGATATTTTCCGCAAAGAAACCGTATCATAGCCGGACTTGCGGATTACGTGATTGTGATGGAGGCAAGAAAAAAGAGCGGATCGCTGATTACTGCGGACTATGCCATGGAACAGGGAAAGGAAGTGTATGCCCTTCCCGGGAGAGTTACGGATGCCCTGAGCGAAGGAACCAACCATCTGATCCAGCAGGGCGCCGGCATTTTTGTAAGTGTGGAAGATTTCCTGCAGGAACTGCAATTACAGCCCCAAAATATAACGACACAAATAGACTTTAGAAAAAATCTTCTTGAAAAAGACGAATCGTTGGTGTATGCTTTATTAGATTTTTATCCGGTGGGTCTTGGAACCCTGATCGAAAAAAGTCCCTATGGTCTGGTAGAAATTCTGCCGGTTTTAGAGAGGCTGGAACAGAAAGGGTTCATTCAGGAGACCATTCCGAATTATTATATAAAAACAATTTAGATGATATAAGGAGCACCAAATGGCAAAGTATCTGGTAATCGTGGAGTCACCGGCAAAGGTGAAGACGATTAAAAAATTTCTGGGAAAAAATTATGAGGTCATGGCAAGTAACGGGCATGTGAGAGATCTTCCGAAGAGTCAGCTCGGATTTTCTCCGGAAAATGATTTTGAGCCGAAATATATTACGATTCGTGGAAAGGGAGAGATTCTTGCAAAGTTAAGAAAAGAAGTAAAGAAAGCGGATAAAATTTATCTCGCAACTGACCCGGACCGTGAAGGAGAGGCAATTTCCTGGCATTTAACCAAGGCGTTGAAACTGGACGACAAAGATGTCAGCAGAATCAGTTTTAACGAAATTACAAAAACAGCGGTAAAAGCATCCTTAAAGACACCGCGTGAGATTGATATGGATCTGGTTGATGCACAGCAGGCGAGACGTATGCTGGACCGTATGGTTGGTTACCGGATCAGCCCGTTGTTATGGGCAAAAGTAAAAAGAGGGCTGAGTGCTGGTCGTGTACAATCCGTTGCTTTACGGATTGTGTGTGACCGTGAGGAAGAAATTGATGCATTTATTCCGGAGGAGTACTGGTCTTTAGAGGCAAGCCTCCTGCCGGAAGGTGAGAAAAAACCGATTACAGCAAAGCTGCTGGACAAAGGCGGCGAAAAGTTTGAGATTTCTTCCGAGGAACAGATGAATCAGGTGCTTGCGGAATTAAAAGGCAAAGAATTTAAAGTCTGCGATATGAAAAAGGGAGAGCGCACAAAAAAAGCGCCGCTTCCTTTTACAACCAGTACTTTGCAGCAGGAAGCTTCCAAAGCGCTGAATTTCCCGATCTCGAAGACGATGCGGATTGCACAGCAGCTGTATGAATGTGTGGATATCAAAGGACAGGGAACGGTCGGTATCATCACCTATCTGCGTACGGATTCCGTTCGTATTTCGGAAGAGGCGGATGAAGCAGCGCGTGCCTTTATTTCCGAAAGCTACGGAGAGGAATATCTGTCTGACGGAGAAGGAAGCAAGAAGAGCAATGCAAAGATTCAGGATGCGCACGAAGCGATCCGTCCGACCGATATTAACCGTATTCCGTCCGAGATTAAAGAGTCGTTAAGCCGGGATCAGTTCCGTTTATACCAGCTGATCTGGAAACGCTTTGCCGCAAGCCGTATGGCAAACGCAAAGTATGAGACAACAACCGTTAACATTGCGGCGGGAGATTATACATTCCGCGTTTCTACTTCCAAAGTAGCTTTTGACGGATTTATGCTGGCCTATACGGAAGCGGATGACGAAAAGCAGGAAAAACAGGTACTTTTAAAATCGATTGATAAAGATACAAAATTAAAACTCGAAGAATTCGATCCGAAACAGCATTTTACACAGCCACCGGCACATTATACGGAAGCTTCGCTGGTAAAAACACTCGAAGAACTCGGAATCGGACGGCCGAGCACCTATTCCCCGACCATCACAACGATTATTGCCAGACGTTATATCACAAAGGAAAATAAGAACCTCTATGTAACGGAGATCGGTTCGGTTGTCAATTCCATTATGAAGGAGTCTTTCCCGACCATTGTAGATGAACATTTTACCGCAAATATGGAATCTCTTTTAGACAGTGTTGCGGAAGGTCATTTAAACTGGAAGACGGTTGTTGCGAATTTTTATCCGGATCTGGAAGAGGCTGTGGAGGCCGCGGAAAAAGATCTCGAAAAGATTACCATTGAAGATGAAGTGACGGATGAAATCTGTGAAGTATGCGGGCGCAATATGGTAATCAAGTATGGACCGCATGGAAAGTTCTTGGCATGTCCGGGATTCCCGGAGTGCCGGAATACCAAGCCATATTATGAAAAGATTGGTGTCGCATGTCCGAAATGCGGAAAAGACGTGGTCATCAAAATGACACGCAAGGGCAGAAGATACTATGGATGCATTGATTATCCGGAATGTGATTTCATGAGCTGGGGGCGTCCGGTGGAAAAGAAATGTCCGCGCTGTGGAGGCTATATGGTAGAAAAAGGAAACAAGCTTGCATGTGCGGATGAACATTGCGGTTACACGGAGGCAAAAGAAAAAGAAACAGAATAGTCGTAAATTTTTCAAAAAATATTGAATTGTCTGATAAATAGTGCTACACTCATGGTATCTGTGATAAAGACAGGAGGAAAAACATGAGTGTTCAACTTCTAGACAAGACAAGAAAAATAAATAAACTGCTTCATAACAATAATTCGTCCAAGGTGGTATTTAACGATATCTGTGAAGTCCTGACAGGAATTCTTGATTCCAACATCCTTGTAATAAGCAAGAAGGGAAAGGTTTTAGGTTCCAGTGTATGCAAAGGGGTTGAGGAACTGCAGGAACTGATCGTGGATGAAGTCGGCGGATATATTGATGCAGAACTCAATGAGCGTCTTCTGGGAATCCTTTCCACAAAAGAGAACGTAAATCTGGAAACACTCGGATTCGGAGATGAATCCAAAAAGTACCGGGCCATCATTACCCCGATTGACATTGCCGGGGAGCGGCTGGGAACCTTATTTGAATACCGGTGCGAAACGGAATATGACATTGATGACATTATTCTGACAGAGTACGGAACAACGGTGGTAGGACTGGAAATGATGCGTTCTGTAAACGAAGAGAGTGCAGAGGAAGCGAGAAAGGTTGCAATCGTAAAATCTGCGATCAGCACACTTTCTTTCTCGGAACTTGAGGCAATCACCCACATCTTTGATGAACTGGATGGCAATGAGGGAATTCTTGTTGCAAGCAGAATTGCGGATCGCGTGGGAATTACCCGTTCCGTGATTGTAAATGCACTTCGTAAGTTTGAGAGTGCGGGCGTGATCGAATCGCGTTCTTCCGGCATGAAAGGAACTTACATAAAGGTTGTCAATGATGTGGTTTTCGATGAACTTGCAGAACTGAAAAGAAAAAATGCAAAATAAAGGATGGAACCGAGAGGACAGCAAAAGGACTTGTATGTAAATATAAGTCCTTTTTTGTCATTTTATGTAAAAAACTACTTGTATTTTGCTTGATTTATACTATAATTAGTATGATACGATAATTGGGAATACTAGATAAGGAGGCACAAAATTGCTAAGTACAGATGCTTTCAATTATGTGAATGTTCTGGATAAAGCTGCCGATGCGAGCTGGAGCAGGGAGAACATTCTGACTAACAATATTGCAAATGTAAACACTCCGGGATATAAGAGAAAAGACTTAAATTTTGAAAATACATTAAAAACAGAACTGGGTCGCTGCAAGCATGAGTCCCTGGATTCGAAAATGAAAGACGTGGATCTTTCCAGACTGAATCCATCGGTTTATGTGGACAGTTCCAATTACTCCTATCGGCTGGATGGAAGTAATGTAGATATTGACACAGAAGAAGTGGAGCTGGCATCCGAACAGATCCGCTATCAGGGAATTACAGCCGGAATTAACGGACAGTTTGACCGTATGCGTTCCGTGATTAAGTAAGGGGGAAAGATAAATGGCTTTATTTCAGGCATTTAATATCAGCGCGTCAGGCATGACCGCAGAACGGTTTCGTACCGATATCATTGCGGAGAACATTGCAAATGTAAATACAACATCAACAGAGAGCGGCGGTCCGTACCGACGCAAAATTGTAAATTTTGCAGAACGGAAAGTTACCCCGTTTTCCCAATATTACGCAACTGCATCGCAGAATCCGGCGATCGGAAACGGTGTAAAAGTAACTTCCGTAAAAGAAGATACGGAAACAGATTTCGTGAAAGAATATGATCCTTCCAATCCGGATGCGGATGCGGACGGATATGTATCCTATCCAAATGTAAACACGGTCACGGAAATGACCAATCTGATCGATTCTACCCGTGCATATGAGGCAAATGCGACTGCGTTTGATGCCACGAAGAGTATGGCAACCACGGGACTTTCCATAGGAAAACAATAATAAAAAATAAGTTATACGAGAGAGGACAAAAGCATGGATATCACACAATTGTCTGGAGTTTCTTCTGACTATCTGAATACATTCGCAAAAAAAGAGGCACTTGTTCCGGGAGACGATGACAGTTTCAGCGCGGCGCTTTCAACGGCTATGAAATCGGTAGATGAAACCAATGACCTGCAAAATACCGCGGAGTCGGAAGAAGTACGGTTCGCACTTGGGGAAGCCGAAAATCCACATGATCTGCTGATTGCAGAGACGAAAGCAAATGTAGCACTGCAGTATACGGTTGCAGTGCGGGATAAACTGATTGACGGATACAAAGAGATTATGCAGATGTCAATCTAGTAAGTGAGGAACGAAAACATGCCAGAACAGTTACAGAAAATCCTTGAACCGTGTGGTTGAGTGGTGGAAAAAAATTTTCCAATAAACAAAGAATAGCTGCTGATCAGCCTTACCGCAGCGGTGATCCTTGCGCTGGTGATACTGGGAGTTGTTGTATCAAGACCGTAGTTATACTAACACTGATTGACTGCCAGAACGCAAAAGAAGCCAGTCAGGT
>ENA-OQNM01000880-OQNM01000880.1-human-gut-metagenome-genome-assembly--contig:-NODE-880-length-10166-cov-6.906863_pt1 | contig 10166 bp, 13 predicted proteins | sample MGYA00242632_ERZ504886 | MGnify/ENA primary metagenome ERZ504886 (study PRJEB26092, sample SAMD00036424) | human gut metagenome | host: Homo sapiens | study: EMG produced TPA metagenomics assembly of... | reverse complement strand
AATTCTAAGTGCCGATACGGCGAGCGAGGTGCGGCAGATGCTAAGCCAAAAGCGCAGATAATACTGGATGTCTTATCGAGCATTTTGGCAACGCAGATGCCGTGCCGCAGCCGCCGGAGCGGTGCTTGAGCCGTTAGGCGGGAATTGTGCGGTGTTGCCTTTACTTTTTCAGGAATTTCAGCAGCGGAACGGTGACAAGGGTTGCCACAATGCCGCAGCCAACGGCTTCGACCAACGCCTGCACGCCGACAAAGGCGCAGACGAACAGGAACGGGTTGGTGGTGCCGAAGGTTGCGCAGAGAGACTGCACATACTCGGTATTAAAAAAGAACACGCACAGCGAAAGCATGAACCAGAAGGTGTTCAGCAGCGGCGTTGCCACAGCGCCCACGGCGCAGCACAGTTTGGTGTTTTTGGGCAACAGCTTTTTGATGCCAATGTACACCCAACCGGCGCAAAGCCCCACCAGAACGCGGGCCACAAAGCAGGTAATAAAGGTGCCCACCGGGCTGGCCTGCAGCATGGCGGCGCTCATCACACTGGGGGTGCGCAGGGCCGAAACAAAGCTGGTTGTGCCAAAAACACCGCCAAGGATGGCACCCGCAACAGGGCCAAGCGTCATGGCGCCGATGGCAACCGGGATGGTAAGCAGCGACATGGACAGCGGCCCGACCTGCAGATAGCCCAGCGGCGTATAGTTCATGACAAGCAGAACGGCGACCAGCAAGGCAAGCTGGGTCAGCCAACGGGTGTTGGTACGGTTTTTCATATTCAATTTCCTCCTGCTGCCGTCTTTTCTTCAAAGTACAGCGCATACTCGGGGGCAGGGCTTTCCTGCCCGCCTGTGCAAGTATACGCTGTTTGGGCGGCAAATGCAAGCATTTTGGGCAAAATGGAAATCAAATTGCGGGTGACTGCCTGCGCCATGCTGCATAAATATGCCCATTAAAAGAATATTTATGCAAAAATTTTCTTGCATTTTGCGGCGCACTGTGCCATAATAGACTGTATTCCATTACTATGCTGCCGGGCTTTGCCCGGCTGAGGATACCGATTGACAGGAGGAAGCCCCCATGAACCTGAAAGGCAGAGATTTTTTGACCCTTCTGGATTACACCCCGGAAGAAATTGCATATCTGGTGGACCTTGCCGCCGAGCTGAAAGCCAAAAAGAAGGCAGGCGTTCTGCACGATGTACTGCGCGGCAAAAACGTTGCGCTGATCTTTGAAAAAACTTCTACCCGCACCCGCTGCTCCTTTGAGGTTGCCGCCCACGACCTGGGCATGGGCTCCACCTATCTGGATCCAACGGGCAGCCAGATCGGCAAAAAGGAATCCATTGCCGACACCGCCCAGGTGCTGTGCGGCATGTTTGACGGCATTGAGTACCGCGGCTATGGCCAGGAGATTGTGAACGATCTGGCCAAGTATTCCACCGTACCGGTATGGAATGGCCTGACCAATGAGTTCCACCCCACCCAGATTCTGGCTGACTTTTTGACGATCAAAGAGCACTTTGGCAAGCTGGCCGGGCTGAAATTCGCTTACATGGGCGATGCCCGCTACAACATGGGCAACTCCCTGATGATTGGCTGCGCCAAGATGGGCCTGCACTTTGTCGCCTGTGCCCCCAAGGCGTACTGGCCTGCCCCGGAGCTGGTGGAAAAGTGCAAGGCCATTGCCGCCGAAACTGGCGCTACCATCACCCTGAGCGATGACACCGATGCCGTAAAGGACGCCGATGTGGTATACACCGATGTGTGGGTAAGCATGGGCGAGCCGGTTGAAGTGTGGGCCGAGCGCATTGAAGCGCTTGCCCCCTATCAGGTAAACACTGAACTGATGGCAAAGGCAAAGCCGACCGCCGTATTCATGCACTGCCTGCCCGCCTATCACGACCACAAGACCGCCGTTGGCAAGGAGATGGGCGAAAAGTTTGGCCGCGACGCCATGGAAGTGACCGATGAAGTGTTCACCGGCCCGCAGTCCATCGTGTTCCAGGAAGCCGAAAACCGGATGCACACCATCAAGGCCGTCATGGCGGCAACGTTGGGCGCGGAGTTTTGAGCGGGGTTGAACCAGGCACAAGCATAAGATAAAATCGAGAAATCCCCTGCACGGGCGGGCCATTGTTACAGCCTGGCGTGCGGGGGATTTTTTGTATTTTGTAGGGGGTGCCCATGTGGAAGCTTGTGATGGATAATGATGCAAAATATACGGCAAGGCCCGGTGTGCGGATTGTCACAAATTTTGTAATGCACAGCAGGGCAAGGTTGCGGCGTGGTGAGGGCACCCCGCCCTACAGCGCATTTTAACGCTTGCCACGCATTATAAAATACTCTGTAGGGAACGGTCTTGACCGTTCCGGGGCGTTGGGGACGCCGCCCTGCTTACCGCTCAAAGGTTGTGCACAACGTGGTGGACCAGGTTTCGCCGGGGTGCAGGGCGGCGGCGCAGGGGCGGTCCTCCCAGGTCAGGGGGCCGTTTTCCTCGCCGGGCAGGCTGTGCCACGGCTCAATGCAGACAAAGCGGTAGGGCTTTTCCGGCTTGGACCAGATCAGCACATAGGGATAGCCCTCAATGTTGCAGCGCACGGCGCGGCCGGTATCCTTTTCCACAATGGCAAGGGTCTTGCTGCGCAGGTTCAGCATGCAGTGGCTGTCGTAGTCAAACAGGTCATCCGTCAAGGGCACGGTGCGGGTATTGCGGGCCAGATAGTGATAATCGGTACCGTTCAGCAGGCCGTTGGGCAGACAGCTCACGCACAGGGGGCTTTCCAGCTCGTCAAAACGGAACTCATAATCCGCAGGGGTGTGGGCATCATCAAACGGGATGGCAAATGCCGGGTGGTAGCCAATGCCGAACCTGAGCTCCGGTTCGCTGGGATTATACACCGCCAGGGTGTGGCGCACCGTTTTTTCCACCAGCTCAAAGGTGGAGCGCAGCTCAAACTCATAGGGCCACTTGGTGCGGGTCTCCTCGTTTGCCTGCAAAACCAGGGTCAGGCTTGTCTCGGTCTTGCCCACCAGGGTGTGCTCCACATCGCGGGCAAAGCCGTGCTGGCCGCCGGCATACTCTTTGCCCTTGGCGATCATTTTGCCGCCGGTCAGCTTGCCGGTATAGGGGAACAGGATCGGCGCATGGCGGCCCCAGACGGCAGGGTCCCCGCACCAGAGCATTTCGGCCCCGGTAGCCTTGTTGACAACGCTCACAGCCTCGGCACCATGGGTATCCACCGTCAGGCGCAGGTATTCGTTTTCAATGGTATACTGCATAATATTCCATCCTATTCTTTGGCAATACCGCATAATTCTAAGTGCCGATACGGCGAGCGAGGTGCGGCAGATGCCAAGCCAAAAGCGCAGATAATACTGGATGCTGCAAAGGTGAGCGCCGCCAGTGGCGGAAACAGCGAACCGAAGCAGGGGCAGCGGTCGCAGAGTGCGAGGGGCTTTTGCCCCCGAAGCACGATGCGGGTACCGCAACCCGACATTATCGAGCATTTTGGCAACGCAGATGCCGTGCCGCAGCTGCCGGAGCGGTGCTTAAGCCGCTAGGCGGGAATTGTGCGGTGTTGCCCTAAATTCGATATAGAAATGAGCGTTTTTCTTATGTCCAATGCACCTAAAACAGTTCTGTGCATCCATGATCTGCCTGGCTTTGGGCGGGCAGGGCTTTCGGTCATTGTGCCTGTGCTTTCGGCGCTGGGGGCACAGGCCGTTGCCGTACCAACAGCAGTGCTTTCCACCCACACGGGCGGGCTGGGCACCCCGGCCAAGCTGGCCAACCCCGGTTACGGCCCCGCAGCCCTGGAGCATTACCGCCGCCTTGGCCTGCGGTTTGACTGCATTTATTCCGGCTACCTGGCCGATGCCAGCCAGGCCAAGCTGGTAGAGCAGGCCATGGACCTTTGGCCGGACGCCCTGACGGTGGTTGACCCCGTGATGGGCGACCACGGCCGGATGTACCGCGGCCTTGCGCCAGAAATGGTGCCCGCCATGTATACCCTGTGTTCCCGTGCCAGCCTGATTCTGCCCAACACCACCGAAGCCGCCCTGCTGCTGGGCGATCCGATGCCCGGTGTGACCGGCGAAGCGGAATTGCATACCGCGCAGGCCCAGGCGCAGCGTTTAACGCGCATCTGCCCGCGGGTGCTCATCACCGGTGTGGCCGCCGGGCGCGGCATTGCCTGCGTTGGGGCGGACCGTGCCACCGGCGAAAGTCTGGTGCGCACCCCCATGGTACCCAAGAGCTTCCATGGCACGGGGGGATATTTTCGGCGCGGTGCTGGTCGGGCGGCTGCTGCAGGGCAATGTGCTGCCCGCCGCCGCACAGGCTGCCGCCGTGTTTGTGGCCGACTGCCTGAAAGCCACCCCTGATGAAGCAGATGAGCGCCTTGGCGTGTGGCTGGAAAGCGTTCTGCCCCAGCTGATGCAGAACCCGGAATAAGAAACAATAAGGATGTGTAAATTTTGCCAACTGTAAATATTGTACTGGTTGAACCGCAGATCCCCCAGAATACCGGCAATGTTGCGCGCACCTGCGCCGTGACCGGTGCCCGCCTGCACCTGGTTGGGCCGATGGGTTTCACGATCGATGATAAAAATTAAAGCGCGCCGGTCTTGACTATTGGGGCCAGCTTGATATAACATATTATCAGGATCTGGATGCGTTTTTTGCGGCAAATCACGGCCCGTTCTTCTACTTTACCTCCAAGGGGCCGCAGCGCCATACCGACGCCCATTATCCGGATGGTTCCTATCTGGTGTTTGGCCGCGAGGACGCTGGCCTGCCGGAAGAGCTGCTGGCCGCTAACCAGCAGCAGTGCGTGCGCATGCCCATGCGCAAAGGCGAGCGCTGCCTGAACTTATCCAATGCTGTAGCTGTGGGGGTATACGAAGTTCTGCGCCAGTGGGACTTTGCCGACCTGGAAACACACGGCCAGCTGACCCGATTTGAATGGAAGTGAGAACAAAGATGAGTGATGTGAAAGTTGCTTTTTTAACGGATTCCTGCTCCGACATTCCGCAGGAACTGACCGATAAATACGGCATTGATGTGATTGGGTTCCACATTATGCTGGACGGCAAGGAATACCTGGAACGCAAAGACATGACCAACGACCAGTTCTATGAGATGATGCGCCAGTCCAAAAGCGTACCCACCACCGCCGCCATCACCCAGCTGGAATGGGTGGATATCTATGCCAAATATGTAGACGCCGGTATACAGGACCTTGTACACCTGTGCATCAACGCCGGTGGTTCCAGCACATACAATAACGCCGTAAAGGCTGCCGAACTGCTGGAAGACGAGCGCCCCGGCCACAAGATGAAGATTCATCTGATCGATTCGCACACCTACTCCATGCCGTATGGCTGGTATCTGTGCGAGTGCGCCCGCAAGGTGCGTGCCGGTGAGCCGCTGGATGCCTGCCTGCGCGAAATGCAGGACAGGCTGGCCCGGGTGGAAATCTGCCTTGCCGCATACAGCTTAAAGCAGATGAAAAAATCCGGCCGTGTTTCCGCCGCCGCTGCCGTTGTGGGCGATTTGATGGGCATCCGCCCCATCATCAGCCTGAACGATGGCATCAGCAAGGTGGAAGCCAAGGTGCGCGGTGACAACAACGTGCCGCCTGCCATGGTCAAGTGGGTCAAGAGCCGCGTGGACGATGTGAAGAAAATGCCTTACATGGTTGCTTACACCAGCTCCACCGCCAAGCGTGACGAACTTGTCAAGCTGTGCAAAAAAAGAGTTTGGTCATGCGCCGCTGCTGGTGTTCCAACTGGGCTGCGTTGTGAGCGCCAACACCGGCCCGGATGGTATTGCCATTGTATTTGAAGGCAAGCCCCGCCGCCTTGTGGATTACGCGGTGCCGCTGCCGTAAAAAAGGGGTTGCTTTTTTCTGCTCTTCCTGCCGCTGTGTGCGGGAAGAGCATTTTTGTTATGGTGTAAGACTTGTAAAACGGAGGATGTATGGAGCAAAAAAGTTTAACCCTGCGGGAGTGTCTGATCGGTGACCGCACCTTTTACCGCCATGTTGCGGTGGTGGTTCTGCCTATTATTGTGCAGAACACCCTGTCCAACGTGGTCAGCCTGCTGGATAATGTGATGGTTGGCCAGGTGGGCACCCTGCCCATGAGCGCCGTTGCCATCATCAATCAGCTGCTGTTTGTGTTCAACCTGTGCATCTGGGGTGCGCTGGCCGGGGCGGGCATTTTTGGTGCCCAGTATTACGGCCAGGGCAACATGGAGGGCGTGCGCCAGACCCTGCGCATGAAACTGCTGATTGCAGTCGGCCTGCTGGTCATCGCGTTCGGAGTGCTGCTGGGGGCCGGGCGGCCGCTGATCGAACTGTATATTTCAGCCGACACCACCGCCGCCGATGCCGCCGCCACGATGGAGTATGCCCTGGGCTACCTGCGTGTGATGCTGGCGGGGCTGATTCCCTTTGCGCTGACTCAGGCTTACGCCAGCACCCTGCGGGAATCCGGCCAGACAACGCTTCCCATGCGCGCCAGCATGATTGCCATGGGCATCAACTTTGTGTTCAACAGCCTGTTGATCTTTGGCCTGTTCGGCTTTCCTGCTTTGGGCGTAGTGGGTGCCGGTATTGCCACTTCGCTCAGCCGCTTTGTGGAGTTTGTCATCGTGGTCAGCGGGGCGCACCGCAGTGCCGAGCGCTACCCGTTCTTGGAAGGCGTGTTCCGCAATTTCCACATTGACGGCAATCTGGCCCGCCAGGTGGCGATCAAGGGGTTCCCCCTTCTGCTGAACGAATGCCTGTGGAGCATGAGCCAGGCCATGCTGCTGCAATGCTATTCCGTGCGCGGCATCCAGGCCATTGCCGCCATGAACATTACCAGCACCATCACCCAGATTTTTAACGAAGTTTTCCTTTCGCTGGGCAATGCCACGGCCATTCTGGTTGGGCAGGAGCTTGGTGCCAGCCGCATGACCGGTGCACGCCGCACCGCATGGCGGATGATCACCCTGAGTGTTTCCAGCTGCGCGGTGATGGGCACGCTGCTGGCCCTGTTCAGCCCGCTGATCCCCCACATTTACAACACCGAACCCGCCATCCGGGAGCTTGCTTCCAGCGTGATCCGAACAGCGGCGCTGTGCATGCCGCTGTTCGCCTTTGCCAACGCTTCCTACTTTACGCTGCGTTCCGGCGGCAAAACGCTGATCACCTTCTTTTTTGACAGCTGCTATACCTGGCTGATCAACTTTCCCATTGCCTTTGTCCTCAGCCGCTATACGGCACTGCCGCTGCCCATCGTTTACCTGTTTGTGAACGGGGTGGATCTGCTCAAGTGCATCATCGGGTTTATTCTGGTCAAAAAGGGCGTGTGGGTCAATAACATTGTGGCATCCAGCCAGGATGTCCCGCAGGCAGACTGATGGCGGGAGGAAAACGCATGAACATCCAGATTTTTGGCACCAACAAAAGCTTTGACACCAAAAAGGCGCAGCGCTGGTTCAAAGAGCGGCGCATCAAGTTCCAGATGGTGGACCTGAAAGAAAAGGGCCTGAGCCGCGGTGAGTTTGACCGCGTGTGCCAGGCCGTGGGCGGCTGGCAGGCCCTGGTGGACGAAACCGCCAAAGACCAGGATACCCTTGCCCTGCTGCGCTGGCTGGACGAAAGCCAGCAGGCTGACAAACTGTTTGAAAACCAGCAGCTTTTGCGCCAACCCATTGTACGCAATGGCCGCGCCGCCACAGTGGGGTACCGGCCGGAGGTTTGGGAGAAGTGGGAATAAAGTTCGGAGTTCGGAGCATTGTATGCAGGCTGAGCCTTCCTGTCAACTGCTTTTTCTTGTAAATTCGCTTATTCTTGCTTTCTATTTGCTTCTTTGTTTGCTTTTATCTGCCCTGCATTTTGTGCTTCTGAAGTGACCCCAAAAAGCTAGACAATATTTTGAAGTAAAAATTGTTCAAGCAGCTGAAAGGGCTTGCTGTCTGTGAATTGCAGGCGGCAAGCCCTTTAACTTTGCCTTGATGCGGCGGTTGTTGTAGTAATCCAGATATGCAACGAGTTCCTGCTTGAAGTGTTCCATGGAGCGGAACTCCTGCAAATACAGCAGCTCACTTTTGAGTAGTCCGAAGAAATTCTCTATCACGGCGTTGTCCAGACAGTTTCCTTTCCGGCTCATGCTCTGTCGGATGCCCTTCTCGCGGAGCATCCGCTGATACCGCTTATGCTGGTATTGCCAGCCCTGGTCAGAATGAAGGATCAACCCGGTTCCATCCGGTATCTTCTCAAAAGCCTTATCCAGCATAGTCGTAACCATACTCAGAACAGGATGGTCAGAGATGGTATAGCTGACCAGATCGCTGCTGCACAGATCAAGGATGGGCGAGAGATAGAGCTTCTCGCCAAACAAGCTGAACTCTGTCACATCGGTGACCCACTTCTGGTTCGGCTTTTCGGCGCGGAAGTCCCGGTTTAACAGATTTGGCGCAATTTTGCCCACTTCTCCCTTATAAGAGCGGTACTTCTTCATCCTGACACGGCAAACTAAGCCCAACTCTTTCATAAGCCGCTGGACAGTCTTGTGGTTCAGGAGGAAATTGCGCTTGCGAAGTTCTGCCGTGATCCGGCGATAGCCGTACCGGCCCCTGTTTTCGTGGTAAATCGTTGTGATTTCTTCCTTAACAGATGCATATTTGTCTTCTTTCTGCATCTGCTTCAAATGATAGTAGAAAGTGGCACGGGGCAGTTGAGCGATTGAGAGCAGAAGATTGAGAGAATATTTTTGCCTTAGTTTCTGAACTACCAGCGTTTTCCGCGCTGGCGTCGCTCGTCTTCCAAAACCAAGGCTTGCAAATTTTTTAGGTAATCGTTCTCCGCACGCAATCGCTGCACTTCGGCCAGCAGATCTTCTTCTACATCCTTTGGCAGTTTCTTTGGCCGACCAGTGCTGCCGCGGCCACGCCGTTCGACGGCAAAGCCTTCCGGCCCTTCCTCCAGATAGATTCGCTCCCATGATTTGATCCGATCTCTGCTGTTTACCCCAAATCTACGACAGGTTTCGCTGTAACTCAATTTCTCTTTCTGCATGGTTTCAATCACCAGTTTTTTGAATTCTGGCGTATATCGCTTGTTTGGTACTCCTTTTGGCATAGCAAAACACCCCACTTGTTAGATAGTATATCATACTGTCTAACAAATGGGGTGCAGTTCACTCACGGCTGTGGAGACTTTTCATTTTCCTGCTTCACATCAAAAATCACAATACAGTGTGCAGACATAAACGCTGTTCTTGATACAGATTCTCGTCAAACACTCCATTTACAGCAGAATATTTTCGCAAAAGATTCTTGTGGCCGACAAACCGTTCATCAAAAGCGAATACCTAACCACTTGGCATACAGATTATGTGAATGTTTCACCTATCTTCTTTCACAGCAACCTTTTCAGTTTCTTCCGGACGAGTAGGCTGAAACATACCCCACTGCGAATCCGGCGGCCAGCCATAGCGTTCACGATGAACAACTGCCTGTACCACTTCATGGGCAAGATGCTGTGTAAAGGTTTCTTTTGATGCCATAATTATTACCCCTTTCGTCCTTATATTTAAAATTTTTATCAATAGAATGCATTATTGCATTCCAAAGCCGAGCTTAGAAATCAATAGCGTGACCGCAACAGCCAAAATCGCAGAAGTCAGGCCATAATATATGGTATACGATGTATACAAAAATAGCCCGTCACTCTTCCGAGATGTGACGGGCTTGAAATGGCAAAGATGTTTTACTTCTTATCCTGCGGCTGCGGCAGGGGCTTTTCGGGACGATGCGGCTGGTAAACCCAACACACATGGCAAGGCTCGTTGGCTTCTCTACGCAAGGCCGATTGGACAATAGTTCGCATCCCTTTGTGCAGAAGACTTTCATTTGTTTTCATAGGAATCCTCTCTTTCTGACTATATGAATTCTTTACGATATTTATTGAATTCCAACTCCCAATCTTGACAAAGCAACTAGCACAGCAACTGCGAATTCGGCTATAATCAACGTATTTGCAAGGATTGGTTTCAGCACAATGAAAATCGCTATAAGTAAACTATACAATGCAAGGCGCCTATGTACAGATTTTTTTATAGATTGCAATTCCAACGAGCTGCAGTGGATTTCTGCATTATTGCAGGGTGCAAGTACTAC
>ENA-OQNM01000879-OQNM01000879.1-human-gut-metagenome-genome-assembly--contig:-NODE-879-length-10169-cov-3.780621_pt1 | contig 10169 bp, 11 predicted proteins | sample MGYA00242632_ERZ504886 | MGnify/ENA primary metagenome ERZ504886 (study PRJEB26092, sample SAMD00036424) | human gut metagenome | host: Homo sapiens | study: EMG produced TPA metagenomics assembly of... | reverse complement strand
GGAATTTCTTGAAATCAATCGTGCGCGCATATGCAGAGGCACCTGCAATAATCATCTTTGGCTTGCATTCCAGTGCAATCTCTCTTACTTTATCATAGTCAATAAATCCCTCATCGTTGACTCCATAAGGTACCACATGGAAATACGTACCAGAAAAATTCACCGGTGAACCGTGTGTCAGATGTCCGCCGTGATCGAGATTCATTCCCATAATGGTATCACCCGGCTTTAAAATTGCAAACTGTACTGCCATGTTTGCCTGTGCACCGGAATGCGGCTGTACATTGACGTACTCACAGCCAAACAGTTTCTTTGCGCGCTCTCTTGCCAGTTCCTCAACTACATCCACGCACTCACATCCACCGTAATAACGCTTTCCCGGATACCCTTCTGCATATTTGTTGGTCAGAATACTTCCCATTGCAGACATAACCGCCGGGCTCACCCAGTTTTTCCGATGCGATCAGCTCAATGTGGCTGTTTTTGTCTGTCAAACTCTGCAGTGATCGCTGCTGCAATTTCAGGATCTACTGCCTGTATATCTTCCAGTGTATACATAATATTCTCCTTTTCAACTCTTTTTTCCCATTATACCGAATTCTTCGGTGCAATGCAACCATTCCACTCCTTAGAAAACAAACGGGAGCTGCCGTGCAGCTCCCCTGTTTTTTAATATTTATTTCTTTTTTGTCTTTGCTACTGCTGGTTTTAACAATTTGTCTTTGCCAAGATGCAGTTTCATGACATACCATAATGCAGCTGCAATAAAGATGGAAGAATACGTACCACTGATCAGTCCAATCATAAGCGGTAATGCAAACTCACGGATGGAAGATACTCCGAGGATAAACAGCAGCAATACCATGATGATGGTTGTAATGGAGGTATTCAGTGAACGGGAAAGTGTCTGTGTCAGAGACCGGTTTGCCACCTCTGCCAGTGTCTCCGGTGTCTGTTTCTTCATTCCCTGCATGTTCTCACGGATACGGTCAAAGATAACGATGGTATCATTGATGGAATATCCGACAATTGTAAGTATGCAGGCGATAAATGTATTACCTACAGAAATACGGATCAATGCATAACCCGTCAGCATAACAAGTACATCGTGTACCAGTGCAATAATCGCACTTCCGGCGAAACGGATGTCCTTGAAACGGAACCAGATATAAAACAGCATGAAAATACATGCAACGATCAGTGCCTTGACCGCATTGGAACGCATCTCATTACTGATGGTAGAACCAATACTCTGGCTCTCGATTGTGGATTCATCCACACCAAACTTGTCCACAAGCATCTGATTTACTTCTTCACGTTCGCTCAGGCTCAGTGTCTTTGTCTTGATTGTCACAACATTGCTGCCGGATACGGTACTTGCCTGGATCGCATTATCATTAATAACCTTTGCGACTTCCGGTACAATCTTGTCCTCTACCTGTTCAACGGTATAATCCTTACCAAAATCTGCGGAAATGGATGTACCACCCTTAAATTCCAGACTGAAATTCAAAGATCCCTTTCCAGCTGCTCCGTAACCGATCATTCCAACAAATCCGGCTGCGATCACAACGAGGGAAAGGATAAAACATACCCAGCGATGCTTCATGAAATCAATGGTCTTATGTTCTCTTGCACGGCCGTATAATTTCTCGTTTCTGCATCCAACGGCATAAAATGCCAGATTTAACAGTCTCGAAATAACCAGTGCCGTAAACATGGAAACGATCAGGGAGATAATCAGTGTATATGCAAATCCCTTAACTGTTCCGGAACCAAGCCACATCAGCACCAGTGCTGCAATAAAGGTGGTCACATTACCGTCAATGATGGCAGACATGGCCTTCTGGTAACCTGTTTTGATGGATGTCAGTACGGACTTCCCTGCTGCAATTTCTTCACGGATACGCGAAATGATAATAACATTCGCATCTACCGCCATACCGATACCAAGGATAACACCCGCGATACCCGGAAGTGTCAGCGTGATCTCAAACAGATAGATCAATGCAACAGTTACTGTCGTATAGATTGCAAGACCAATGGATGCAACGATACCGGATAAGCTGTAGTTTAAGATCATAAACAGCATAACAAGGATCAGACCGATGATGGCTGCCTTGACACTGGAAGAAAGTGCCTTTCCACCTAACTGTGCACCTACGACAGAAGACTCCATCTCTTCAAGTTTTAAGTTAATGGCACCTACACGGATAAATGTTGCAAGCTGTTCTGCTTCTTCATAATCCGACATGCCGTTGATAACACAGCTTCCGTCTTTGATTGCACTCTCTACCTTCGGTACACTGATAAAATGGTCATCATAATAAATACCGATGGATTCTCCGGAAGAAGCTGCCTTTGTTGTTGCCTCGCCAAATACCTCTGCGGCTTTTTTCTTTAATGCCAGCTGGACAACCGGCTCCTTGGTGCTGGTAGATGAAGACTGGTTATACGCTGCATTGGCAGACTTTACGTCGTTACCATCCATGATCACCGAACCGTTGTCGATCAGATTCTGAATGTCATAGTTGAGCTTATAGGTTCCTGTAGAACTGTCATAACTGTAGTTTTCATTACCGTCCGAATCTTTCTGTACGATAAAATACAGCGATCCCGGGCTTCCCAGATCCTCAAGTACGGCATTTGCATCATAGACACCCGGAATCTCTACCGTGATACGGTCATCACCCACCGGGTATACGGAATACTCCGTGCTATAACTTTCTGCACGTTCCTCTAACTTTGCTACTGTGTCATCGATATCTTTCTTGGACGGATTTTTGTCTTTAATCCGGTAAGTAATGGATACACCTCCGGAAAGATCAAGACCAAGTTTGATACCTTCGGACTCCGTCTTGTTGTCCGTTTTCTTCTGACTTGTGCTTGTCGCAGTCATAATCGTGCTTGTATAATATCCCAGTCCGATCAGACAGGCCAGGATAATCGCGATTATAGCGACGCCCTTGCTTTTTTTCATTTTTGCTTCCTTCCTATTCCTTTAATTTTCCGCTTCCGCAGCTTTTATCATGATTGCGCATTCAATACGTTTCTTCTGGAGTTCACATCCCAGATCATAAGCATCTGTGATGGTTCCGTGGAAATTGTACGAATTTGCAGCACATCCCCCACTACAGTAAAATCTGGCAAAGCATTTACGGCACTTTTCTTTTGCATAGACATTGCAGCATTTAAACTCGTCCTGCAGATTCGTGTTTTTCACGCCATCCCAGACATTTCCCATCAGAAAATCTTCATTTCCGACGAACTGGTGGCACGGATACAGATCTCCCCACGGTGTGACTGCAAGGTATTCCGTTCCGGAACCACATCCGGACAGACGCTTGTACACACAAGGTCCACCTTCCAGATCAATCATGAAATGGAAGAAGTTGAAAGAATTTCCTTCTCTGTTACGGCGAACCATCTCCGCTGCCAGTTTATCATATTCTTCAAAGAGAACCGGAAGATCCTCTTCCTGCAGTGCATATTCATCGGTCGGCTGTGCGACAACCGGCTCCACAGAAATCTGCTTGAATCCCAGATCGGCCAGATGCAGTACATCCTTGGAAAAATCGGTGTTGAAATGGGTATAGGTACCGCGGACATAATAACGCTCCTGATTCCGGCTCTCTGCAAGTTTCTGGAACTTCGGAACGATCAGGTCATAGCTTCCCGCCCCCTTCCGGAACGGACGCATACGGTCATTCACTTCTTTTCTTCCATCAATACTTAAAACGACATTGTCCATTTCCTTATTTGCAAATTCCATGATATCGTCGTTTAACAACACCCCGTTCGTTGTCAGCGTAAAACGGAAATGCTTGTCATGCAGCTTTTCCTGTTCCCGTCCATAGGCAACCAACTGTTTTACCACATCAAAATTCATGAGTGGCTCTCCTCCGAAGAAATCCACTTCAAGATTTTTCCGGTTTCCGGAGTTTGCAATCAGGAAATCAAGTGCCTGTTTTCCTGTCTCATAAGACATCAGGGCTCTTCTTCCATGATATTCGCCCTCTTCCGCAAAGCAATAGCGGCATGCCAGATTGCAGTCATGTGCAATATGTAAACACAATGCCTTTACTACCGTCGGGCGCTTCTTAAAATCAAAAATCTTCTGTTCGTAAGCATCTTCCGTAAACAGGTCTCCCTGCTCCTTTAACTGCTCTGTTTCTTCGATTGCTTCTGCAATCTCCTGTTCCGGATACCGGGATTGTAACTGGGCAATGATCTCTTCCCTGGAGTGATCTTCAAATAATGCGATCACATCATAAGTCACATCATCCACCACATGAATGGCACCGGAGTTTACGTCTAATACAATATCATAGCCATTGTTCTTAAACTGATGAACCACTATAATATTTCCTCTCTTTCCTAAACATAATAAAACCGCGCGCTACGCACGCGGCTTTATTATGCCTTATTTTTCTTACCTTAGCGTTCGGGCTGTGTAAGTAATCACTCCGTGATTACTTACACTTCTCGCAGGTCTGGTTTCCTACTGTACAGGATGTCTTACATGCAGACTGGCATGATGTCTGGCACTCGCCACATCCACCTGTCTTGATTGTGTTCTGTAACTTTCTTGTATTTAATGTCTTTACATGCTTCATGAGAATCTCTCCTTTGTCTGTTTTTTTGGATTTCCCGTCTATCTGTATTATTATAGCACAGTGGTCACCATAAGGAAAGTCTTTTTTTACAGTCACACAGCCCTTACTTCTTTTTCCACCGCACGCTTCCCAGCAGTGCCGCTGCCGTACACAAAATCAGAATCGTCAGGTTTTCTCCCTCCAGCGCAATCCAGTGCTGTTCCCGTATGCAGGAACAGACATACAGAATCCCGAAAAAAAAAAGCCTCCCAGCATAACTGCGCAAAAAGGTATGGCACCACATTTACATGCGCGCAGGATTTTTCCACCGATGAGACCGGAAAGCGCATACCATGCCGTAATTCCCACCCGGATCAGTTCCACCGACAATCTCATGGAATAGGAAATCCCGCACCATAACAGAAAAAGCGCCGCGGAGAGCAGACATGTGCCTATAAAGCAGCCTGCAAACTTTGCGACGTTTCTTCCTGTTTTATTATTTATTTGTTCCTGCCCATTCTCCACACATACTTCTCCGGAAATTGTCCTCCTTAGAGTTTATGGGAAATACGGCTCTTTTATTCCATTTTACAGTTCGCAGTTATTTACGGTTCTAGGGAACGGAATGACATCGCGGATATTTGCCATACCCGTCAGATACATCACGCAGCGCTCAAATCCAAGACCGAATCCGGCATGTCTGGCTGATCCGTATTTGCGCAGATCCAGATAAAACTTGTAATCTTCCTCTTTCAGCCCCATGTCCTGAATACGTGCCAGAAGTTTATCATAATCGTCCTCTCTCTGGCTTCCGCCGATGATCTCTCCGATTCCCGGAACAAGGCAGTCTACTGCTGCAACTGTCTTTCCGTCTTCATTGAGTTTCATGTAAAATGCCTTGATTTCCTTCGGATAATCGGTTACAAATACCGGTCTCTTATAAATCTGTTCGGTCAGGTAACGCTCATGCTCGGTCTGCAGATCACAGCCCCAGGATACCTTATAATCAAACTTGTCATTGTGTTTTGACAATATCTTAATTGCTTCTGTGTAGGTCACCCGTGCAAAATCATTGTTTACTACGTTCTCCAGACGATCCAGCAGTCCTTTGTCCACAAAATTATTGAAAAATGCCATTTCTTCCGGTGCATGTTCAATCACATAATTGATCACATACTTTAACATGCTTTCCGCAAGCATCATATCATCTTCGAGATCTGCGAATGCGATCTCCGGCTCAATCATCCAGAACTCAGCCGCATGTCTGGTTGTGTTTGAATTTTCCGCACGGAAAGTCGGTACCAAACGTATAAATATTTTTAAATGCCATCGCATAGGTTTCTCCATTTAACTGACCGGATACGGTAAGATTGGTAGGTTTTCCAAAGAAATCCTTAGTATAATCCACGGTTTTATCCTGTTTTTTCGGCACATCTTTTAAATCAAGCGTTGTTACCTGGAACATTTCCCCGGCACCCTCGCAGTCACTTCCTGTGATCAGCGGAGTATGCACATAAACGAAATCGCGCTCCTGGAAAAACTTGTGAATCGCATATGCACACAGGGAACGTACACGGAACACCGCCTCAAACGTATTGGTTCTCGGACGCAGATGTGAAATGGTACGCAGATATTCAAACGTGTGACGCTTCTTCTGCAACGGATAATCCGGTGTGGAAGCACCTTCCACGGTTACCTCTGCTGCCTGGATCTCAAACGGCTGTTTTGCTTCCGGCGTAGGCACCAGCTGTCCTTTTACAATGACTGCTGCTCCGACATTAATCTTGCAGACCTCCTCATAATTCTCCAGACCATCTCCATATACAACCTGAATCGGCTCAAAAAAGGTACCGTCATTCACTACAATGAATCCAAAACTTTTTGGAATTACGGTTACTTCTTACCCATCCGCCGATTGTTACCTGCTGATTTTCATATCTGATCGTATTTTTGAAAATCTCTCTGACATTTACTAATTCCATACTGTCCCTCCGTTAAAAATCTAATCTATCCCTTAGTTGTTTTTATTGAACCCTTTCGTTTTCCGATGACTCTGTCGTCTGTGTATCCGGTTCTACGGTAATATTGGCTTTCTCCACAACATACGAAATCGCCTGATTGACCACATACAGCTGACGAAGTGTTTTCTTTCCATCCTCTTTATTTCCACCACCATAATATTTATATACCGCATTTTCATCTGCCATCTGGCTGTTGCCTGAACTTACCAGATAATCTACAAATGACTTAAAATCATCATCACTGATTGTAATATTTTCTTTTTCCGCAATCCGTCCAAAGATAAATTCAATTTTGATCTGCTTGATCATCAGTTCTTTCCACTGTTTTTTCATATCATCCACGGTAGTATTGTTATTCTTGGCATACTGTTCCAGAGTCTGTGTATCATTGCAGTTGTCTGCTTCAAATTCATGCTGATATTCCTGCAGACGCGCATCCAGATACTCATCCGGAATTGTCACTTTACATTTATCCAGCAGATCATCTTCAACTGCGCTGATACTTGCCTGAGACTTGGAATTTGCGGCCTGCTTTTCGAGTACCTGCCGTACATATGCAACCAGATCCTTTTTCGTGGTGATCTTCTGCTCGGTAAATGCATCTGCTACCATGTCATCGGTCAGCGTGTCCATGGTAACCGGCTTATAAATTCCCTTGATTTTGAATTTAAACGTTGTTTTCTTTCCCGCCAGATCCGAAGACTGGTAATTCTCCGGGAATGTCACATCCGAACTTACTTCTTCCCCGACTTTTGCGCCGACAAGCCCATCACTGAATCCATCAATGTAATTTGTCTTCTGTGTGGCATCACAGTTGTTCGCCACATCAATCATTGTGTCTGTCGCAGAACCGCCATCAAATGCATCCCCGTCGAGATATCCGGTATAATCCACCTTGACATAATCATTCTTTTGAACCGTATCACGGTCTTTTACCTCAACTCCGGTGATTCCGTAATATGAAAGCAGTGACATCAGATTCTGCTCCACCTGATCATCTGTCACATCATAATTTCCGGAGATTGTAACATCAATCCCTTTATAATCTGCAAGTTTCGTCACAAGTTTTGACAGATCCAGCTTCATCTGTGCGCTGTGCGGTCCGTCAAACACTTCACTTGCCGTCTCCTGTGTTCCCTGCTGGGTACTTGCTTTTTTATCACTGTCTGTACCACATGCCCCCATGGATAATACCATCGTCATGCACAAAAAAGTATAACCACTCTTTTCTTCATAATGTCCCAAATCCTTCTTTCTTTCCTTTTACAACTAATTAAACATACCATAAATCCATAGAAAATACAAACAGTAAACGTTGATTTTTACAGAAATCTTTGCTACAATAAATTTTAGTATATAGAGGAGGAAATCCACGATGAAACCAATAGGAATCGTATTATTAGTGATTGCCATTATTCTGGTAGCCGCTATGATTGTCCTGTACTTTCTCGGAAAGAAAGCACAGAAGAAAAAAGAAGAACAGGATGAGCAGATGAAAGCCGCTGCGCAGACAGTGACGATGCTGATCATCGACAAAAAACGAATGAAAATGAAAGATGCCGGCCTTCCTTCACAGGTAATGGAACAGGCAAACAAACTCATGCAGCGCGCCAAACTTCCAATCGTAAAAGCCAAAGTCGGACCAAGAGTCATGACACTGATCGCAGACGAGCAGATCTACGATGAGATTCCGGTCAAGAAAGAAGTCAAGGCAACCGTCAGTGGTCTTTATATCACAGGCGTACGCGGACTCCGTGGACCGCTGGAAAAACCGGTCAAAAGAAAAAGGATTCCGTGCAAAGCTTCAGGAAAAGTACAATGAAGCCAATGCCAAGTTGAAAGAATCCAAATCCGGTTCCAGCAGCAAAAGAAATAATGTGTTTACAGGAAAAAACAGGAAAAAGGCTTATCTTCCCCACCGGGAAGATAAGCCTTTTCTTTTCATGCAGATTCTATACCGTTGTTCCACAAATCATGATTCTTCCATCTGAAACAGCTGCATATTTCTTTCCAGAACCTCTGCAATATTTTTAAGGTTCTCTGCATTCTGACTGATATCATTGATAACCGAACCAATTTCCATCATGAAGCTGAGGTCTCCTGTGTGCTTGCCGCATTTTCCTCTTGCGATTGCCGACAGACTCTGTACCGTATCTACGATCTTATTTCTTGCTATCCTCAATCTTTTGTGTCTGTTCTTCTATGGATACCATTCCATGGATGGACAAATTGACACCTTCATGCATTTGTTCAAAAACTTCTGCCGTCTTTTTCACTTTTTCGTTCTGCTCCTGCATGATTTTCTTCACATCTTCCATCGTATGTACTGCAGTTTCGGAATCTTTCAGCAGTTCACGGATAATATCCTCAATCCGCTTGGCAGATTCGTTGGACTGTTCTGCCAGCTTCTGGATCTGTGCTGCCACCACCGCAAAACCTTTTCCTGCCTCTCCTGCCCTGGCAGCCTCAATGGAAGCATTGAGTGACAGCAGATTGGTTTCATCTGCAATGGAAGCAATCAGCGATGTTGCATCCTTGATCTTTAAGGCAGAATCATTCGTTGTATTGGTCTGTTCATAAATCACATTGATGGACTCGGTTGCCCTCTCATTGATTTCTCCCAGTTCTTCCAGTGCCTTTTTGGCTATCTGTCCGGACTCATTCATCACATCTGCCGTCTCGTTCATGGATTTTACCTGGCTTGTAGAATCCTCAATCATCGTACCCATGGAAATAATGGACTCGGTTGCCCCCTGTGTCTCCTGTGCCTGACTGGTTGCACTGGTTGCGATCTCATTTACTGCGGTCTCCACATTATTTACGTTTCCTGCTGTCTTTACCGCGTTATTGTTTAACGTTTCCGACGCATCAAACAACTGTCCACTCTGCTGCCGTATCTTCTGTACAATTTCCGTCAGAGCCTCTTTCATCCGAAGCACGGCATTTGCAATGCTTCCGACTTCCCCACGATGTGCGGCACATTGTTCCAGTACCTGATCGTTTCGCAGATCCAGCTGTGCAATCCGGTTCACGGAATCTGTAATCTTTGATAACGGACGTGTAATCCGTGTTGCAAAAACAAACGCTGCCAAAGCCCCGAGCAACAGCAGCACACCTGAAATCAGGATTCCCCTTTGCTCCAGCATTAATGCCGGTGCAAGAAGATCTGCATCATCCGCCGTGACTACAAGGATAAACTGTTTTTTGCTGGTATAACATGCGGCAAATTTTTTCTCCCCCTGAAATACATACTGCACAGTCTCCGGTTTTGGGATACTTCCCCCCTGTATCTCTTTGAGCATCTTTTTGACAGCATCGTTTTCTACCGGCTGCCCGATTTTCTCAGCGGTAGGATGATACAGCATCGTTCCGTCAAATCCGACCAGATAGGCATAAGCTGTCTTGGCTCCTGCGATATCTAGCTGCTGTAAAATGTCCTGTGCAGCTTCCGGATTATCTAAAAGATCAATATTACCTGCATGCACTTTCCATCTCCCTTCCTATACAAAAAGTGAAAAGAATCCAAGCAGATAGTACGGAATAAAGAATACTA